>ERZ834722.3222-NODE-3222-length-11356-cov-3.713388_pt1 | contig 11356 bp, 6 predicted proteins | sample MGYA00519576_ERZ834722 | MGnify/ENA primary metagenome ERZ834722 (study PRJEB31850, sample SAMEA3708759) | human gut metagenome | biome: human gut; feature: human-associated habitat; material: faeces | place: China | collected 2014 ...
GGCCGGGTCATGGCCACATACAGGATCCGCTGTTCCTCCGCAAGATTTTCACGGCGAAGCTTTTCTTCCAGCGCCAGCCGGGCCATGGTGGGATAGCGGATCTTCCGCTTCAGGTCGATGCACAGAGGGCCAAGGCCCAGTGCCGGGTGCACCAGCACCGGCGTATCGAAATCCTGCCGGGAAAAGGCGTGCTCCAAATCGCAGAGGAACACGATGGGAAATTCCAGGCCCTTGGATTTGTGAATACTCATCATCTGAACGCCGCCGCTCCCCCCAGCGGTTTTCACGGCGGGAGCCTGCCCGGCGTCAATGAGCCGCCGGAGCTGTGTGATGAAGGCGAACAGCCCCCGGTAGCCGCTGCTCTCAAAGCGCTCGGCGTGGCGGGTCAGGGCCACCAGATTTTCCTGCCGGACGCCGCCCTCGTCCATAGCGCCGAAGATGCCCGGCAGATGAAGCGTATTGTAGATGTGCCACAGCAGGCGGCACACGTTCATGTCTGCCGCCGCGTCCCGCAGTCCGGTCAGCGTTGTCAGGAACGCTTGTACGTCCTCGCCGCCGTCCGCCAGCAGAGCGTCATAGAAGTCTCCCTCCCGGTCACGGCTGCGGATCTCCGCCAGACGGTCCGGCGTAAAGCCGAACACCGGGGAGCGGAGCACGGCGATCAGCGGCACATCCTGCCGGGGATTGTCGACGATCTCCAACAGGGCCAGCGTGACAGAGATCTCCGGGGTCTGGTAGAAATCGCCGCTTTCCTCAAAGGAGCAGGGCACATCCCGCTCCGCCAGCGCTTGGGCGAAGGCGGCGGACCGGCTCCCCGGAGAGCGCATCAGGATCACGATGTCCTCCGGGCGGCAGGGCCGCAGCGTGCCGTCCTCCCCGGTGACGGGATAGCCCTCATCCAAAAGCTGACGGATACGCTGCGCCGTGAACCGGGCCTCCGCCAGCAGCCGTTTCACCGGGCGCTCATTTGCCGCCGACTTCTGATGGGCGGAGATGAGGTGGAATTCCGTCTCGCAGTCCTTCCGGGGCGGGTAGTACTCCGCGCCAAAGTGGAGGGACTCGTCCTCGCCGTATTCCATCTCTCCCATGTCCGCCGACAGGATGTTGGAGAAGACGAAATTGGCCGCGTCCAAAATCTCTCCCCGAGAGCGGAAGTTTTTGGACAGCAGAATTTTGCGGTCCTCCCCTTCCGCCGCATTTTCAGCAGGTGTGAAGCGGCGGTACTTGTCAAGAAAAATCGTAGGGTCCGCCAACCGGAACCGGTAAATACTCTGCTTTACGTCCCCTACAGTAAAGAGGTTTTTGCCTTCACGGGACACCGCCCGGAAAATGGCGTTCTGCACCTCGTTGGTATCCTGATATTCGTCCACCAGGATCTCCCGGTAGCGGCCCGCCACCTGACGGCCCAGTTCCGTAGGCGCGCCGTTCCGCTCCACCAGCAGGCGAAGGGCCAGATGCTCCTGATCGGAGAAGTCGGCGCAGTTCATCCGCAGCTTTTCCGTCCGGTAAGCGTCGGAAAAGTCTGCCGTCAGCTTCAAAAGGGCTGTCATGGCTGGGGCCATGGTCTGAAGGTCCTCCATGGCCTCCGTATCGCTGACCGCCAGCATGGGAGCCAGCTTTTTGGCGGCAGTTTTGGCGTTCTCCCACAGCCCCTTCAGTCTCACGACCTCCGGGTCCTCGGTCATTCCCTTCGGCGTGGTGAGCCGGGGAAATTCCAGTCCATCCAGAGAAATGCGGGCGGCTTCCCAGTTCTGTGCTGCCGCCAAGGGTGCGAAGCTGCGGCTGGCCCGCAGAAATTTTTCGCCATATCCCTTATAGAGATCCCCGCCCACGGTGGACTGTCCCGCCCGCCGCAGCGCCTCCATGTGGTGAAATCCCTTTCGACGGATGACCGCCAGCAGCTCGGCGGCGTAGGGCGTTTCGTCGAAGTCCCCGCTCCGATTTTCCCAGATCGTCCGATTTTCCGCGAGCCAGTGTTCGGGATCAGCGTGACTTTGCAGCTTTTCGTAGGTTTCCAGCACCAGATCCTCCAGGGCGCTGTCATCCCGGCCCGCGCCCAGCGTATCCGCCAGCAGCGCGCCGCCCTCGTCCAGTTCCTCGTAAAACCGCTCCAGTACCCGGGTCAGCACGCGCTGGCGCAGGAGCTTTGCGTCATTTTCGTCCAGCACCCGAAAGTCCGGCGTCAGGGTATAGCGCTCTCCCTCCTGTGCCAGAAGATGGGTGTTCTCCCGCAGCAGCGCCGTGCAGAAGGCGTCCACGGTCTTGATGTCCGCCTGATACACCCGCAAAAGCTGGCTGCGGAGGTGTCGGTCCTCCGGGGTCTCCGCCATCCGTTTGGACAGTTCGGCGGCGATCTTGCTCCGCAGCTCGGCGGCGGCAGCCTTCGTGTAGGTGATGATGAGAAAATCATCGATATGGCAGTGGTCCTCCGTCACGTATCGGAACAGCCGCTCCACCAGCACCTTCGTCTTGCCGGACCCGGCGGCGGCAGACACCAGCAGGCTGCCGCCCCGGTTTTCCACCGCCGCTTGCTGCTGCTCCGTCAGCTTCAGCTTTGCCATGAGTCACCGCCTCCTTCCTCAAGTTCTTTCCAAAATTCCTCCGGTTTTACCGGCAGGATGTACCGCAGACGATCCCGATCCCGGCCATCCCGGAACTGACAGGCGGAGACCCAGTCGCAGAAGCGGCACTGGCTGTCCTCCTCGCTGTGGCAGCAGGGGTCCGCGTCGATGTTGCCGCTGCGCAGCTCGTCGGAGATCTGGCCCAGCAATTTGTCCACATACGTGCCCAGCTTCCCCAGCCGGGCGGCGGAGGCGAGGCTCCCGGAGAGATTTCCGTCCTTGCCGACCCGCAGCGGCAGATAATGGGGCTCCGTCAGGGCCTCATGCTCCATGGCCTGTAACACCGCCGGGTCCTCCAAGAGAAGTCCGGAGCGCTTCAGTGTCTTTTCCCGCTCCTTTTGCAGAGCTTCCTGAGAGATGCCCCGCTCCGCCGGCAAAATCTCGTCCCGGGCGGGGAGATACAGCACGCCCGCCGGCTCGATCTCTTTTCCGAAAAATTCCGCCCCCTCCTTTTGCAGGGCAAAGAGGTACAGCAGCATCTGAATATCCAGTCCCATGCGGACGTTGGCCAGATTGAATTTCTTCTTGCCGGATTTGTAGTCCACCACCCGGAGGTACAGCTTATCGTCCTTGATCCAGCCGTCCACCCGATCCACCTTGCCGCCTACCCGCAGTTCACCGTCCGGACGGGAAATGGTGACGGCGGGCAGTGTTCCGTCCTTCCCTCCGAACCCCAGTTCGAAGGCCATGGGGACAAAATCCGAGTGGCGCAGTTCCTCCGCCACCTGGTCAATGATAGCGTAGGCGTTGGTCCGCAGACGGTTGAACAGATACCGGAACCGGGGGGTACGGTTCTGGAAATTGTGCAGCTCCTGTTCCGCGTATTGGTCGATATATTGTCGGGTCAGGCGGTGAAGTTCTTTGTTATCCACCGCGGCAAAGCCGCCCTGCCCCAGTACGTCCCGGGTGACGTTTTCCAGCAGATAGTGGAGAAACGTGCCGATCTGGGGCGCGTCGAAGGAGGCCGGTTCCCGGGGTTTGGCCCGCAGACCGTACTCCATGAAGTAGGCGAAGTGGCAGGAGCGCATCCGTTCCAGCCGGGAGGCGGTCATGGAAACCCGCTCTCCGTAAATGGCCCGGACTGCGGCGGGAGACAGACTGCCCCGTCGGGCCGCGGCGGCCCGCTCCATGGCGCTTAAATGCCGGGCACAGTCCGGCTCCTGCTGAAAATATCGCCACAGGGGGCCGTCGGGGTCCTGTCCCGCCATTTCCAGCGCAGGTTCAACGGCTGACAGGCGATATGCCTTGTCAGCTCGCTCGTGTTCCACACACAGCTCCGGGAATAGTTTCCGCAGCCGCTCCACCACAAACGCGGGGCGCAGTTCGCTGCCGGAAACATCCGTCACCGGATAGCTCACCGTCAGGCCCGCCGTGGGCTGGGCAAGCGCGGCGTAGAGGTTTTGCAGTTCAATGCCCATCCGTTCCATGCCGGTGGGGGCCAGCTCGACGCCCCGGAGGGCCAGCGCCTGACGGTCATCCTCGTTCAGCAGGCCGCCGCTCTGACCGGGGTCCGGCAGCACGTGGTCATTGGCTCCCAGCAAAAAGAGGTAGCTTGTGGTATGCCGGTCATTCCGGGTGATCTCACTGACGGACACCTGATCCAGCGCCACGGGGATGGTACCCACGCTGTACTGGGTCAGCACCAGTCGGAACAGCCGCTCAAACTCGCTCTGTTCCAAGTGTTCTTCCCCTAAAATTTCCACAAACTGATCCAGCACACCGCAGAGGATCTCCCAAAGCTGAGCGGTCTCCTCCGCCTCCTGCATCCGGCCTGCCTCCGCCTGGGCGTGCATCCGCTCCGTCAGGGCCGTTTCCAGCTTCAGTTCTTCCATAAAGCCATACAGGGCCTCTACATAGTCCCGGGCCGTCTCCCCGGCCTTCAAGCCCGCCGCCAGACGTTCCAGCGGCTCCCGCACCCGGCGGCGCAGTTGATTTACCTGCGTCAGCACGGCCTGCCGCCGGTCGTTCCACGGCGCGCCGTAGCCGTCCGGGTTTTCCGTCCAATCCTCGTCACGGAGCCACGTCTGGCCGTGGATGTCCCATTTCAGAACATAGTTTTCCAGCAGGTCACATTCTTCTGCCGTCAGGCCCGCCAAACCGGTTTTCAGCCAGCGGAACATATCCTCGTACTCATAGCCGTTGGAGATGGAGGACAGCACGCCGGTCAGCAGGCTCAGCACCGGCTTTTCCAGAATGTCGCTGCGGCGGCTGAGATACACCGGGATCCCGTACCGCTCGAACACCGTTTCGATGGTCCCGGCGTACTCCGTCATATTCCGGGCCGCCACGGTGATGTCCCGACAGCGGCACTTTCCCGCCGCCAGCAGACGGCGGATGTCGGCGGCGGTCTGCTCCACCTCGGAATAGACAGTGGCGGCCTCCCGGAGCCGGATGGCGGCGCTGTCGCCCTCATAGGGCAGATTCTCCCCAAAGAAATGGTGCTCCAAATGTCCAAGTGCTGACGGGTCCTCATTTGTTAAGGATAGTAGCTTTACAGGTTTCCCCTCAGAAGCGGCCAACCGCTCCAGCATGGACATGGTTTTCAGCGTGGGTTCAAAGATCTCCTCCCGGCTGTTGACCTCCCCTAACAGCGTGACCGTGACAGACCGGGCCTGCCGCAGAAAAATCGCCAGCGCCCGCCGCTCCTGCGCGTTGAAATAGGTAAAGCCGTCGATGAAAATGTCCTTGTCCCGGACATAGCCGGACTCCTCCAAATGGTCGCAGAGCTTGGTCATCCGGTCCCGTGCGTCCAGACCGGGACGGCGGAGCCGGGCCTCATAGGCGGCGTAGAGCAGACTCAGATCCGTCAGCTTGTCGTGGGTGGCGCCGTCTATGTCCTGCGCCTGCTGGTACAGGATCTCCGGGGTCACCTCGTAGCTTCGCAGTTCGTCGAACAGCGCCAGCATCTGTTCCAGAAAGCCCACCTTCTGCGAGGGCTTCCGGTATACGGTCATCTGGGGGGCCGTTTCCAGCAGCGCCCGCTGGAGGGTCAGCAGCTTGCCGCCGTTATCCAGCGTCACGTCCGCGATGCCGCCGGTGATGCTCAGCACCCGCTCGCTCAGCCGCCGAAAACTCAGCACCTCGGCATGACGGCTGGCGGTATCGCCGCAGGCGCGGCACACGTCCACCTCCGCCTGATGGGAGGCGTGCTCCGGCACCAGCAGGATCTGCTGGCTGCTCTCCCCCAGCTCCGCCATCCGCCGCAGTATGGTATCCGATTTTCCCGTTTTGGCACGGCCGATCAAGATCGTCAGCATAGTGACCTCCCGCAGTTTGTTTTTTTCTCATTCTATCACAACACCGCCGCCAAAAACAGACCCGATTGCCTTTTTTTCGCCGCCATGCTACAATGGCTTCGCTATGAATTCTGACATACAGGAGTGATCGTCATGCCCCATATTCCACAGGGCACCACGGATACCGTGGCCCTCGAGCTGTTTGATCCGGCGCTGGACGCCGCCCTGCGCCCCTCCCCGGATTATGATGTGAGCCGCTGGCTCTATGTGCCCAACACCTATTCCGAATACCGTTATATTCTGGGCACCCGCGGCCAAAAGCCTCTGATCTGCGTGGGGATCAACCCCTCCACCGCCGCGCCGGACGCGCTGGACCCCACCCTGCAGTCCGCCCAGCGCATCGCCCTGAACAACGGCTATGACAGCTTTCTCATGTTCAATGTCTACGCCCAGCGGGCCACCCGGCCGGACGATATGGAGCGGGTGTGCAACAGCGCTCTCCACGAAGAGAACCGGAAAGCCTTCCGCTATCTTCTCTCCCTTTCGGAGACCCCTGCTATCTGGGCCGCCTGGGGGAACATCATCGAAAAGCGGGATTACCTCATGGACTGTATGCGGGATTTCGCCGCTGACGGTCAGGCCGCAAACGCTCAATGGTTCACCGCCGGGCCGCTTCTGAAATCCGGCCATCCCCACCATCCCTTATATCTGAAATCCACTACTGCATTGCAGCCCTTTGATATTGACGCTTATCTGTGCCGCTGATCCAGCCGCCCGTCTGGATTTCCGGGCGGGCGGTTTTTATCTTTGCCCTCCCTTGTCAAAAAAACACAAAAGTCCTCCGCTGAACAACGCCGAATTTTGGTGAAGCGGCGGCAGATTGGTTATTGAACATTCAATTTTGACGTGTATAATGAATTATTATTCATGTGTCTTCATAGGAGGCTGCTTATGAAAACCTACAACTTTAAATATGGACATGGGTCTGTGTCCCTTTCCCTGAACGAAGCGGATATTCTGGCGGAGCTGCATGGAACAGAGACGCCGCCCATCAGCGACATCCGTTCTGCCCTGTTCGCCTCGCTGGAGCAGCCCATCGACAGCGCGCCTCTGCGCCAGCGGGTCCGCCCCGGAGATCGGGTGGCGCTGGTGATCAGTGACATGACCCGATTCTGGATGCGGCAGGATCTGGTGATCCCCCATCTCGTTGACTATCTCATCGACGAATGCGGCGTACAGCCGGAGCATCTGACCATCGTGGTGGCCAACGGCACTCACATCGGCGGCGATGAGCAGGAACTGCGGACACTGGTCACCGACGGGGTCTATAACCGGGTCCGTGTGAAGAATCACGACTGCGAGGCCAAGGATCTTGCCTATCTGGGCACTACGCCCCATGAGACACCGGTGTGGATCGACCGCACTGCCGCAGAAGCGGATCTGGTGGTCTGTTTAGGCGCCGCCACCCATCATGTGATGGCCGGCTTCGGCGGCGGACGGAAGAGCATCCTCCCCGGCATCAGCGGCTTAGAGACCATCCGCCACAACCACGCCTATTCACTGGACAGCACCAAGCTCCGCACCAACCCCGCCATCGGAAACGGCGTGTTGGCGGGAAACCCGCTGCACGAGGATATGTGCGAGGCGGCGTCACTGGTGAACAACCTCTTCATGGTGAATCTGGTGATGAACGCCGACATGAAGCTCTCGTATATCTTCTCCGGCCACTACCTGACCTCCTGGGAGCGGGCCTGTACTGCCGTGGATGACATTTACCGGGTGGATATTCCCTGCCGGGCAGACGCCGTGGTCACCAGCTGCGGCGGCTTTCCCAAGGACATCTCCCTCTATCAGGGCACCAAGACCATTGACAATGTGGAATCCGCGTTGAAGCCCGGCGGTACGCTGGTTCTGATGATCGAAGCGCCGGAGGGCGGCGGCCCCGCCGAGTACTTCGACTGGAGCAAGAATTTACAGGACGGCACCATTGAGCAGCGTCTGCGGGAGGCCTTCACCGTGGCGGGCTACATCTTCTTCCTGAACTGTGAGCAGGCCCAGCGGGACCGCATTTTCATGTATTCCTCCATTGATCCCCAGACCGTTGCACCCATGGGGATCCACGCCTTTTCCGATATGGACGCCTTACTGAAAGCCGCGGAACTGGACGGAAAATCCACCTATATCATTCCCAACGGGTCCACCGTGATCCCCCGGGTGAAAGGAGAAACGCTATGAGACCTGTAAAATCATATATCGCCAAGCGATTTCAGAATTCCGACGCCGGACTGAGTCTGGACACCGACGCGCTGGCCCGGTATTCGGATATCATTGATCTCAGCATCGGCGACACGGACTTTATCACCGATGACGCCATCATCGACACCGCCTTCCGGGAAGCCAAGGCCGGGTACACCCACTATGGAGATCCGAAGGGTGATCCGGAGCTGATCCGCTCCGTCTGTGACGCATGGCAGACGGATTTCAAGCAGCCCCTCTCCCCGGATCACGTTCTGGTCACCGCTTCCAGCAGCATGGGAATGGCGCTGGTGATGCTGTCCGTTCTGGACCCCGGTGACGAGGTCATCGTCTTTTCCCCCTACTTCTCCCTCTACCGCACCCAGGCGGAACTGGCCGGCGGTGTGTGCGTGGAGGTCCCCACCTATGCTAATGAGGCGTGGGCCATTGACGAAGCCCGTCTCCGGGCGGCCATCACCCCCCGTACCAAGCTTATCGTGTTCAACAATCCCTGCAACCCCACCGGCATGGGCTATGACCGCTCCACGCTGGAGCTGCTGGGCCGGGTGGCGGAGGAGCATGACCTGCTGATCGCGGCGGATGAGATCTATACCACCTATCTCTATGAGGGGGACTTCATCCCTATCCGCACGATCCCGGGGCTCGCCCACCGGGTCATCACCCTGAACAGCTTTTCCAAGAATTTTCTCATGACCGGCTGGCGGGTGGGCGTAGCCATCGCGGAGCCGGAGATACTGGAGGTCATGAGCAACATCAACAACTCCCTGATCTATACGGCCCCTTCCATCTCCCAGCGGGCCGCCATACAGGCGCTGGCGATCCGGCAGACCATTCGTGAGAAATACGTTCTGGCCTACCGGGACCGCATTTTCTACGCGGCGGACCGGATGGAGCAGATCCCCTACCTCAGTCTGGTACGGCCCAAGGGCACCTTCTACCTCTTCCCCGGCATTGAGAAAACCGGCCTCAGCGCCGAGGACTTCTGTCAGGCGCTCCTGGAACGGGCACACGTTCTGGTCACCCCCGGCACGCTGTTCGGCAGCACCGGCGCCGGACATTTCCGCATTGCGTGTACGGTGGGGCTGGACCGCCTGAAGGAAGCCTTTGACCGGATGGAGGGCCTGTCCTTCTGACGGCAATTTATTCGCATGTTGTGAATATTTATAAATATTCATTCAGTGAGTTCTTGATTATATACAGTTTGCCTATTGATTTTAACTGAATATTGTGTATAATCATACGTATAAACAGAGTTGATTCAATAATCACTCAGGATTTGGAGGATCATATGAAAAAGAATACATGGAAAAAGCTCATGTCTCTGGCGCTGGGCGCCATGATGATGCTGTCTCTGCTGACCGGCTGCGGCAGCAAAACTGAAGATTCCGCTCCGGCGGACAGCACCCCGGCTGAGGAAACCCCGGCAGAACCGGCCGCAGCGGCAAGTCTGCTGGAAAAGGTCAAGACCAGCGGCAAGCTGGTAGTCGGTACGGAAGCCCAGTACGCTCCCTACGAGTTCAAGGATCTGAATGCTAACTTCGCAGGCTGCGATATGTGGCTGGCCCAGCAGATCGCCGATCATCTGGGCGTGGAACTGGAAGTGGTGGATATGTCCTTTGACGGCATCATCCCCGCCGTGAAGTCCGGTCAGGTGGATCTGGGCATCGCCGCCTTCACCAAGACCCCTGAGAGAGCCGAGGAGATCGACTTCAGCGACCTGTATGAGAAAAGCGCTCAGCTTCTCATTGTAAAGGCAGGCAACGCGGACCTGTATTCCACCAAGGAATCTCTGGCAGGCCAGAAGGTCGGCGCGCAGAAGGGCACCATCCAGTCTCAGCTGATCCAGACCGCTCTGCCTGACAGCGAGCTGTTCGAGCTGGAAAAGTATCCTGCTCTGGCGCTGGAAGTTCAGAACGGCAACATCGCCGGTCTGGTGGTGGATCAGGCTGTGGGCGAATCTCTGATCGCCACCAGCAACGGCGGTCTGGAAGTCTCCAACTTCGCCTTCACCTCTGAGGAAGCCTCCTTCGGCAAGGCCGTTGTGGCCGCCAAGGGCAGCGAGGATCTGCTGGCAGAAGTCAACACCGTCATCAATCAGGTGGTCAATGACGGCAGCTACCTGAAGGCTTATGACGAGGCTGTGGAGCTGGCAGCCAGCATGGGTCTGTAACATAAATACCGATTCTGATTAGAACCAAGCACGGACGCGCGGGGAACCAACTCTGGTTCCTCGCGTGCCCGCCTGATATTTGCCGGATACCGGCACACAAACAAGGAGGAATTCTCCCATGGCCTTTTTGGAAACCATGGCAAAGCTGATAGAACGCTACAACAGCTTTTTCACCGAAGGCATCGTCAACACGCTCATCATCGCCGCCTTCTCCGTTCTGTTTGGCGCGATACTGGGCACCCTGATGGCCTCTCTGCGGATGTGCCGCATCCCTCCCCTGCGGTGGATCGCAGTGGCGTACATCGAGTTTGTCCGCGGAACGCCGCTGATGGTGCAGCTCATGTTTATCTTCTATGGTCTGCCCATGATCGGCATTACCATTCCCAACATTCCCTGGATTCCCAACTTCTCCCGGTTTGCCGCCGGTATCGTGGCTATGAGCATGAATAGCTGTGCCTATGTAGCGGAGATCATCCGTTCCGGTATTCAGGCTGTGGACGGCGGACAGATGGAGGCCGCCCGGAGCGTTGGCTTCAGCAGCGGTGAGGCCATGCGGCTGGTGGTCCTCCCCCAGGCCATCCGCAATATTCTCCCGGCGCTGGGCAACGAGTTCGTCACCGTCATCAAGGAATCCTCCATCGTCTCCGTGATTGGCATTGCCGACCTGATGTTCCGCACCAACGATGTGATCGCCGTGACCTACAAGAATCTGGAATGTCTGGCTGTGGCGGCGCTGTGCTACTTCGTGCTGACCTTCGTCAGCGGCCAGGCGGTGTCTCTGGCGGAAAGGAAGCTGTCCCATGGAAAATAAGCGTGAAATTCTGAAAGTTGTGGACCTGCAAAAAAAATTCCACAAACTGGAGGTCCTCAAGGGGATCAGTACCACCTTCCACGAAAATGAGGTGGTCTCCATCATCGGTCCCAGCGGCGGCGGCAAGTCCACCTTCCTCCGCTGCCTGAATCTGCTGGAGCAGCCCACCTCCGGCCAGATCCTCTTTGACGGCACGGACATCTGCACCATCAAGGGCAAGGCCATCGACCACTGCCGTCAGCGGATGGGTATGGTGTTCCAG
>ERZ834722.3223-NODE-3223-length-11354-cov-5.506771_pt1 | contig 11354 bp, 7 predicted proteins | sample MGYA00519576_ERZ834722 | MGnify/ENA primary metagenome ERZ834722 (study PRJEB31850, sample SAMEA3708759) | human gut metagenome | biome: human gut; feature: human-associated habitat; material: faeces | place: China | collected 2014 ...
TGATGACATCGCGTCCGTCCACGGAGTTCGAATAGACCTGGATCACCTTGTTGAAGGCTCCCGGCTCGCTCTTGTGGGGTTCGTAGGTGATGCGGATCACCCCCGAATCGGCCGGCTCCACGGGACGCTTCGAGAACGACGCCTTGAGGCACGAACACGAAGTGATGACCCGCACCAGCACCAGCGGGGCCGTACCGTCGTTGACGAACCGGAATTCGCGGACCAGGTCGCCGCCCTTGCGGGGCACGTCGCCGAAATTGTAGGTCGCGTTCTCCAGCCGGAGGTGCGCCCCCTTTACGGGTTTTTCGGCATAGCCCGCAGCGAACGCCAGGCAGGCCGAGAGGGTTAACAGGATATGTCGCATAGCCAAAATTTGTATTTATCCAATATCATACCAGCGGGCGGCGGGAAACCGGGTAAAAAACGGGCGCCGACCCGGCCGACCCGACGCGGGTTTCTCAAACACACCCGTTACTCCATGCGGAAAATATAGGTGATCGTGCCGCCCTGCACCGCGGCGCGGCTCTCTGTGAATCGCGCCTTGCGGGCTGCCGCTTTCGCCGCCTCGATCAGCTCGGCGGCGTCCGTCGTCGAGCCTTTGGGTTCGAACGAAGCCCCCGTGACCTTACCCGAAGCGTCGACCGTCACGCGGATCACGACCTTGCCGCCCTTCTCGCCGGGATACGACGGCTTGGGCAGGTCGCCCACCAGTCCGCGCCCTTTCAGCCCCTGATCCAGCTGGTCCAGTCCGTCGGGGTTCAGTCCCGGACCCGTGCCGCTGGCCTTGTCCTCGCCCTCGGGAGCGCGGGGATTGCCCGCATTGTCGGGTTCGTCGGCCCCGCCCTTGTTCATCTTGAACAGCGCCTTGGGGTTGGGCGTCTGCGTCACAGGGTCCTTGCCCGCAACCTGCGCCGTCTGCTCCACGGGTGCCGCGACATCGTGCACGCGCGGCTCGTTGGCCACCTTCACGGGCGGTCTGGGCGGCTCGGGAACGGGCGGCTCGGTGAAGTCGACGAGAATCGTGTCGCCCGGCTTGTCCGTCACCGGCGAGAAATCGAACGACACCAGCGCGAACGAGCCGGCCAGCAGCACGCCGTAGACTGCCGTCGCGATCATCGCCCACCGTCGCGGGGATTTATTATCGGGATCGTAGTAATACATTGGTTTCCCAATTAAAAATTAAGAATGAAAAATTAAAAATTGCCCCTGCGCCAGGGTGGCACGGATTTCATTTTTAATTCTTAATTTTTCATTTTTCATTGAACTTATTTCGGCGAAGTCGCCAAAATAAGTTTATAATTATTGTCCTTGGCGATGTTCATAACCTTCACCACCTCATCCACCGCAACGGTCTTGTCGCAGTGGAGCGAGACGGTAGCGTCCTTCTGCCCGTCGAGCCGCGCCTTGAGCGCCCGCTCCACGCCGCCGATCGAACCCACGTCCTGCAATTCGACATAGTAACGATACTTGCCGTGACCCGCATCCTGAACCGACACCGTGGTCATCGCCTTGTCCTTCAACTGGTTCGAACTCTTCGGAAGCATCAGTTTCAGGGCGTTGGGGTTGATCAGCGTCGTGGCGATCAAGAGGAACAGCAGCAGCAGGAACATCAGGTCGGTCATCGACGAGGCCGAGAACGATTTATCGACTTTCGATCCGTGTTTGATTGCCATAACGCGCTATTTTTGAACGGGTTGATTCAGAATGTCCATAAACGCGATCGAGTTGGCCTCCATCTGGAACACCAGCTTCTCGATGCGCGCCACGAGGTAGTTGTAGCCGAAGTAGGCCGGAATGCCGACGATCAGACCCATCACGGTGGTCACCATCGCCACGTACATGCCGCTCGACAGCAGCCCCAGGTCGACCGTGCCGCCCGCGGCGGACATGTCCATGAAGGTCTGCACCATACCTAACACCGTGCCGAGGAAACCGATCATCGGCGCGCCGCCGGCGATCGTGGCCAGGAACGGAAGGCCGTTTTCGAGTTTCGAGACTTCGAGGTTGGCGACGTTCTCGATGGCGGTCTGCACGTCGCTCATCGGGCGTCCGATGCGCTCGATGCCCTTCTCAATCATGCGTGCGATGGGCGTGTCGGTCTTCTTGCAGAGGTTCACGGCCGTCGAGATCTTGCCGTCGGAGATGTAGTCGCGGATGCGGTTCATAAAGTTCATGTCCAGCACCGAAGCCTTGCGGATGGCCATGAAACGCTCCACGAAGATAAAGATCGTCACGCCCCCCAGCGCCAGCAGCGGCCACATCAGCCAGCCGCCTTTGGTAAACAGGGTCCACAAGCCCATACGGGTCTCCTCACTTACGGCCACCGCCTCGGCAGCCTGCAAAAATGTTGTCATAATGGTTTAGAAATATTTAAGTTTACAAATTTTATCCTTCCAATTTCGTTTTCGAGCGCCGGTTTTGCAGTCTGCGCCCGCGGGGGCGCACGCGCCCCGGCCCCTCCGCCCGCGCTTTTAGTCGGGTCGTTGTTTCACGGCTCCGGCATCAAGTCGGATTCAATCACCGCAGGGACACCTTTCACTTTTCAAGCAGTCTCTGCTCTCGCTTAACCGCAAAGTTCACCTTCTATTCATCCTCTTCCTCTTTAACGTATCCGAACGGCGAAAGCGTATCCGCCGGTTCGCGCAGACGGTTCCGTTCCGCATCTTCGGCCGCCTTTTCGGCCGCGCGGGCCGTACGGCGGGCGATGCGCCGCGCCTTGCGCTTCTTGTTCGTAAAACGCTCCTTGATCCGCTGCCGCAGGTCGCGCAGGTTGTCGAAATCCTCCTTGAAGTAGACGCCGATGCCGGTCTCCTGCAAACCCTGGTTCTCGTCGAAGCGGTCGATGGTCTGCGTGAAGGCTTTCAGCTTGAGCGTCCCGGCCCGGTCGATCAGGTAGGTGATGTAGGCCTCGCCCATGAAGTTGGACATCGAACTGTTCACGGCCTGCTTGTTGTCGATCAGGTAGTTGCCCTCGACCTCGACGAACAGCCGGTTGTTGATCAGGCTCTTCGACAGCCCGAAATCGACCTCGTCGCTCGTCAGTTCCGACTTGGGCCGGTAGCGGATCACCACGTTGTAGTCGGACGACGAAAGCCAGTTGCTGACCATGTTCGACACGAACTCCAGTCCCGTGGCCGCCGACACCGAGCTGCCGATGTTCGACGAGGCCTGCGACGAGTTCTCGGACATGAAGCTGTTGAACAGCAGCAGGTAGAGGAACTGCGTGTCGACCGTCTCGGGGGTCGAGAGAGCATTGGCGATCAGGCTCTGCGTCTCGGGATCGGAGCCGGGAACCCGCACGTCGAAGGTGATCGTGGGGTTCGAAAGCCGCTCGCCGAGGTGAATGACGCACTCCACGGGAACCGAACGGTCGCCCCCGAGGTCGGCCGTGCCCTGCAGGAGGGGTTGCAGCGACGCCTTGACCTTGTACACGGCGTCGATGTCGAGCATCGCGTTCATCGGCGACCCGGTCCACTGGATCGACGAACCGCTCTCGATGGTGAAGCGTTTGTTGATGATCTGCTGGAGCGACAGCATGAAACTGCCCTCCGCGATCGTATAGTCGCCGTAGATCTCGAAAATATTGGCCTTGGGGTTGATCTGGAGGTTCAGCGCGCCCGCGCCGCGCCCCTTGACCGTGTTGCCCGCCACTTCGAGTTCGACTTCGGCGTCGGGCCGCACGTCGAGCGCGAGGGTGATCTTCATCTGGCTCCCGGCGTCGGATTTCTGGCGGTGCTTGCGCTCGAAGGAGAGTTTCTTGCGCGCCACGTCGTCGAGCGTATCGGCCTGCTCGGGCTGCTCGAAGACCACGAAATCGGCGTTCGAAATGTTCGACTTGCTCGACAGCGGCATCACGAACGAGGAGTTGCCGTCGGTCGAGGCCGTTATATCCATGTTCACCGCCCCCTTGTCGCCCGAGATGCGGGCCGCGCCCGTGGCAAAGACCCTGCCGTAGAACATGTCGTTGTTGTCGGAGTCGGTGTCGAGCACCAGCATCTGCTGCGGGGCCACGCGCACGTCGTAGGAGATATTCGAAAGGTGCTGGAGGCTCATGTCGAAATCGAACCGCCCCCGGTTGCCCCGTGGGTCGAAAATCGGGACGTTCGAAGCCCTGAACCGGTTGTTCTTCACGTTCAGCACGGCCTCGGGCATCGAGTAGGTCACCTGCGTGAAATCGACCGTGGTTTTCAGCCCCGCGACCCGGATTTCGCCTTCGAGATCGGCCTTGCGGCCCTGGCCCTGCAACGTGAGGCCGGCCGAGGCCATGCCCTCGGTCGAGGAGACGACACCCGCAAGAATCGGGTCCAGCAGCGCCATATCGAGACTGTCGACGTCCAGCCGGGCGAAATAGCGGTTGCGGTCGGGAGCGTAGAAACCGCGGATCAGCGTGTCGCGCCTGATACGGTCGGAGACCGTCACTCCGGCGCGGCTGCGGGCGAAGTCCCAGCGCGAGGCGAGGCGCATCGGCGGCGCGGGAATGTCGTTGACCTCCACGCTGTCGAGCAGGATGTCGGCCGTGATCTCGCCGCCGCGCAGCACCGACTTCATCGCCGCCGAACCGTTCGTGCGCCCCTCGATGTAATAGCCCATGCGCTCGGCGACCTGCGCGAAGGGCGCCAGGTCGAAATTGTGCAGCGAGAGCGTCACCGAATCCTCGCGGCTGCGCGAGGCGACGCCGTCGAGCAGCAACTCCTGCTCGCGGTTCATCACGTAGAACTTGTCGATCACGACCTGCGCGGTGTCGAGCAGGATTTTGCGGGCGAAAATCTGCCACGTCTTGTCGCCGCGGGTGATGTGCGAGGGAAGAATCCGCAAATCGACGACGCGGCCGTTGGGTCCGTGCTCGTCGGCCACCGCGGCGCGGAACCCGACGAGTCCCGAGACGCGGCGCAGGGTGTCGTCGAAGCCTGCCGAGAGCTGCACGCGGTTCTGCCGCGCGCCGCCCGTCAGCGAGAGGCGCGGAAGGTGCAGCACCCCTGCATAGAGATCCTCGGCCGAGGCGTAGACCGCCAGCGAGTCGCCGCGGTTCGAGGCGTTGACCGAAAGGCGCGTGGCGAGCATGCGCCGGCGCTCGATGTACTCCGACGCTGCCTTGAGCGACAACTGGTCGCTGGCCGGATTGAACAACAGTTGCAGCGACGAGCCGTCGGCGATCTGAAGTCCCGTCGACACGGCGTCGGCCACGGGGTTGAAATTGCGGATGTTGACCGACAGCAGCGAGAAGTCGTTGGCCACGGCGGCCTTGCGTTCCGAAGGCGTCTCCTCCCACTTTTCGCCGCCCAGCATCGGCAGGTATTTCCACGCGCTCCGGCGCAGGTATTCGAAGACGGTGCGGTAGCTGGTTTTCGACCGGAACGTGACGTCGGCGAAGTCCGAGCGCAGTTCCACGAACTTGCTCCGCTCGGAGTTCTCGCCCGTGACGGTCATGCTGGCGGCCGCGATCTCCTTGTCGTTGTAGCGGTAGCGGGCGTCGGTCACCTGAATGCGGCCGTTCAGATCGTCGAGCGAACGCCCTCCGGCGGCAGCGACGATGCGGCCCGAGAGCTGCGACACCGAGTCGCGGCGGTTGACGTGCAGCCGGGCCAGATCGGCGTGCCGCAGGTCCATCGTGAAGTCGTAGCGCGGCACGGAGTCGTTCAGGTCGACCGTGCCGAAGAAGTCGAAGTCGAGGTTGGGATCGCGGGCCGTGATGCGTCCGTCGAACTCGCGGTTGCGCAGGCGGCCGTCGAGCCGCAGCGAGTCGTAGACATAGCCGTTGAATCCCAGCTGCGTGACGTTGCCAACGACGTTGGCGTCGGCCACGCCCCTGCCGATCACGCCGTCGACATAGGCCGTGAGGGTGGCGTTGCCCAGCAGATCGCGGCGGTCGAGCAGCTCGCCCAGACGCAGGTTGCGCGTCTCGACATCGCCCCGCACGCTGCTCAACCCCCCTTTGACCGGGGCCATTTTCAGGTTGCAGGAGACGTTACCCACGCCCGTCGCGGCGCCCAGCTGCATGTCGAACGACGAGAGCAGTCCCCGGAAACGGGCATTGAGGTCGATCTGCCCGGAATTGCCCAGCACGCCGACCAGCTTGTCCGAGAGTTTGCGGCCCGCGATGCCGAGGGCCAGCTCGTCCACGGCCCGGGCCGTGGAGCGCAGGCGGGGAACCGACAGGTCGAAACGGGTCTTCCGGATGTCGGGAAGCCCCTTCACCGAGGCGTCGGCCACGAGCGTCGTCCCCTCGCTGATCTGCATGCTCCTGATCCGGCCCGTGAAATCGGACACCACGCCGGCGACCTCGACGTTTACGTCGGTGAAATCCACATGCCAGTCGCGCAGCTTCGGGGCGAAAAAGGCGATGTCGTCGGTCGAAACGGTCGTATTGCGCATCGAGGCGTCGATGCGCACCTCGCCGATGAAATCCTTGTACTGCGCCCACGAGTCGCCCGCCAGCGAGACGAACGGAAAGTTGACGTTCGAACGCGGCGTGATGATCGAGGCGTTCTCGAAGCCCAGACAGCCCTGCGTCATGTAGAACCTCCCGGCCAGGTGGTTCAGCACGAAGCCGCTGCGTTCGCGGGCCGAAAAGGCCACAATGGAGGTGTAAATGGCCTGCCCGTCGATCGTGAAATCGTCCACGCGGGCCGTGATGCCGTAGAGGTGCATGTGCGAGAAGTCGATGCCGTGCTCCGGATCGCGATGGTCGAGCCGTTCGAGGCAGAGGTCCATGTTCTCGATCGAGGCCTTCTTCAGCGAGAGGCGGAAATTGCCCTTCTTGGGTTTGTCGGGGTCGGAAATGCGGTCGACGATCTGTTTGATGTTCATCTCCCCGCCGGGCGTCTGCCGCAGGTAAAGCCTCGCGTCGGCGATCTCGCCGCGGCTCAGCTCCAGCCCGCCGCCGAAGATGCCGAAACTCGTGATGAAGGCGTCGAGCTTCCCGACGTAAAGCAGCGTGTCGCGCTGGTAGTCCTCGACATAGAAGCCCTTGACCCTGACCTTCGAGAAGATGCCGATGTCCACGCGGTCGATCGACACGGTGGTCTCCAGCTTGCGCGAGACGAAGCGCGCGGCCCTGTGCACCGCGTAGTTCTGCACGGCGGGAATGTCGAGCAGCAGCGAGAGCGCCACGGGAACAATTATCAGCAACAAAACCGCCGCCGAGAACACCTTTCCCAATATTTTTATACCTTTGCGCATCAGGACTCCTATATAACCTGCAAATTTAGCGAAAATAGTTAAAAAACAATTATAATTCCGGATGGATATTACAATTCTCGGCATCGAATCCTCGTGTGACGACACCTCTGCCGCCGTGCTCCGCAACAACGTCCTGCTGTCGAACGTCATCGCCTCGCAGGCGGTTCACGTCAAATACGGCGGCGTGATCCCCGAACTGGCCTCGCGGGCCCACCAGCAGAACATCATCCCCGTCGTGGACACGGCGCTCAAGGAGGCGGGCGTCGCCGCCGACCGGATCGACGCCATCGCCTTCACGCGCGGCCCGGGGCTGGTCGGATCGCTGCTCGTGGGCGTGTCGTTCACCAAGGGGCTTTCGATCGCCCGCAACATCCCGATGGTCGAGGTCAACCACCTTCAGGGGCACATTCTCTCACACTTCATCGACCTTCGGGACCGCACGCTGCCCCATCCGGACTTTCCGTTCCTGTGTCTTCTGGTGAGCGGCGGCCACACGCAGATCGTGCGCGTGGACTCCCCGCTCGAAATGGAGATCATCGGCACGACGATCGACGACGCCGCAGGCGAGGCCTTCGACAAGTGCGCCAAGGTGATGGGGCTGCCCTACCCGGGCGGCCCGGTGATCGACCGTCTGGCCAAGGAGGGCGATCCGAAGGCATTCCGCTTCGCGCATCCCCGCGTCGAGGGCTACGACTATTCGTTCTCGGGCCTGAAAACCTCGTTCCTCTACACGCTGCGCGACGCCGTGGCCGCAGACCCCGACTTCATCGAGACGCACAAGGCCGACCTCTGCGCCTCGCTGCAAGGGACCATCGTCGAGATTCTGCTCGACAAACTCATCCGCGCCTCGAAGGAGACGGGCATCCGCGACATCGCCATCGCGGGCGGCGTCTCGGCCAACTCGGGCCTGCGCGACGGCATCGCCGAAGCGGGCCGCCGGCGCGGCTGGCGAACGTTCCTTCCGGAGTTCAAGTTCACGACCGACAACGCGGCGATGATCGCCATGGCGGGCTACTACCGCTACCTGCGGGGCGACTTCTCGTCGCTCGACGTCTCGCCCGTGGCGCGGCTCGAGGAGTTGTAAGCTACTCACTCACAAAAAAAATAATTTATGCAAACATCCAGATTCATGCGGGTCCTTTCGGGGCTGCTGCTGTCAGTTTTCGCCGTCACCGGCCCAACCGCCTGCAACGACGACAACGACAAGAACACCGCGACGCTGACCGTCAGCACAGACGCCCTCGTACTGGGCGGCGAGGCCGGGGAGTCCGAAACCTTCACCATCACTACGACCGCCGCGTGGAAGGCCGTCCCCTCGGGCGAAGGCTTCACGCTCGACAAGACCGAGGGCACGGGTGACGCTACCGTCCGCGTAACCGCCGCCGCGGGCAACTGGGACGGCTATGTGAAGCAGCTGGGCAGCATCGAGATCGCGGCCACGAACGTCGACGGAGTGAAAACCGTCAGCGTCAGCCAGGACGAAATCACCCCGGTGCTGCCGTCCGAGGTAACCCTGGTGGCCGATTTTACGCTGGGAGCTTCGGTCGCCACCCCCGAGCTGCCGCCCTATTCGACGGATAACTTCACGACCGGGCGCCATGAGTACACGATCGGCGGCTACACATTTGCCATTTTCGTCGATCCGGACGAGGGCGGCAAATTCTACTGGCTCGACAACAAACAGTTCAGCCCCTCCATTCCGGATCCGGCCCAAGGACTGTTTTTCAGCAAATTAGGCGCATACGTCGAATTCCCGGCCATCGCCGGCAAAGTTCTTTCGGAGGTTCACTACCTGCCCACGAGCCAGCAGAACGACGTCAGCCTCGACCTGTTCGGCGCCGACGATTCGGAACCGCAGTATACGCTCGATTACGGCGACGACGGCACATGGTCCTACACACTGATCGACGCCCGAGAGAACCTGCGTTACCGCATCGAGATCACCAACAAGAAAAACGCGCAGCTCGCCAAACTCAAACTCGTCTACGCCGCGGCGAAATGACGCACGACATCCGGCAAAGACAACCCCCTCCCGGCCATTTGGCCGGGAGGGGTTTGTCTTTATTGGGAGGCGGCGGATCACTTCGCGCCGAAGAGTTTTTCCCGGAGCGAGAAGCCTTCGCATTTCGCGGCGAAGCTGTCGTACTCGGTGCGGAGCGATGTCATCAGCTCCCGGACCGACTGAATCTTCTCGGCACGCCAGGCGTTCGAGCCGCAGAAGGCGTAGCCGTTGCGGAGCTTGCCCTTGAAAGCGTTGTAGAGGGCCAGCATGATGCAGTAGGGGCTGTGCGTCACGTCGCACGTCTTGATGCAGTCGAACGGGCACGCCTTGGGGACCTTCAGGCCCTCCTTCACGCGGTCGAGGAACGAGTTGCGGATGGCCCGGCCCGGCATGCCGACAGGGCTTTGGATGATCTCGATGTCCTCCTCGTGCGCCTCGATGTAGCTCTGCTTGAAAGCCGGATCGGCGTCGCACTCGTCGGTGGTGACGAAGCGCGTCCCCATCTGCACGCCGTCGGCGCCCAGCGCCATGATGCGGTAGATGTCCTCGCCCGTATAGATGCCGCCGCCGGCGATCACCGGAATGCGGCAGTTGTGCTCGGCCTCGAAGGCACGGACCTCGGCCACGATCTGCGGAACGATGGCTTCGAGCGAATAGTGCTCGTCGGCGATCTGGTCGGCCTTGTAACCCAGGTGGCCGCCCGCCTTGGGACCCTCGACCACGATGGCGTCGGGGATGTACTTATATTCCGAGAACCATTTCTGGCACAGGACCTTCGCGGCGCGCGCCGACGAAACGATCGGAGCCAGTTTGGTCTTGGCGTCTTCCGTGAGGAACGACGGCAGGTTCAACGGAAGCCCCGCACCCGAGAAGATGATGTCGGCCTTCTCGGCGATGGCGGTCTTCACCATGTCGGCGAAGTTGGACATGGCGACCATGACGTTGACGCCGATGATGCCCTTCGTCGCTTCGCGGGCCTTGCGAAGCTCCTCCTTCAGCCCCCAGATCGAGGCGGCGCGATAGTCCTTCGAATAGTTGTTATAGATCGCCCCGAGACCGGCCGACGAGATGACGCCGACACCGCCCTGATTGGCCACGGCCGATGCCAGGCCCGCAAGGGAGACGCCTACGCCCATACCGCCCTGAACGATGGGCATGGAGGCGCATAAATTTCCGATTTTCAATGATTTCATGCTGTTTACTTAAAAGAATAAGTGACGTAACGGGGTACAAGGTACGGAAAATCGGAGCGTTTGGTTCCGCGCGGGAACATATTTAACGCAGACTTCACATTGTCCGCTCACAAAAACCGGATGCCGCGGACCCGTTTCTGCCCCCGGCCGGCGGCCTCGCGCTCGACGATGCCCGTCACGACATCCGCCGCGTCGTGCCATCGGTTGGCGCGGAACTTCCGGCGGTAGGTCGTCAGATGGGCGTAGAGTTCGGGCCAGCGGAGGTTCCAGCCGCGGGGAAAACGCACGAGGTGGAGCGCCGTGGCCGAATTGGAGAGGATGCGCGCCTCCTTGTTGCCGCTCTGGTGGAACCACTCGACGCGCACGCCCGGCGCAAGTGCCTGCACGGCCCGGGCGAAACCGCGACCGCCGTTGTTGCTCTCGATGGCGGCCTGCCGCGTGTCCGAGCGCACGAGCATCTCCCCCACCAGCGGCTCGGTCGCCTCCATCGGCTCGCGCGAATAGACCGCGTCGGGAATGTAAATCACCCCGTCGGCATCGACCGCATAGGAGAGCGAACAGAGGTAGTCGTCGCCCGTGTCGGCGGTGTCGGTGTAATTGGCGCGGCGGACGATCTCGTGCGGCAGACAGTCGTACTCGGCGAAATTCAGCCCGTACAACAGCCCCTCGCGGGCCGACGGACGCCCCTGATACATCGCCTCGAATTGCAGCGGGTCCAGCCGCCGCTTGGCCTCCAGCAGCGCAGCGCCGTGCTGCCGCTCCCACAACGCCTCGCCCGGCTGGCGGGGGTCGACCTCCGTGGGCGGCGCGGTTTTCAGGGCCTCGAAATTGAGGTGCAGCCACCGGTCGGCAGGCAGCGTGTCGAGCTGCGACCACGCGCGCAGCTCCTCGACCGGCTCGCGGACCGCGAGGGCGCCGATCAGATCCTCCTCGTGCCAGCGGGTGAAGACCACCAGCTCGCGCGAGGCGTTGTGCATGCG
>ERZ834722.3230-NODE-3230-length-11309-cov-3.144304_pt1 | contig 11309 bp, 20 predicted proteins | sample MGYA00519576_ERZ834722 | MGnify/ENA primary metagenome ERZ834722 (study PRJEB31850, sample SAMEA3708759) | human gut metagenome | biome: human gut; feature: human-associated habitat; material: faeces | place: China | collected 2014 ...
ATTTCACCAGATTTTATGTTTACATCAAATGCATGTTCATCGTTACCATCATAGTCGGTAATTAACGAGAAACCGTTGTCACTGACATCTTCCAATAAGTATCTTTCTTTCATCTTTTCGTTTTAATTTAGTTTATGCCATGCAAATATGCATAAATCGTTTGCAAAGTTAATTGATTCTCTTTAATAATAAAGCACAGTGTGGAATAAAAACACAAAAACAATGCCAAAATATCGGGCAGTAATGGATTTATTCCATAATAATTATTTATTTTTGGCGGTACATAATAAATTAGTGGAATAAAACGGGTTTTAAGATCAGCGAATAATAAAATGTCGAATCCTTATTTTCAATTTAAGCAATTTACGGTATGGCATGATAAATGTGCCATGAAAGTAGGTACAGATGGAGTTCTTTTGGGTGCCTGGGCAGAAGTTGGAAACCCTCAACAAATTCTCGATATTGGTACCGGCACAGGATTGATAGCTTTAATGTTAGCTCAACGTAATCCGCTTTCACAAGTTACAGCTATAGAAATAGATGAAGCCGCGGCAACTCAGGCAGAAGAAAACATAGCACGTTCTCCAGGGGCAAATAGGATAAAAGTTATCTGTAATGATTTCAGTTTATTTCAAACAGATAATAAATATCATCTGATAGTTTCTAACCCTCCTTATTTTGTTGATGCTTTAAATTGCCCTGACAAGCAACGCAATATGGCACGTCACACCTGCGAACTGAATTACGAGTTACTTTTCCGGCGTTCGGCACACTTTCTTGAAGATCAGGGGAGGATATGTATCATCATTCCTACTGAAGCAGAGAAGTTAGTAATTGATACAGCTTGGAAATACAAATTATACCCTTCACGACGCCTTCATGTTTTTACCAAGCCAGGCAAGCCTAGCAGGAGAGTACTTATCGCATTCGGACATCAGGAACAAAAATGTATGGAGGAAACTTTATGTATTGAGGTGGAACGCAATCAATTTACACCGGAATACATTGCGTTGACAAGAGAGTTTTATTTAAAGATGTGATTATATTACTTCTCTTTTTTTTCATAAAACAGTAAACCTACTCGATTTATATGGTCTCCAATTGGAGTACCGATATTCTTATTATAGTCAATAACATCTACTTTATACAGCAACCCCAAATCTTCTATTTGAATATTTATATCCATCAATTGATTGAAAGAAATATCATTCCCCACTATAGCAAGATCTATATCCGATCCTTCTCCATAGTTACCTTTAGCTCGTGAACCGAAAATTACAGCCTTTTCTATATTAGCATGCTTCTCAAGCACACTACAAATATCAGCAATGACAATATCACTTAATCCGTACATAGTTATTCCGGATAAATATTATTTTCTATATTTGATTTCTCTTGAGTTAACCTAATGTTCAATTGCTTTAATAGTACAGCGTATTCTTCAAATATATTTTTTACTATTTCGATAGCTTCACCCTCATTATAAGTATGCGAGGTTGTTACTCTTGCTTTAGCCATTCTCCGCCAAGCATCATGATTGGAAATCAAACCATCTTCAAAGGCTTTTTGAAGGGCACCGTTAGGACCTTGCATAAACTCATACCCTTTGTATTTTAAAAAATCTTGTAATACCTTCCATGCCAGTTCAAAAGTATATTCAAATCGCTGTATAAGTCCCTCTTGCTCCAATTCTGATAAATCCTCCGGGGATTTGTCGGATTCAGTGATTTCAAGTACTCTTTTACAAGCTTTTTGAAAGCTATCATAACGCTGCAACCAACGAACATCTTGATTCTCCTCCATGATATTACATTTTTAGACACTTATCCATTCGCAGTAAATATAGAAATAATATACACTTTAGAGAAATATATTACTTCACTTTTTATAATAAAATGATAAGATTAATAGAAAAAGTGCCCAGTTGTTTAAAAAAAAAGAAGGTGTCATTTATAACACCTTCTTTCACCTTACTGTCGGGGTAGCGGGAAACACTACTCAAACAAAAAAGGATTGGGTGCCAACCTGTTATCAATTTGTATATATGTTTATTTGCCGATAAATGTCTATTATTGTCTATTCAATTATTACACACTGCCGATAAAGTTACATTTTCCCTGAAGTGACTCTTCGACTTTATAATACAGTTTTTCTGTTTTGATTCTTAGCCCATTGACTAAATAAATCAAAGCCCTATCCTCATCTTTACGTATGACAACAATATGAGCTATATTTATAATAAGAATAGCCTCAAGGTCTACAATATCATTTTCCCAATAAAGCTGCCCCTTAAGTTCAATAAATGACTCTTGAGGTGTTTTGAAACTAATTCCATTTTCCATCTTATTCTTTTTCTTTATTTAATAATATTTGGATAGTCCTTTCCTTCTCATCAATGATAATCTGTTTTTCATGCAACAATTGAGTAAGGTGCTCAATCTCCTTTTGACATTCACTTAATGTAATATCACCAGAGACTTTATTTCCAGTACCATTCACATGATGCCCAATATTAATGCTCGACGGTTCAATTTCTCTATCATAAAAATAATCAATTGCCACTTTAAAGAAATCCGCAATACGCTCAAGTTTTCTTGATCCTATTTCTGACCCCTTCAATGTATTATCTAAAGTCTGCAAAGAAATATCTACATTCTTACAAAACTCTTTCTTTGTCAGCCTATTAGCTTCAATTAATATTTCTATCTTTTTGGCATTAAACATTTGATATCTTATTTATATTTTGTCTAAATATCAATTATTCTGTAAAGATAACAACAGAATACTTTGATTTGAACAAACAATGCTTTATGTTTGCAGTATAAATATAGCACTAAAAATTGTACTAAGCATGGAAAAAGAACAGAATTTAAACAAAATGGCATTTAAAGACTACTATGATACTTTGTCAGATGATGCCAAAGAGACAGTCCGAAACCGCATCCTTGGGGAAAGTGGGATGTCTTATACTACCTTTTATTATAAGCTTCGTAATAACACTTTCAAGCCATTGGAGAGAAAATTGATTGATAATATAATAAATGATGTAAATCCAAAGGTATTATGCTGACGAATATTGAATTCTACAACACTCCTGAAGGAGATGTCATGGTTAAAGGGGTGAACGAAGCTGCTCACTCTCTAAAAGAAAACGACCGGGATATAATAGATTATATGTTAACAGTCATTCGTGATCGATACCCCAAGGCTCATGCAGCTCTTATGGAACTATATTCAAAAAGAACTATGAATAAGACATATTTTGAATATAGCGTTGTTCATCGATTCATAAGATGCAATTTTGGTGAATACGACCAATTCAGCCACGATATTGACGCTAACGGTTACTTTGTTTTTGAAGAAGTAAAATGTCCTCTTCGTGGTGAATGCCCATTAGAAGGAGTAGTATGTAAACCTGAACTTGACACTCAGCTCTCTGATAGAGAAATAGAGGTTTTCAGATTAATCGCCCGAAATATGCGTTCTGGAGAAATTGCAGCAGAACTGTCCCTCTCAAAATTTACAGTTGACCGCCATAGAGAAAATATTAAAGCCCGACTTCGCCTTCGAGATATCCCCGAGATGATAACTTACTGGCATGTTAACCATCTTAAATAAAGCGGCGCAAGGTCATCCGGGTTCGATTCCCGGCTCCGCACGATGATTTACTAACTTAATAAACATTATTAAAATGGGAAAAAGAACAATGCAGATAGATGTAATAGGTTCAGTGGAAGGTACTGGATTTATGAAATGCAAATTGTATGCCGATGGGCGTGTATGTGTATTCTACATGACGGAGTCTAACTATAAAGCCTTGATGTATGATAAAATATTTATTCGTGATGGAAAAACTGTAGATTCTGCCAATGTGATAAATACTACCAATACCTTTATTGAAGAAGATATAATTCCTCATTAAAAATAGAAAGGAACATTTGTATGGATGATAAACAAGTATGTGGCGAATGCAAGCTATTCACCAATGAAGATTCATTCGGTAACGGATGGTGTGAATTTCATAAGAAATATTCTTTTTGTGAGAATGTAGCCTGTGAAGATGGTGAAGCAAAAGGGAAAGGTTTCTCTTCTCGTACATGCGGAGAATGTGACTCTTTTTGTGAATGTTGTTTAGGCGGTAAAAATGCTGCAGAAGCCGATGATGTTGCTTGTGAATATTTTGATAATACATCATTAAATCAATTAACGTAAAACAAATTAGAAATGAGCAAATATACAGCAAAGCAAATAGCTGAATCTGACGAACTATTTGAAAAGCAAATACATAAAGTCAGAAAGTTTTATTTGAGTCGTAATCCCAATAAAATGATGATGCTTGAAGAAAGAAAAGCAGTCGTCAAAGAACGGAATAAAGGTCTTTCCCCGGAATATGATAAGGAGTATTATTGTGGAACTTGTGGAGCTAAAGACGGTGCGGAACATCCTAAAAGTGGATATTGCTTTCACTGTGATACTGATAACTGGATTTCAAAGAATAACTAATAACAATATAGAAATGAGCAGCAATAGCAGTTATGATAAAATGCAATCTCTGTATCAAAAGTATGGAGGAATGGAGATTGAAACACCCAAATACAAAGGTGTAGTCTGTGGGTTCTGTTTTAAGTACAATGACAGCTTCCATGAAAAAATTATAGTTGCCTTGACAGAAGAAAAGAATTGGCGTGGTATTCATTACATCCAACATGGAGATGTCTATGTCACTCATCAACAGAATCCCAAAGGATATGACTATCTGTGGATAGATGAATTAGAGCAACTTATGAAGAAACAATAACCCTTATAACAAGAAAGAAAGGAACAAAATTATGACATTAAAACAAGCCCAAAAATTGTATGAAGATTCAGTACAGGCAAAAATGACTCATGCCGACAACTGTATGACTCAATCGCAACTTGAATATATTGGCAGAACCATTTGGGGATTCACTCCCGACAAACAAGCAAAGGTGCTATTCACCAAGATAGGCAAGAGAGTATCTACTGTTATAGCATCAAAAGAAGCATTTATTAAAGAAGTTGGTAAACCTGTTGTCTGTAAATGTCCGGTATGTGATATGTATTATTTGGCTTATAGAAAGCCCGTCGATGCTCACGATGAACTAAATGCTCAGTGTCCAAAATGCGATTCACTTGGTTGTGATTCGGATATTGTACACTTGGAGACAAACCGTAAGTTTTGGCTAAATGACAAGATCACTAAAATTCTTGTTCCCAACAAAGATCCGGAACGGGTAGCAACTATGTATGATTCGGCTGCGGAAGATTTCCCGGCACAATATGATATGCTACTGCCTGATGGTAAGAGGTGTTCTGATTGCATAAAAAGTAATACCTGTTGCAATGTATTTGGTCAGAAGGAAAGTGACACTACCTGCCAATGGCATCCTTCCAGATATTCACCGAAGGAATAACCCTCTAAACAGTAAAGAAATGAGATAAACCGAACCTTATAGAATCGATAGTTGATCTTTGACGTATTGGATTTACCGCTTAATGTTATACAACATACAAATATTTGTAGTATCTTCTTTGATGGTACAAATATTTGTAGTATATTTGCATCATAAGAAATAAAGCAATAAACAATATGAGCAAGTATTATCAAATAAACGGATTAAAAGTAAGAGTTTCAGATCATGAACCGAATACCTCTCTTAGAGGTTCAAATGACATCTACCTTTATATAAGGTCTGCATGTAATGAGCTTCTTTCTATTGAAAGCCAAATAGAGGCTGTGTGTGAGAAAAGGGGATATGAAATTTCTGACTTTCAAGAAGTAATAAACGATTGGAAAGATGGTACTTATGATATGCATACTTTCGAGAATGCTAATGAAGAAGTGGATGATGATTCTCCCTGTAAAGTTGTTCCTGACCTGATTGCTCAGTACCGTACAAGCAACGATGAAAAATTGAAGGAATATTCGTTGTCACGGTTTGCCAAGCATTCTGAAGTTAAAGCCTTGTCTGAAAAGACTGGAGTGTCCCAAAGTTATATAAAGAAATACTTTAATATTAGGTGATATGGATAAACAAAATTACAGAGAAGTCTTAGGACAAGCATTGCAAGCATTTAGAGAATCAAAAGGTCTATCGAGGTATGCAGTGGCACAAAAAGGACAAATAAGAATAGAACAAGTTAAAGCCGTAGAAGAAGGAATAACAAACTATACGATAGATGTCTTTTTAGGTTATATCTGTGGGGCTGACTTGTTCATGTATTTTGCAGAGAAAGATAAAAAAGAAGGGATTGATTTTAAAGAGATGCTGGAAAAAGGGAAGGAAAATCTACCTAAACAAGTTTAACTAACATAAGGCGGTAAGTTCAACACTTCACCGCCTTTTTTGTGTCCGGGTGGCAACTAAGTTCGGACATTTTTTTTGAGTATAACAAAGATAGAAAGGAGCCAATATGTTTGAGCCAAAAACAAAAGCCATTACCCGATGGGGGCTTTCCATTAAAGGCACTGATGTGTATTTCCCCAAAAAAGAAACGGCTATAAATATCGGAAGATTAACGCTAAAGATGAACCCGGAAACCGAAATGTTTGAGGAATATCGGCTTTGGGATTTAACTTCCGGCGTTCCTCAATTGATAGATGAACAGAGATTTGATAGAACAATTTTAATTCAATAGTAAAAAGAAATGAATAAAAAGCAAACATACGATATAGCTCAGGCAGACATAATGTTTCCAGATATGTCTCATACCTTTGCGGATTTTTTCTGTGGCTGTGGTGGCTTATCGTTGGGGTTCATTCAAGCCGGACTTAAATGTATCTCTGCTATGGACATTTCCCATGAAGCTATATCCACATATTGGTATAATCTCTGCTATAAAGGTTGGAGCCATTTATATGTTCCAGAAACATCTACTCCAAAGCAAATTAAAAAGTTCACGAAATATATGGGAGATGGTACTACCGGGAATTGGCTTTTCAAAAATGGAGTTCCAGATAATTGGTTGTCTGTATCTGTACCAATGCCATGTTTGAATCTCTTCTTATGGAGTATCTTGGATTTAGAACCTGAAGAATGGATGGATATAATTGGTATTCGTCCTGGAGACATCCGGATATTTGCTGGCGGTCCACCATGTCAAGGGTTTAGTACTGCTAACACTTCCAGAAGCGAATATGACAAAAGAAACCAATTACCCTTGCGTTATATTCACTATGCCAAGGTGTGTAAGCCGGAAGTCGTTTTTATGGAGAATGTGCCGGGTTTGTTATCACTTGGAAAGAAAAAAGGAGAGCAAGAGGGCCCTTTCGTACGTTGGATTCGCGAGGCTTTTGATGAAGCAGGTTATGAGATGAATTATCAAGTACATGATGCTGCTGATTATGGAGTTCCGCAAAGGCGTAAAAGGGTAATATTTCTGGCCCATAGAAAAGAAATGAAGTATTGGCAAAACTTCAGTATTGATAAAGAATATGGGAAAGACGGTTTACCTTGGATTCAAACGATAGAAGCTATAGGAGATTTGCCGCCAATACAAGCCGGAGAGCAATGGGGAATAAAAGGGAAAAACGCTGTCATACATCCATACGGATATAATAGAAAAGTTGGTTATGTTATTTGCCCCTCATGTCTGAAATACAACTTGCAAGAACGGAAAACTTGTCACCACTGTAATTACAGTCTAACTAATCCTATAAGAGGAGGAATAGTTCATCTGCCAGGATTAGGTACTCTTATTGATACACAAGTAAATGTTAGTAATGCTATGTTGAGAAATTTATTTTTAGGAAAATGATTCAAAACAGTAAAGATATGAACAAGACAAGATTTACATTGAGACTTGATGAAAGCGAATTCCAAGAATTAGCTCGGATAAAGGAACTGGCAGCTCTTTCTACGAATACAAGTGCAATCCGTTATGTGATCAGAAACTTCATAGCACTAAACGAGCGGTATATTGATGAGATCAATAAGTCAGCTTCTCTTAAGGAAAAGTATAAAGAGCAAGATAAATGTGTTGAGGATCTATTGTGTTCTTTAGAAAAGCTTAGATGTATGAAGGGGCTTAACGTGATTACTTCCAGGAATAAGAAAAAGTAGTTTGCAAAACGCCCCGTAATTTTGTGGCATCGACCTGCTATTTATGTAAAATTAGTATCTTTGGAGAGAAATTTGTTTGGCACTGTCTGGATCTGGTCTTTTCCTAAAGTGAGATCTGGTAAGATGTGCGGAGCTGAAGGTTCTATTACCAATAAGAAAATGTTATGAAAATATATTATGAAGTATATAGGAGAATGGCCGATCCCCAATCAGTACCGGTAGTATCATATCGTGGAACCCCCCAGGCAATACCAAGGCAACGACGTAAATTCACTGGGAAAAAGGCCAAAATTGAAGCAATATATAGATTCTCCGGTATTAAGCTGGATCAGAGTTTAAGTTCTTCAGAAGTCGATCAATATATAAATAATCATCTTTTTGGTACTTCCAAATGGAAGGCTTACCATGAGATCTTTCAGATTGTGGCCAATGAAACAGAACTCATAGAAAATGAATATGAATTTCTATATCAATTAGAGGTAACTTTAGAAGGCAGTGCAGAGCCGGAAGACCATAGATTACTCTATTTAATATCCAGTGAATTGAAGGGTTTGCATCTTGAAGAATATAAAGGCCTTACTAATCCAATTTTATCAATGCATCAAGGCTAAATATGATAATAATAGGGAAAAAGATGCCAATAAGAAATGTTTCGTTTGAATTCCTTTAAAATGGTGCATTTTTCCCTATTACTTATTGATTTACGCCATTGCTATTTTAATTCCATACTCCTGTTGTAACTTGTAACGGATCAGAGTAGATACTCCTATTTTAAGATAGTCTGGATCTTTATCTATATATCTAATCATGTGGTAGATATCTTCTATTGTCTTATCACTTGTTTTCTTGATATCTTCTTCCAGGAAAGGATAATCGAAAGGAAATAACTCTGTTAATTGAGACATTATAAATTTCATTCGATCAGCTCTACACCTTTTTTGGCGTAGTAAAACTAAATTGTCTATAATATTGAATCTCATTTTTATTATTTTGCTTCCACGGCCAAGAACAGAACGGTCTAGTGTAATGTCTATGAAGAATGGTATTATACCTTGATCGAATAATCCCCGAATGATATTTTCTGCTGGAGATAAAACTCTTACTTTAAGCATAGAATTAATATAGTTTACACCTAATAAACCTTTTAATTCATCCGGAGTGCAACTATATTCATATCCTTGTGAGAGTATTGAGTATAAGACCTCGCCTTTCATGCTATATCGTTCAAAAGCTTTAATGAAGATTTCTTTGAAATAGCTATTGTGTATTATGGCATTCGGATCTCGATAAAGATATAGTCTTAAGCCATCAGGTTCATGCTTTATCAGGAGATTTTTTTCATCTAGGGTTTTGCATCGACATAAGAGCCGATATGTGGCAAAATTATCTTGCCCATCTTTGTATTGTATGATAGTTTCGCCATACACATTTAAGCTGGCATAGAAATCCTCTTTTTGAGGAAAATATTTATAAATTTTATCCCATTCCAGGTTGTTTTCCACCAGTTGACTGGCAAAAGCGATATCCCTAAGCTTTTCTTCATCTAATGTAGAATATATGCATTCATCAAAAAGCTTTTGCAGCTGAACAATATTACTCTCTGACATAATACCTTAAAGTTAAATTAGCGGGAAAATATCTTTGAAGCACCTCTAAAAAAATCCGCTCAAAATATATCTTTATAGAATTACGAGTAACTTCGTTCATTCTAAGTGTTAGAATATTACATTCTTTTGTTTCCGTGTATGAATCAAATTTGATTTGATTGAAAAGTTTTTTTACATCATTACTTGCTGTATCGCTTTCATTTATATGATTAATGGTTTCCATCCAACAGCGGATGCCAATTCCTATATCTCTTTCTTCTTTTTCAAATAAAGGAGGTATTTCAGTACCTTTTGTTTTACTTTTAGGTACATTATGAGGGTTAATACCATAATGTGGGAGAATAGAGCAGAGATAGGCAACTTTATCCCGTATGTGACTTGTATCATCAGTTTTGAATTTTTCAAACCTCATCCAAATTAGTATAATTTTATCGCTATCAAAACCTTTAACCTGAGTCAAAATGTTCATTCTATATTTAGGTAAATTCTCTTGTAAGAAGCTGTCAATATTACGGTAAGCCTCCTGCGCTTTTATGTCTTGCTTCTTATCTCTAATTTCATTATATATTTTAAACTCCCAGCCGACGAGCTTTTTACATTTCCCTATAATTTCTCTTCTTTCCTCATATGTAAAGAATCGTGTCGAAAGGCCGTCATCATATAATTTCTTTAGTTCAGCTTGGACTGGTTCTAATATTTCATCTCTAATGTTAGTAACATTATACTTTGTAAGATATTTCTTGTTGATATCCTTTGGAGTTAGAAAGAAGCGATAATTAGATCTTGGATTATCATTTTTGCAAACCTCCCAATAAAGTTCATGTGTGAATTTGGATTTAAACAAATTCGTTACATTGTACTCTATTGAACTTAAAAGGCTACCACTTCCTATTTTGTAGTATTGTAAAACTTTGGGTATTACATCTAGCACAAGGCCTTCATCGGAAAGCTCTGCCCAGGAGAAGAAATTGTTAATTCTGAAGTTACCATTTGGCATAGTGACTTTTTGAACTTTCCTCATTTCGCCAAAGCAGACTTTCGCCAAATCTTTTTTCCAGTTAGGTCCAGGATACCATTCTCGCAAAATAGGTATGGGAATTGTCATTGACAATACGCGGCCAGTATCTATATATTCCTGAACGTCTATATTCTTTAATTGGATATAACGCTCTATTAGTAATTGGCTACGATTGCCAACAATAGATGATGAGAAGCTTGGAGCCTCATTGTTCCTTTTAACAAGAGCAGCATCCTCCTGCTTTTCTCCAACTGAATCTTTTGTCATAACGCTTATATAGTATTTGGCGCAAATATAATGCTTTTATTCTATAATACACTAGGAGAAGTATAAAAAAGCAATTTACGAAAACGTTTTTTTCTGTGACGATTAATGAAAGAGAAAGAATATCTTCTAAATGTTAATCAACCTGTATAAAAATGATAATAGAATTAGGCTATGTTAACATTAAAAGAGCTTTTACGGCATTGGAAAGAATAGTGACATCTTCTAAACTTGATTTTTCCAAAGTCGAAAACGTACCTTTCCAAAGTCGAAAACGTACCTTTCCAAAGTCGAAAACGTACCTTTCCAAAGTCGAAAACGTACCTTTCCAAAGTC
>ERZ834722.3241-NODE-3241-length-11291-cov-4.044678_pt1 | contig 11291 bp, 11 predicted proteins | sample MGYA00519576_ERZ834722 | MGnify/ENA primary metagenome ERZ834722 (study PRJEB31850, sample SAMEA3708759) | human gut metagenome | biome: human gut; feature: human-associated habitat; material: faeces | place: China | collected 2014 ...
CGACGAGGATCTTTCCAAAGGGTTTTTGACCGTCAGTCAGATTGCTGCGGTGGTGTGCATCACATTAATTGTGGTTTTGCTGGTGGTGTCGCTGTTTATTATGTCCAACACCATCAAACTGACCACCTTTGACCGTAAGGACGAGATCGCCATTATGAAAATGGTGGGCGCGACCAACGGCTTTATCCGCTGGCCCTTTGTGTATGAGGGCTTCATGCTGGGCCTTACCGGTGCGATCCTTGCCTTTTTGCTGCAATGGGGCTTGTATGAAGCCATTGCGCAGGGCGTTGCCAACAATGACACCTTACAGCTCCTTTCCATCGTGCCCTTCCAGCAGCTTTGGAAGCCGGTGGGCGGCGTATTTCTGGGGGCCGGCATCCTCATTGGCGTAGGCGGCAGCCTTTCCGCCATCCGGCGGTTCCTCCAGGTGTAAAGGAGGACGGGCATGAAGAAAAACAAGCGCTATGTCCGCATCTGCGCCGCGCTGCTCTGCGCGGTGCTGTGCCTGTCGGTGAATGTGGCCCCGGCTATGGCCGCCAAGGTCACCCAGGCGGATATCGACGCCCTGAAGGGGAACGCCGCCAGCTTGGATAAAAAGCAAAAGGAGATCCAGAGCAAACTCAACAGTCTGAAGAACGACAAGGCGGCGGCGGTGCAGAAAAAGACCCTTCTGGATGACCAGATCGCCAACACCAACGCCAAGATCAGCAATACGGAGGCTCAGATCTCCGATTACAACGCCCTTATTTCTCAGGCGGAAACCGAACTGGCGGACGCCCAGCAGCGGGAGGAGGCTCAATACGAGCTGTTCTGCAAGCGGGTCCGGGAAATGGAGGAGCGGGGCACCATCAGCTATTGGTCGGTGCTGTTCAAGGCCAACAGCTTTTCCGACCTGCTGGGCAGTCTGGACTTTATCAACGAGGTCATGGACTATGACCGGCGGGTGATTCAGGACCTTCAGACCCTGCAGGCGGAGATTGCGGAGAAGAAAGCCGGTCTGGAAGCCAATAAGGCGGCGCTGGAAGCCGCCAAAGCAGAACTGGAGACCCAGAAAAAGCAGCTCAGCGCCCAGCGGGACGAAGCCAACAAGCTGGTCAAGGAGATCGACGACAACGCCGCCGAGTATCAGGCCACGCTGAAGGAGCTGGAGGCCGAGGAGCGCCGCATCGAGCAGCAGGTCAAGCGAATGCAGAAGAAGCTGGAAGAACAGATGGCGGCGGAGGGAAAGAAATACAACACTAACCCCGGCGGCTATATCTGGCCGGTGGACAGCCGGTATATCACCTCCACCGTAGGCGGGCGTAATTCCCCCGGCGGCGTTGGCTCCACCAACCACAAGGGCACCGACATCGGCCGGGTGGGTTACACCAGTCCGGTGTACGCTGCCAAGGCGGGCACGGTCATCATCGCCCAGCGGTCCAGCTCCTACGGCAACTATGTGGTCATTTCTCACGGCGTGGGCAACACCACCCTGTACGCTCACATGAGCAGCATCAAAGTCAGCGTGGGAACCTATGTTAAGCAGGGGCAGACCATCGGCATTACCGGCTCCACCGGACACTCCACTGGGCCCCACCTCCACTTTGAGGTGGTGGAAAACAATGTGCGGATCAATCCCCTGAGCCACGGCGCGGCGCCGAAGAAGGGGTATCTGACGGGCTACACCCTCTCCGGCACCTCGGTGGGCAAATAAAAGGAGGAAGTGCGAATGTATCTGAAAGCGATTATCTCCACACTGGCTGCGTGGTTCGTGGGACTTCTGATAGACGTAAATCTCGGTTCCGGCGATTGGCAGATCCTGTGCCTGCGGGGACTGCTGCCTGTGCTGGCCATGGGGCTTTGTATCCTCAGCGAACTGAAAAAGAAGTAAGGAACGGCGAACCGTTCTGAATCGACCTCCTGTCCCATACCATGGGGCAGGAGGTTGATCGTTATGGTAGGAATGATGCTTTGGGAACCAAGCGGGCACTGGACCCGTCCTGTTACGTTAAAAGAGGTCAGCGTTCTGCATATCCGGTTTCTCTGCGCCCGGATGGCTCAGGACCGGCGTAGGAACCCCTTAACGGAGCGGCGGAGGCTCCGTACCGCCGGAAAAAAGCTGCTGCGGCAGAGGGTGGAACAGGTGGTGCTGCCTGCCGGGGCCTCAGCGGAGGCTCTGCCGGAGGGGCTGCGCCCGGTAGAGACCCTGCCGCTCCGACGGGCCATCGCTGCGGACTGGTGCGGAGAGCTGCTGCGGTTCCGGGGGGAAAACCCCGCCGGGGCGCGGGTGCTGATCACGGCGGACGCCCTCTCCGGCGAGGTGGTGCGGACGGTGACGGAGTTGGCTCTGCGTCACCGGTATCTCATATTGAAGGTCCCCTTCGGCGGGGAGGAGCTGTGCCGCCGTCTGCGGCGGGAATACGGCGTGTCCATCGTGCTGAACCCGGAGACGGAGCGGGAGCCGGCGTCTGTCCACATGGCCTTTGACCCTACGGAAGCGCAGGGCGGCGGCTTTTTGCCGCTGTATGACGAATCACTGCCGCTGCCTCGGCTTCTGCTGCCGCCGGAGGTGGAGGCAAGGCTGCCGGAGGGCCTTGACCGGGGCCAGCTTCTGTCGGTCCTGTGCCGGACCGGCGCTCTGCGGCCGGGGCAGGTGTCCGTGCAGCTGGGAGAAACGGAAAACAAAGGGGCTGTTCCCGAAATCAGGGCCTTTTGCCCTTGACAATCCGGAAGATACCTATTACAATATAAAACCATGGTAAATTAGGAGTGTTATACACTTCAGGATAATGAAAGGAACAGCCGAAATGGAAAAAGAATACAAAATGAGCCAAGCTCGCAAGGACGAGCTGGAGCAGGAACTGAATTATCTGAAGACCACCCGGTCCGACGAGGTGGCGGAGCAGATCAAGATCGCCCGCGGCTTCGGCGACCTCAGCGAAAACAGCGAGTATGATGAGGCAAAGAACGAGCAGGGCAAGCTCTATTCCCGCATTGCCGAGCTGGAAGTGATCCTGCAGCACGTGGTCATCGTGGATGAGTCCGCCGCGTCTGACACCATCACCATCGGCTGCACCGTCACCGTTCAGGGCGCCGATGGCAAGGAAGCCAGCTATAAGATCGTCGGCTCTCAGGAGTCCGATCCCATGCACGGTATCATCTCCGAGGAGTCTCCCTTCGGCAAGGCGTTCCTGGGCGCCAAGGAAGGCCAGGAGGTCGTGGTGGAAGCGCCCTTCGGCAACATCCGTTACACCGTTAAGAAGATCGAACGCTAAGGAGAAAGAAGCATGGCTGAACAGAAGAATCCCCAGGCCCAGCCGGAGCTGAGCCTGTCCGAGCAGACCCGTATTCGCCGGGAGAAGCTGACGAATCTCCAGGCGGAGGGCCAGAACCCCTTTGTGATCACCCGCTTTGACTGGGATGCGACCTCCCAGCAGATCAAGGACAACTTCGACGCCATGGAGGGCAAGCCCGTCAAGGTGGCAGGCCGCCTCATGAGCAAGCGCGGCATGGGTAAGGTATCTTTCTGCGATTTGCAGGACCGGGACGGCCGCATCCAGCTCTACGCCCGTCAGGACGAGATGGACGAAGAGGTCTATAAGAAGTTCAAGAAGTTCGACATCGGCGACATCGTGGGCGTCGAGGGCGAGGCGTTCCGCACCCAGCGGGGCGAGATGAGCGTCCGGGCGCATAACATCACCCTGCTGTCCAAGTCCCTCCTGCCCCTGCCGGAGAAGTTCCACGGCCTGCAGGATAAGGAACTGCGGTTCCGTCAGCGCTATGTGGACCTGATGGTGAACCCCGAGGTGAAGAAGAACTTCGTTATCCGTTCTCAGTTCATCAAGTTCATGCGGAACTATCTGGACAACATGGGTTACATGGAAGTGGAGACCCCCGTTCTGAACACCATCGCCGGCGGCGCCGCCGCCCGGCCCTTCATCACCCATCACAACACGCTGGACATTGATATGTACATGCGCATCGCCACGGAGCTGCCGCTGAAGCGGCTCATCGTGGGCGGCATGGACCGTGTGTATGAGATCGGCCGCATTTTCCGCAACGAGGGCATGGACCCCAAGCATAACCCCGAATTCACCACCGTGGAGATGTATCAGGCTTACGCCGACTTCCACACCATGATGGACATTGCCGAGGGTATTCTGGCAGGCGCTGCCAAGGAGATCAACGGCAGCTATCAGGTGGAGTGGATGGGCGAGCAGATCGACCTGACTCCCGGCTGGCGCCGGCTGACCATGGTGGACGCCGTCAAGGAGTATGTGGGCGTAGACTTCGGCGCCATCACCGATGACGCCGAGGCCGTGGCCGCGGCTAAGGCCGTGGGCGTGGAGCTGGCGGATGCCGCCGAAAAGACCTGGGGCAACGCCCTGTACGCCTGCTTCGATCAGAAGGTGGAGGAGAAGCTGATCCAGCCCACCTTCATTACCATGTATCCTGTGGAGGTCAGCCCCCTGACCAAGCGCAGCCCTGCCGATCCCCGGCTGACGGAGCGCTTCGAGCTGTTTATCTGCCACAGCGAGCTGGCCAACGCCTATTCCGAGCTGAACGACCCCATCGACCAGCGCCAGCGCTTTGAAAAGCAGGTGGAGCAGCGGGAGCGGGGCGATGACGAGACCGAAATGCTGGACGAGGATTTCCTCACCGCCATGGAATACGGTATGCCTCCTACGGGCGGCATGGGTATGGGCATCGACCGCTGCGTCATGCTGCTCACCGGCGCGGACACCATCCGGGAGGTCATCCTGTTCCCGACCATGAAGCCGCTGGATATCGACAAGAAGGCTGAAAAGACCGTTTCCGCGCCTGCCGCGGCTCCCGTGCAGGAGAAGATCGACTTCTCCAACGTGAAGATCGAACCCATCTTCAAGGACATGGTGGATTTTGACACCTTCTCCAAGAGCGATTTCCGTGCCGTGAAGATCCTGGCCTGCGAAGCGGTGAAGAAGTCCAAGAAGCTGCTGAAGTTCACTTTGAATGACGGCGAGCGCACGGATCGCGTGATTTTGAGCGGCATCCATGAATATTATGAGCCGGAAGAGCTGGTTGGCAAGACGGCCATCGCCATCGTGAACCTGCCTCCCAGAAAGATGATGGGCATTGATTCCGAGGGTATGCTGATCTCCGCCGTTCATGAGGAGGCCGGTCACGAGGGCCTGAATCTCCTGATGGTGGATGACCGGATTCCCGCCGGTGCGAAGCTGTACTAAGATTCGCATTTCTAAAAAACCAAAATGAAAGGGCAGTCCCGATTGGGACTGCCCTGAGACTGTCGATAAAGTAGTAAATTCTCCGCGACGGTAAGGAAGGGTGTGCGCGGGAAACCCAAGAGGGGTGTCCCGCGCCATTAAAATCCTAAGTTTTCAGAACTTTTATGAAGTTCTGAAAACTTGCTCAGCGGGGAGAAAAGACTTTTTCGACACGCTGAGGGCAGTCCCGATTGGGACTGCCCTTTTTGCAAATTGAGTTGTAAGGACTGTTTTACGGCTGCGAAAATATCAGTCCAGGCCCAGCACCGCCCGACCGCTGTCGCTCCAATAGCTGTCCAGTGCGGCGTAGGGGAAATGGAACTCCTGCGGGCCGTTTGCGTAGGAGGCCAGCTCATAGGCGGAGAAGACTACCGTCAGACCGTCCGCGTCAAAGGAGGCGGCGTAGTCGCTGCTCCATTTCTCCAAAGTCTCCCGGTAATTATCCCAATAGACATCGGAGAGGGACTGCCCCTCCAGCTCCGGTGTCGATGCGATCTGTTCCTCCGCCTGCACCTCGATCATATCCGTCACTGCCAGCGTGAAGGTCTGGGGATCGGCAGCCAGCTCCGAGATGGTGAGGAACATACCACTGTCCAGATCATAGTTCCATGCGAAATACACGGTGTTGGGGTGCGCACCGCCCAGATAGCTGTAATAATCGGCGGCAATGCTGATGAGGGTGCCGGTGCGGTAGCAGGTGTAAGTCAGTTCCTCTGAAAGGGGAGCCATATGGTCCTCGGAAAACATCTCAGGCATATCCCGATACAGATCCTTCACAAAGGAGACGTTTTCCTCCGAGGAATTTGATTCCCGCCACTGGTCGAAATTCTCATTAAAGGTATGGACCCGGTCCATGGCCTGCTTCTGCTCCGGGGTCTCCGGTTCCTCGATCAGCGTGCCGTCTGCGTAAGCCTGTAAGTGCGGGATCTGGAAATCAATGACCATCAAAGTGGTGCCGTCCTCCGCTGTCACCGTTTGTTCATAGGGGTCGGTGGACACTTCATAAGTAATTTCCTCTGTATCCGCAGCGGGAGGCGGCGTCGGGGATTCCGGCATGGGGAGCGGAACAGCACCGCAGCCGCCCAGCAGCGCCGGCAGGCATAGGGCCAGGATCAGAGACAGATACTTTTTCATGTGAGGAACTCCTTTCAGGAAATGAGTCAGGGCATGACGGGATTCTGCCGCCAGAGGGAGCCGCAGGCTTCTGTCAGCTCCGGATACGCCAGAGCGTACAGGTCGGCGGCCCGGCTCTCGGTCTCAAAGAGACGCTGAGCGTCAGGGGAGAGGGACCGGATGGCGGCGGGCTTCGTAATGACCGGAAAGCGGGCGGTTTTCCGCATCCGGCCCAGCAGTGCCCGGCCGGTCTCGTTAGCGGCCAGGACCCGCAGGTAAGGGACGGAGGCGGGTAGCTTGGCGGGGGTCAGGCCCAGATAGGCCCAGAGGACCATCCGCCGCAGCCGGGCGTAAGCGTAGCGCTTGGTTTTGGCGTTGTCTAAAACGGCGTCGAGGGTGGCGGCGTTCCGGCTGGCGTTGTACAGCCGCTGGCCGACGCCCTCGTGTCCGGTGTCCAACGCATCGAATTCTGCCGGAGTCATGGACCGGAGCCGGGCCAGAATTGCCCGCTCACAGGCGGCGGCGAATACCGGCGCGCGGCCCGCAGATTCCTCCGCCTCGTAAACGGCCCTCATGGCCGGGACCATCCGGGACAGGGCATCGGCTGGGCGTCCTTCTGCCAGCAGGTGCCGAATGGCGGAGGCAGAATAGCCCCCGGCGTTTTCCGGGGCGGCGTCATGGGCCGCACCGGTCCTGGGGATCGTAAACAGCGTAGGAGCCGCGCCTACACTTAGCAGCGCCCGGCAGTATTCGATCCCAAGGGTGTTGTTGGGGGAGGACAGCAGGGCGGCATCCGATGGGGAAAGCAAGGCGGCCACGGCCCGCTGGCGGGCGGCGGCAAAGCTGTCCCCCTTGGTCAGTTCTGCTTGCAGAGCCGACTGAAAGGCATTGCCCTCCAGCGCCCTTGCGGTTCGCAGAAGAGCGGCGCTGTCTCCGCATTCGCTGCCGAAGGCCAGCACGTCCAGCAGCCCCGTGGCGGTGAGAACCTCGACGCCGCCTTGGGCGAATCCCTCGGCAGAACTGACGGCCCAGGGGAGGGGCAGCTCCAATACCAGATCCGCCCCACTCCGGACGGCGGCTTCCGCCCGGGCGTGACGGCGTACCAACGCAAAGTCACCCCGCTGGACAAAATCGCCGCTCATGGCGCAAATAACGGCGGTGTCTCCGCCGAATTGCTGCCGGACGGCCTGTATCAGGGCGAGGTGACCATAATGCAGAGGATTATATTCTGTTATGATACCAGCGGTTTTCACATTTGTCACCTCAAAGCGGTTACAAAATAATGTCAATTCGGTAAAAATGCAGGTTGTATCTTGCGGAGGATTTGTTATAATGAAAAAGAGAGTTTGCGCAAATGCAAACATTATATTTACATTGTAGCTTAAATATGGAAAGCTGGCAAGGCTTTCCCAAAAGAAGAAGGAGATCCAACGATGAATATTCTGGTTATCAACGCGGGCAGTTCCTCTTTGAAGTATCAGCTGCTGAACCCCGAGACCGGCGTGCTGCTGGCCAAGGGTCTGTGCGAGCGCATCGGCATCGACGGCAAGTTCACCTATAAGCCCCAGATCGAGGGCAAGCAGATCCTGGACGCTGTGGACGTGGCCATGCCCACCCATTCCGAGGCCATTCAGGCTGTGCTGAACGCTCTGGTGGACAAGGACAACGGCGTGATCGGCTCCATGAAGGAGATCGACGCTGTGGGTCACCGCGTGGTGCACGGCGGCGAGGCCTTCAACAAGTCTGTTCTCATCACCGATGAGGTCATGAAGGCTCTGGAGGACTGCATCCCCCTGGCTCCTCTCCACAACCCTGCCAACATCACCGGCATCAACGCCTGCACCGCCGTTATGGGCAAGGACGTGCCTCAGGTGGCCGTGTTCGATACCGCTTTCCATCAGACCATGCCCGCCAAGGCCTATATGTATGCCCTGCCCTACGAGTACTATGAGAACGACAAGGTCCGCCGCTACGGCTTCCACGGCACCTCTCACAAGTATGTCTCTCAGCGTGCTGCCGCTATGCTGGGCAAGAAGCCTGAGGAGCTGAAGCTGATCTCCTGCCACCTGGGCAACGGTTCCTCCGTCACCGCTGTGGACGGCGGCAAGAGCGTGGACACCTCCATGGGCTTCACCCCCCTGGCCGGTCTGCCCATGGGCACCCGCGCCGGCGATCTGGACGCCGGTATCCTGCAGTACCTGATGAATAAGTATGACATGAACATCGACACCATGCTGGATATCCTCAACAAGAAGTCCGGCGTTCAGGGTGTGTCCGGTGTGTCCTCCGACTTCCGTGATCTGGAGAATGCCCACAAGGAGGGCAACGAGCGCGCCGGTCTGGCCGTGGATATGTTCAACTATGGCGTGAAGAAGCTCATCGGCGCTTATGCTGCCGCTATGGGCGGCGTGGACGCCATCATCTTCACCGCTGGCGTGGGCGAGAACAGTGCTTCTCAGCGTCTGGACATCGCCTCCGGTCTGGAGTTCATGGGCGTGAAGATGGACGCCGAGGCCAACAATGTCCGCAGCAAGGAAGCCGTCATCTCCGCCGCTGACTCCAAGGTGAAGGTCCTGCTGATCCCCACCAATGAGGAGCTCATGATCGCTATGGACACCGCTTCCATCGTCAAGGGCTAAGCTATATTCGATCCATCAAAGGGACCCTCGATGAGGGTCCCTTTTCTATACGGAGGAACTGATCTATGCAACTGAACACACTGTCTATGGTCCACGAATTCCTGCGTCGGACCGTGAAGCCGGGAGACTTCTGCATCGACGCCACGGCAGGAAAGGGCCGGGATACGGCCCTGCTGTGCCGCCTGACGGGGGATGCGGGCCGGGTGCTGGCCTTTGACATTCAGGAGGCGGCGGTGGAGCAGACCAAGGCCCTGCTGGCGGCGGAGGGCCTGACGGCGGAGGTGATCCGGGACAGCCACGCCAATATGGAGCGCTACGCGGTGGCGGAAACGGTGGACTGTGTGGTGTTCAACTTCGGACGGCTTCCCGGCGGGGACCCGTCTATCTTTACCCGGTCGGATACCTCCGTAGCGGCGTTGGAGGCGGCTCTGCGGCTGCTGAAGCCCGGCGGCGTCATCGCCATTGCCCTGTATTACGGCGGCGCCAACGGCTACGGGGAGCGGGATGCCGTGATGACATGGCTGGAAACGCTGGATGACCGGAAATTTTCCGTCCTCCGCTGCGATTGGGCCAACCGGCGGAACGATCCCCCGGTCCCCATTTTTATCTGGAAGGAATGATCGATTTTTCCGTATTGTCATTGGCGAATGGATTTGCTATCATGAAGCTGTAACGCGGCGCAGAAGCGCCGGTCCAGTCAGGAGGAATAACTATGAAAGATCTGAAGGATACCTGCCGGGTGGCTGTGGTGCAGTGCGCCCCGGTGATGTTTGACAAAAAAGCCGGTACGGAAAAAATGGTGGAACTGATCCGGGAAGCCGGGAAAAACGGCGCGGAGCTGATCGTGTTCCCGGAGCTCATCATCCCCTGCTATCCCTACGGCATGACCTTCGGCTACACCGTAGGCAGCCGGGACAAGGTGGGCCGTCTGGACTGGAAGCGGTATTATGACAATTCCCTCTGCATTCCCGGCCCTGAGACGGAGCTGCTGGGACAGGCGGCGAAGGAGGTCCACGCCTATGTCAGCATCGGCGTGTCCGAGCGGGGAGAGGACAGCGCCACGCTGTATAACTCCAACCTCGTATTTTCCCCGGAGGGGGAGCTGCTGAACGTCCACCGGAAGCTGAAGCCCACCGGAGCGGAGCGTCTGGTGTACGGTGACGCCAACAAGGACTATTTCCCCATCACCGATACCCCCTGGGGACCTATGGGCAATCTGATCTGCTGGGAGAGCTATATGCCTCTGGCTCGGGTGGCCCTGTACCAGAAGGGCATTACCCTCTACATTTCCCCCAACACCAACGATAACCCTGAATGGCAGGACACCATCAAGCACATTGCCATCGAGGGCCACTGCTTCTTCATCAACGCCGACATGGTGTTCACCAAGGAGATGTACCCCAAGGATCTCCACTGCCCGCAGGAGATCGAACAACTGAGCGACATCCCCTGCCGGGGCGGAAGCTGCGTGGTGGACCCCTACGGCCACTATGTAACGCAGCCGGTGTGGGACAAGGAGGACATCATCTACGCCGATCTGGATATGCAGCAGGCCATTGCCAGCCGCATGGAGTTTGACGGCGTGGGCCATTATGCCCGGCCGGATGTACTGGAATTGCGGGTCCATGAATAAAGAGACAGCCGCCCTGACGGAAATTCCCATCGGGGCGGCTGCTGCCGTCTTACCAAAGAAAAACAGGCCTCATCTTGGCAGAGGAGGCCTGTTGCTTCGGAGTGATTTTTTTTACAGATGCAGGACCCGGTCCCGGATCTCCTGGGTTCTTCCCTGATTCCAGAACTGGGTTCCGATATAGCCGCAGGTACGGCGTGCGACAAAGAGCTTGTTCTGGTCGCGGTTGCCGCAGTTCGGGCACTCCCACACCAGCTTGCCAGCCTCATCCTCAACAATCTTGATCTCGCCGTCATAGCCACACTTCTCACAGAAATCACTCTTGGTGTTCAGCTCCGCGTACATAATGTTATTGTAGATAAACTGCATCACAGAGAGAACTGCCGGAATATTAGTCTGCATATTCGGCACCTCGATGTAGCTGATCGCACCGCCCGGGGAGATTCTGGAACTCTGCCTCAAATTTCAGCTTACTGAACGCGTCAATCTTCTCGGATACGTGTACATGGTAGCTATTCGTGATATAGTTCTTATCCGTAACGCCCGGAATGATACCAAAGCGCTTCTGCAGGCATTTTGCAAATTTATAAGTCGTAGACTCCATCGGCGTGCCGTATACAGAATAGCTGATGTTCTCTGCCTCTCTCCACTCTTTGCATTTATCAT
>ERZ834722.3256-NODE-3256-length-11238-cov-5.658857_pt1 | contig 11238 bp, 10 predicted proteins | sample MGYA00519576_ERZ834722 | MGnify/ENA primary metagenome ERZ834722 (study PRJEB31850, sample SAMEA3708759) | human gut metagenome | biome: human gut; feature: human-associated habitat; material: faeces | place: China | collected 2014 ...
TTTTGCGGATGCAAAAGAAAAACATGCCATGCGCTATACACACCACCGAGGTCTGACCCGGGTTTCTGCTTGGGTGAGGCTTAAATATGCTGCCATGAATCTGAAAAAGCTGGCACAATGGAGTTGGAAGAGCTCCATTTTCGCACTGATATTTGTTTGTTACCATCCAAATTACAGGAAAACCCCAGCTTTCGCTTTCTGAAAGCTGGGGTTCTTTGACAGGCTGAAATGGAGCGTATCGATACCGATACGATCCATGAACTGTTTTACGGCCACCTGTCAAAGCCGTGCTGTTTTCTTTTCTATCATTCAATTTCCGTATCGGGCATCTGCACGGCGGTACCGCCGTCCAGCCCGAAGTCGTCCGCCGCGGTAGCGGTGTCCCGCCGCAGCATGGTCTCCATCACCCGGATATCACTGTCGATATCCATGGCGGCGTCCTGATACAAAGCGTCAAGCTGATGCTCGAACCCGGCGATGATGTTGTCCATGGTGTCCGCGATGCGGGACTTGGCCTGATCCAGATTCTGCCCGCTGACGCCCGCTTCCTCAAAGTCGGCGTAGCTGTCCAGCAGCTTCTGGGTGGTGGGCAGATAGTAGTTCAGGAAAGTGCTGGCCTGATTCTTCTTGGCGGGCTGCTCCTGGATCACCTTGAAGATCTGGCCGGTAACGGTCTCCAGCCGGTCGATCTTGGCGCTGAGCACCTCGTCATCGATGCGGTCATTGGCACGGCGGATGGCCAGCAGCATCCCCTCGTAGCCATCGGCGTTCTGCGCCGCCGTCTCGGCGGCCTGCCGTTGCTCTCCGGCGCGCTTAGCGGAGAAATAGGCGTTGGCCGCCGCCTGTGTGCGGAACAGCATGTCGTTGCCCCGATCCAGATAGGCGTCCGGCCCCCACATGCCCTTTTCCACCATGGCTTCCAGATCACGCTCGGCCTTGGCTTCGCCCACCTCTGCCGCCTTCATCAGATGAGCCAGCGGGATAGTGTCCCGCGTTCCGGCACAGGCCAGGTACTTGGCGTAGCGGCGCATCTTCCGCTTCATGACGGCGCTGCCGATCAGCAGCGACAAACCGCCGGACAGCAGTCCCACGGGATAGAACAGCTGCCGCAGGAAGTACCACCATTCGCCGTACTGGATGGCGTAGCCCAGATCGTTGGCGGCTACGTTCAGCAGCGCTGCGCCGCCCAGCGCCGCCAGTACGATGCCCACGATCTTCAGCGCCTTGGCGCCTCCGGCGGAGGGCTGCGGTGTCTGCGTCACCTTCTGCACGGCGCTCTGCTTCTTCGTCTGTGCCGGTCTTGCCTGCTGGACGGGCTGAGCCGTCTGCGGGGCGCTCTGCTGAGCTTGTGTCCGGGCCTGCGCCTGCTGGGCGCGGCTTCGCACCTGCGCCGCCGTGTCGGAGGCCACCTTTTTGACCTTCTGCGGATTATCGGTGAGCTTTTTAATAAGAAGGATCAACCCCACCGGCCACGCCACCAGAAACATGATGCCGATCAGCAGCCACGCGCCGAAATCGTTGCTCTGCCCGTTGGGATTGGGTGTGCGCTGGGGTGTGTTGGGCTGATGCGGCGGCTGAGCGCCGTCCCTGTCGTTATGATAATCGTAATGATACTCCATTTATTCTTCCCCTTTGTGCCGCAGCTTCCGCTTGTTGCCCTTTTCGTCCACGATCCACGTGTTCTCCAGATGGTTGCGCAGGCTGCCCAGAATGGCCTCCTTGTACTCCAGCCGCAGGGCCTTCCGCTCGGCTTCCTCCTCCACGGTCAGGCCGTCGGCCTTGGCCTTGCGGGCCAGCTCATTGATCCGATCGATCTTCTCCTGTTTCATAAGGTATCTCCCCCAAGTTCTGTGTATGATACAGCCGGGCGTAAGCGCCCTGCTTCCGCAACAATTCCTCGTGGCTGCCCTGCTCGGCGATGCGGCCCTCCTGCACCACCAGAATACGGTGGGCGCTGCGGATGGTGCTGAGCCGGTGGGCAATGATCAGCGTGGTGCGGCCCCGTGCCAGCAGGTCAAAGGCGTGCTGGATCTTCGCCTCGGTGACGCTGTCCAGCGCCGAGGTGGCCTCGTCCAGGATCAAAATAGGCGGGTCTTTCAGAAAGATTCGGGCGATGGCAATCCGCTGCTTCTGTCCGCCGGACAGAAGCACGCCCCGCTCGCCCACATAGGTGTCGAACCCCTGAGGCATCGCCAGAATGTCCTCGTAGATCTCCGCCCGCCGCGCGGCGTTTTCCACCTCCTCGTCGGAGGCGTCGGGGCGGCCGTAGCGGATGTTCTCCCGCACCGTCCCGGCAAACAGGAACACGTCCTGCTGCACCACGCCGATGGCCCGCCGCAGGTCATCCAGCCGGATGTGCCGCACGTCCACGCCGTCGATGGCAATGCTGCCCTCGGTCACGTCGTAAAACCGGGGGATCAGCTGGCACAGGGTGGACTTTCCGCCGCCGGAGGGCCCCACCACCGCCACCGTCTCGCCTACCGCCACGTGCAGCGTCACATGGTGCAGCACCTCGTCGGCACCGTCGTAGGTAAAACTGATGTCGTTCACGTCGATGGCGCCCCGCACCGCAGGCATCGCCGCAGCGTCCGGCGCGTCGGTGATGGCGGGCTCGGTGCCCATCAGCTCAATAAAGCGGTGCAGGCCCGCAAAGCCGTTGGAAAACAGCTCCGCGAAGTTGGTCAGCTTCCGCACCGGCGTGATAAACGTGGTGATATACAGGCTGAAGGTGATCAGATCCACATAATCCATGCGGCCGCCCATCATCAGCCAGCCGCCGCCGGCAATGACCGCCACGTTCAGCAGCGTCACAAACAGCTCCATGGTGGCGTTGAACCGCCCCATCTCCTTGTGAAAGCCCCGCTTGGCGGTTTTGAACGTCTCATTGGCGCAGTCGAACCGATGCTGCTGGATACGCTCGTTGCCGAAGGCCTTCACCGTGCGGATACCGCTGAGACTGGACTCGATCTCGGCATTGATGGCGCCGGTCTTCTGCTTGGCCGCCACCGAGGCGCGGCTCATCCCGCCCCGCAGCAGTAGCAGCACCACCAGAAATATCGGAATGATGACCATGATGAGAATGGCCATCCGCCACTCGATGCGGAACATCACCGCCAGCGCGCCCACGATGGTGATGACGGAGATGGTCAGATCCTCCGGCCCGTGGTGGGCCAGCTCCGTCAGCTCGAACAGGTCGGTGGTCAGGCGGCTCATCAGCTGTCCCGTGCGGTTGCGGTCATAGAAATCGAAGCCCAGCGCCTGCATATGATGGAACAGGTCGCGGCGGATATCCGCCTCCACCCGGATGCCGAAGGTGTGGCCCCAGTAGGTGACGATGTAGTACAGTCCCGCCCGCAGCACAAAGGCCAGCGCCACCACCGCCATGACGATAAAGAACACCCGGTAGTTCTTCTCCGGCAGCCAGTGGTACAGCGCCGTGCGGGAGATCAGCGGAAAGGCCAGATCCACCATGGCGATCAGAACGGCGCAGCTGATATCCAGCGTAAACAGCTTCCAGTGGGGCTTGAAGTAGCTCAAGAAGATCCGCAGCGGACTGCGGGTGCGGTAATCCTGCGTGGTCATATATCAATTCCTTTTCCAAAGATAATTCTCCAGTTTCGATTATACCACAGGACATGTGGTTTGACAAGGCGGTGGGACAACGCTTTTAAGATAGATCGCTGGGGCGGACAGAGTCGTCCGCCCCTACAAAGCTTTATCGGCAGTCGTGTGCAGATAAGGGGCCTCATCCCGCCGCAAACGAAAGAAAAGCAGCGGCACAGCCGCTGCTTTTCGGGTGTCGTATGTAGGTCAGTTGTCAGTTGACGCGCACCAGGATCTCCGCCGTGGCGCTGCCCAGGGTGATGGTAACGGTGGCCTCACCCTTACCGACGCGCTCAAGCTTACCATCAGAGGAAACCTTTACCACATTGGTATCGGAGCTCTTCCAGGTAGGCGTACCAGTAATGCCCTCCAAGGTCAACTGACAGGTTTTCTCGCTGGACTGCATGGTAATATCATACTTGCCATCATCCCTCGGCTGAAGGTCTATGCCATATTCAGTCTTGATCTTCAGATTCTTCAGGGAAGAACTGGTATTGGTGTTGCCGTTGTTGGGCTTATTCGTAGTATCCGGCTTATTGGTGTCGGGCTTATTGGTGGTCGTTCCGTTGTCGGGGGTGTTGGTGGTGGTGTCCGCCTTTTTCTGCACGGTGATGGCGCAGGCCACGCTCTCCTCGCCGCAGGTGACGGTGACAACGGCGCTGCCCTCGGTCAAAGCGGAGACCGTACCGTCGTCAGACACCTTCAGCACGCCGGAATCGCTGGTGATCCACTGATAGCTTTCCTCCGCGCCGCCGGTGGCGGTCAGCTTCTCCGATTCACCGGGCGCCATCAGCAGGGACATGTGATCCAGCGCCAGCGCCTTGACCACCGGCTCGTTGTCCACCGGCGTATTGACCGGCTGGTTCTGCGTCGTACCGGGGTCAACGTCCTCCGGCTGCTTGTCGCCGCCGAACCAGCCCCGCACGGTGTCGCCGGCAAAGGCCCACACCAGAATGCCCGCCAGCACCAGCACCGCCAGCACCAGCACCGGGCCCACAACGCTGGGCGCCTTCTTCCGCTTCTCCATCTGGCGGTGGCCGCGCTTTTTCACTTTACCGTTGTAGTATTCTTCATCTTCCACGCAGAAAGGACACTTTTTATAGCTGTCGGAGTACACTTCTCCGCATTTATTACACTTGATCAGGCTCATGCTGTTTTTCCCTCCAAAGGACATACTCTTGATAATACTTTGCTATCATACTCCAAAAACAGCCGTCCCGTCAACTGAAAATGCTGGAAATTCATCATTTTTTTACATCTTTTCTTGCTTTTCGGGGGATGACTTCCTATAATAGAGGGGAATAATGCAAGGGAGGCGTTCTCCATGAATACCATTTTTATCGGCGTGCCCGGCGGCACCGGCTCCGGCAAAACCACCCTGACCGAGCATCTGGCTGAGCGGTTCGGCAGCAACATCAGCGTGGTACATCATGACAACTACTACAAGCGGCAGGACTGCTCCTTTGAAGAACGCTGCCGCCAGAACTACGACCACCCTGACGCCTTTGACACCGATCTGATGATCGAGCATCTGAAGGCCCTGAAGCGGGGCGAGACCATCCACTGTCCCGTGTACGACTACGCCATCCACAACCGCACCGATAAAACGGTGGAAGTGCGCCCCACCAAGGTGGTGATCGTGGAGGGCATTCTGATCTTCCAGAACAAGGCCCTGCGTGATCTGCTGGATATCAAAATTTTCGTGGAAACGGACGCCGACGTGCGTATCCTGCGCCGCGCCCTGCGGGATGTGGAGGAGCGCGGCCGCTCGCTGGAATCGGTGGTGACCCAGTACTTGACCACCGTCAAGCCCATGCACGAGCAATTCGTGGAGCCCACCCGGAAGTACGCCGACATTATCGTGCTGGAGGGCGGGCACAATCTGGTGGCGCTGGATATGATCATGCAGCGCATCGCCAACCATATCGCGGAGAACTGATCGTATGCTGTTACCCATCCTTGGCACGCTCTCGCTGCTGGGAGCGGTCTATTTCCTGATGCCGCTGGCCATCGGCGTATGCCATATCGGCATGTTCTGGCCGGCGGCGCTGCTGCTGTTGGCGGCGGCTTGGTGCTTCTTCCCCGGCTTCTTCCGCCGCTTTCCCAAATGGCTGAAGGCGGTGCTGCTGTCCGGCGTGGGGCTGGTGCTGGCCGTGGCGCTGGCGGTGCTGGCCGTTATGGGTCTTGCCGCCGCCGACCGTCCCTCCGGCGATGACGCGCCGAATACGGTGGTGCTGCTGGGGTGTCAGGTGTACAACGGTCGCCCCAGTATGATGCTGCAAGGCCGCATTGAAGCCGCCTACCAATACCTGACCGCCCACCCCGACGCGGTCTGCGTCACCACCGGTGGACGGGACAACAGCAATGAGACGGTGACGGAGGGCGGCTGCGCCGCCCGTGAGCTGATGTCCATGGGTATTGCCCCGGAACGGATCTACGCCGAGGAGAAGTCCTTTGACACGCGGGAGAACCTGCTGTTCGCCGCGGATATCATCCGGGAGAATGGGCTGGATACTCATGTAGTTATCGCCAGCGATAATTTCCACCAGTACCGGGGCCAGCTTTTCGCCCGTCAGGCGGGGTTGGAAGCCCAGTCCGCCGGATGCTTCAGTCCGTGGTTCCTGGGCGCGGGTTATGCCTGCCGGGAAGTGGTGGGAATTCTGGCCACCTGGGCAGGAATTGCGTAAGTAAATAATTATTTAATAACGGAGGATCCGTGTCATTTGACACAGATCCTCCGTTATTTCGTAAGGGCGGACGACTCTGTCCGCCCTTACGAAGCATCCTTTGCCGCTTATTACAGCTTCGCCAGCACCACAGGTTCTCCTATCTGCAGAGCATAATGATAAATGCGTGCACTGTCCTCAATGTACTGGGCGCGGGTGCGGGCCTCGTTTAAGTCCTTGCCCACCGCCAGCGCACCGTGGTTGTTCAGCAGGCAGCCGCCCCGGCCATCCTTTAGGCACGGCACGGCGTTTTCCCCCACGGCAAAGGTGCCGGGCGTGGCGTATTCCGCGCATTCCACGCCGCCGTTCAGAAAGATCTGCGTCTCGATCAGCACCGGGGGAATGGGCTTATGCACCACCGCAAACGCCGTGGCATAAGGGGAATGGGTGTGGAAAATGGCCTTGTGCTCCGGATAGGCCCGGTATACGGCGGCGTGCATCCGCCACTCGCTGGAGGGCTGCAATTCGCCTTCAATGATATTGCCGTCCAGATCGCACCGCACAATATCCACCGGCCGCATCACCGTATAGCGCACCGACGTGGGGGTGATGAGCATAGTGCCGTCGCCCAGCGCCACGCTGAGATTGCCGCTGGTTCCGGTGAACATCCCCTCATGCAGAGATTCCAGACATACGTCCACCATCTCCTGCCGCAGCTCCTTGTGAGAATACTCCATTTTATACCCTCTTTTCGTAATAGAACAATCATTTACTTTCCTTAAACTACCATTTCATAGGGGCCGAGTTCACTGACCTCCAGATATTTTTTCAGCTCATAGGGGGAATAGATGCCAAGATCCGTCACCACACCCGTGATGAGCTGTGGCGGCGTGATATCGAAGGCGGGATAGTAGCCCTTCACCCCGTCGGCGGCGGTCTTTACCCCCATGGCCTCCAGCGTATCCTGCGGGTTCCGCATCTCGATGTGTACGGTATCCACGGTAGGATGGCCCTTGTCGGGAATGCCGCTGATGTACACCGGCACGCCCAGATAATTGGCAGCAATGGAGATCTGGAAGGTGCCCACCTTGTTGGCGATATAGCCGTCGCAGCAGATGGCGTCGGCGGCACAGGTGAACACGTCCACATGCTCCTGCTGCATCACGTAGGCGGGCATGTTGTCGGTAATGACCGTCACGTCAAACCCCATGTCGTGACACACGGTGGCCGTCAGACGGGCGCCCTGAAAATAGGGCCGCGTCTCCGGGCAGAACAGGCGGATGCTTTTGCCCCGTTCCCGGCACTCCTTCAGCATCATGGCTACAATGGTCTCGCCGAAGCACTGGGTCATGACGGTGCCGTTGTCGGGGAATTTGTCCACCAGATGCTTTGCCATCTGGCCCACCCGGCTATAGCGCCGGTTGTTGGTGGCCACCGTGTAGTCCCGGATGGCCAGTGCCACATCAGGCACGCCCTGCGCGATGGCAGCCTTTGCCACCTCCAGACAGCCGCCGCAGATCAGCTGCATCCGTCCCACGGTGGTGGGCCGGGCGTGGGAGATGGTGTCCATGGCCTGCTCCAGATAGGCCACCTGCTGCTCCGCCGTCCTGTCCCGGCACTCCCAGGCCGCCAGCGCCATACCCATGGCGGCGGCGGTGAAGGGGCCGGTGGACTGGGTCACCATGTCCGTCAGCGCCTGCGCCACCTCTCTGTGGGTGCGGCAGGTGACGAATTCCACCCTGCGTGGATACACCCGGCGATCCAGAATGCGCACCTCGCCGCCATCGTACCACGCCACGTTTTCATACTGCATCATAAAGGCAAGGCCCTTGTCTGCTCGTTCCATGTGTGTTCTCCTTTTCTCTCACACGCCGTACAGCCGCTTGGCGGCGGCTCTGGCATCGTATAATATCCGCTCCCTGTCCAGCGTCAGGTATTCGCCGTTTTCGTACAGCACTCTGCCGTCCACCATGGTCATGCAAACGTCGGCGGCCTGTGCGCTGTACACCGCCAGTCCCGCCGTGTCAAGATGCGGGACAAGGTGGGGCGCGCTCAGATCGATAGCCATGATATCCGCCCGCTTTCCGGCCTCGATGGCGCCGGTGTCGTCCCGGCCCTGCAATTTCGCACCGTTGATCGTCGCCATGTCCAGCACCTGCGCCGCCGGCAGGATGGCCGCGTCATGGCGGTATCCGTTATGGAGGATGGCCGCCAGATGCAGCTCCTCCAGCATGTTGAGATTGTTGTTGCTGGCGGCGCCGTCGGTGCCCAGCGCCACGTTGATACCCTCTGCCAGCAGCTCCGGAACCGGCGCGAACCCGCTGCCCAGCTTCATGTTGCTGGTGGGATTGTGGATCACGCTGACGTTTTTTTCCCGCAGCAGCGCCCGATCCTCTGCCGTCACCCACACGCAGTGGGCGGCGGCGCAGGGCACATCGAACACTCCCAGATCGTTCATCCACGCCGCCGGGGTCTTGCCGTATTTCTCGATGCAGGTATCATGCTCGCTTTTCGTCTCGCTGAGGTGGATGTGCATTCTCACGCCGTTCTGGCGGCACCACGCCGCCGTCCCCGCCGCCACGTGGGGATTGCAGGTGTACTCCGCGTGAAGGCAGCCGTCCACCCGAATGCGTCCCTCGGCGGCGTTGTGCCAGTCCTTATAGAATCGTTCCAGCTTCCGGGCACTTTCATTCTTCTCGTAGGGCTCCGCCGGGTCGAAGGCCTGCACCGGATAGCAGAGGTTGGCCTTGATGCCGCACACCGCCACCAGCTCCGCCGCCTCCCACGGGAAGAAGTACATATCGGAAAAGCTGGTGGTGCCGCAGGCCAACATCTCCAGCAGCGCCAGCGCCGTACCGGCTCGGATATCCTCCGCCGTCATGCGGCCCTCCACGGGGAATACGCTGTCAAACAGCCACCTTTGCAGCGGCAGGTCAGTCCCCACGCCCCGCAGCAGCGTCATAGCGGCGTGGGTGTGGGCGTTCACCAGTCCCGGCAGCAGCAGCTTGCCGGACATGTCCTTTTCGCAGTCGAAGCGGCCCTCCGGGCGCTCCGCGCCCACCGAGACGATCACAGCCTCATCGATCACCACATAGCCGCCCTCGATCACGCCTTGCGGCGTGTAGATCCACGCGTTTTTCAGTAATGTGGTCATGGGCTCACATCCTCGAGAGCACCTTTTTCAGATAGGCGCTGAAGTTGTCGGCCACCAGATGGCCTACCTCGTTGACCTCCTCGTCGGTGAGGGGCTGATCCAGAATGCCCGCCGCCATGTTGGTGATGACGGAGAAGCCCAGACAGGGCAGACCGCAGTGGGCCGCCGTCAGCGCCTCGGTCACGGTGGACATGCCCACCGCGTCGCCGCCCAGCGTGCGGATGGCGCGGATCTCCGCCGCCGTCTCAAACTGGGGGCCCTGCATGAAGAAGTAGCAGCCCTCGTGGAAGGTCAGACCGCTGCCCTGGGCGCATTCCTTGGCGATGGCCCGCAGCTCCGGACTGTACATCTTCTGTACGTCGAAAAACCGTGGGCCGAACTCCGGAATGTTGGGGCCCCGCATGGGGGAGCAGCCGGGCAGCATGATCTGGTCATTGATGATCATAATGTCGCCGGGCTTGAAGCTGAGATTCACGCCGCCGGCGGCGTTGGTCAAAATCACCGCCCGGCAGCCCAGCAGCTTGAACAGCCGGATCGGCGCGGTCAGCTGGGGGAAGTCATACCCCTCGTAGGAGTGGAACCGCCCGGACATGCACACCACCTTTTTGCCGCTGACGGTGCCGCAGATCAGCTTGCCCGCGTGGGTGGCCACGGTGGAGCGCAGGAAGTTGGGGATATCCTCATAGGGGATCACCACCGGGTTTTCCACCTGCGCGGCAAACGGCCCCAGAGACGAGCCCAGAATAATGCCGATCTCCGGCTGAAAATCCAGCTTTTCCCGGACGTATTGGGCGCTTTTTTCAAAAAATTCATAGGTGTATTCCATGGAACGGCCTCCTTTTTCATTCTATATGAAATAGTATCACATTACCCGCATGGTGTCAATTTCACGGTCTTCCACAATTTTCGCCTTGTTTCCTTTCAGAAAGGTCTTGCATTTTTTTATTTTCATGATACAATAACGGTGACAAATCTTAATGGAGGTACTCAAAATGACTATTTCTGAAATGCTGAAAAACCGTGCTGACCTGCTGGGTCAGATGCGTCAGTTCCTGGACACTCACGAGGACAAGCAGGGCAAGCTGTCCGCAGAGGATCACACCACCTATCAGAACATGGAGACGGAGTTCGATTCTCTGACCGAAGCCATCAACCGTGCCCAGCGTATTGAGCAGCGTGAGGCTGAACTGGCGAAGCCCGTCAACAGCCCTATCACTGGAAAGCCTTATACGGCCACATCCACTGGTGAGGAGAAGAAGGGCCGTGCGTCCGATGCCTATAAACAGGCCATGCTCACCGCTATGCGTACCAACTTCCGCCAGGTATCCAATCTTCTGCAGGAAGGCGTGGATGCAGATGGTGGTTATCTGGTTCCCGAAGAGTATGACCGCCGTCTGATTGATGTGCTGAATGAGGAGAACATCATGCGTGGTCTTGCAACCCACATCACCACCTCCGGCCAGCACAAGATCAACATTGCCGCCACCAAGCCTGCCGCTGCATGGATTGAGGAGGGCGGTGCACTGACCTTCGGTGATGCCACCTTCGATCAGACCTTCCTGGATGCGTTCAAGCTGCACGTTGCCATCAAGGTTACGGAGGAGCTGCTCTATGACAACGCTTTCAATCTGGAAAGCTATATCATCACCGAGTTCGGCAAGGCTCTGGCCAATGCGGAAGAAGATGCATTCCTCAACGGTGACGGTACTGGCAAGCCGACTGGTATCTTTGATGCGAACAAGGGCGGTCATCTGTTCAAGACTCTGACCGCAACTATCAAGTCCGATGATATGCTCGAACTTGACTACGGTCTGA
>ERZ834722.3260-NODE-3260-length-11235-cov-4.868426_pt1 | contig 11235 bp, 10 predicted proteins | sample MGYA00519576_ERZ834722 | MGnify/ENA primary metagenome ERZ834722 (study PRJEB31850, sample SAMEA3708759) | human gut metagenome | biome: human gut; feature: human-associated habitat; material: faeces | place: China | collected 2014 ...
AGCGGATGGTAACGGCCCAGGCGGTCACGGATGCCCGCTTGGAGGAGCTGACCCGTGAAGTCCGTGCCCACAATAATTTTGCCCAACGTGTACCGGTTCTGGAAGAACAAATCAAGGTTGCAAACCACCGCATCACCGATCTCGAGAACAAAACCACTTGAACACGAATACATAGGAGGAAAAACTCATGGATTTTGCATCTTTTGGCATCGCATCCGTTGCCTGCATCACCGTTATCTGCTACCTTGCGGCAACAGCGGTCAAACAAACGCCGCTTGCCAATAAATGGCTGCCGTCCATCTGCGGCGCCCTTGGCGGCCTGCTGGGCCTTGCCGCCATGTACATCAACGTGCCGGACTTTCCCGCCGCTGATCCCTTGACCGCCCTGGCCGTGGGCATTGTTTCCGGCCTGGCTGCGACCGGCGCGGATCAGGTTATTAAGCAGATCGGCAATGACAACTGACTGGCAAGTTACCGGCAAGTTACCGGCAAGTTAAATAATCCATAATAAAAGCGGCAGGCCTTCCCCTGAAAATAGGGGTAGCCCGCCGCTTATTTTGTTGTAATGGGTCTCTAATGATGTTCTATTTGTTCACAAATTAGACTTAATTTATTTCTATTTCAGGCCCGGAAACGGACAAAACAAAACGAACACATTACCTATCATCGTGATAAAAGTAGTGTGTTCGTCTTGATGGTTTATGGTGGAGCTGACGGGAGTCGAACCCGTGTCCGAAAAGAAAGCGGTTAGAGTATCTCCGGGCGCAGTGCATTTATTAAGATTCCCGCAGTGCGAGCGAGTGCACACGCTTGACACATTGGTAGCTTCATAAATTCATGACGGGCGGCAAAGCTTAGGCCCGTGCACGTTCAGTACCTAATCGACGCCCTGACCCTGTGCGGTACTAAAACAGGCAGGACGGTCGTGCCTAATTAGGCAGCGACGGCAACAGTATAATCGTTGTCAGTTAATTTTGTTTGGCACTTTTATCGTGGTGCACCGCCACGGCCCGCTGCTCACGCCTCTCTCTCCCCGTCGAAACCATTACAGCCCCGCATATTCGGTGGGGTGTCCCCCACCGGGAAAGTGAAGTGAAAACAACCTTATCGCTGCGTTTTCATAGCGCGGTCAATATCGCGCTTGGCATCGCGCGCCGCAGCAGACGCACGCTTGTCATACAGCTTTTTGCCCTTACACAGGCCCAGTTCCAGCTTGACGCGACCTTTTTTGAAATAGAGCGACAGCGGAACCAGCGTGTATCCCTGCAGCTTGATTTGCTGGCTCAGACGGCGGATCTCTGCCTTGTGTGCCAGCAAACGCCGCGGGCGGCGCGGATCTTTATTGAAGATGTTTCCCTGCTCGTAAGGGCTGATGTGAATGCCCTTTGCAATCAGCTCTCCATCGTCAATATCGGCCCAGGAATCCTTCAGGTTTACCCCGCCGGCGCGCAGACTTTTGACCTCGGTGCCGACCAGCTCGATACCAGTCTCCAACGCCTCGATCACAAAGTACTCATGGCGTACCTCGCGGTTGACGGCAATCATTTTTTTTCCGCTTTTGTCCTCAGCCATGGGTACACCTCCTTTGCACTGGCAGGATACTCATTGTAGCGCACCTGCGCTTAAAAGTCAAGAAAAATTGTGTCACAGCTCGCCGCGGCCTGCCATGGCGCGGTAAAGGGTGGTTTCATCGGCATATTCCAGACTGGAGCCGACAGGCAGGCCGTAGGCAAGGCGGGTCGTTTTGACGCCAAGCGGCTTGATAAGCTTGGCGATATACATGGCGGTGGCTTCCCCCTCGACCGTGGGACTGGTGGCCATAATGACCTCCTTGACGGTGTCATTCAGGCGGGCCAGCAGCTCCTTGATGCAGAGCTGATCGGCACCGATACCGTCCATGGGCGAGATTGCGCCGTGCAGTACATGGTACAGACCATTATACTCATGGGTACGCTCGATGGCCTTGATGTCGCGGGGGGATTCTACCACGCAGATCACGCTGCGGTCCCGCTTTTGGGACGCACAGATCTTGCAGACATCACCTGTGGTGAAGTCCTGACAGATACGGCAGCGGTGCAGATCTTTTTTGGCGTGCTCGATAGCCTGAGCCAGCTCCATCGCCTGTTCCGCAGGCATGGACATGACCTGATAAGCCATCCGCACGGCGCTTTTGCGGCCGATACCGGGAAACCGGGCGAACTGGTCAACCAGATTTTCCAGCGGCTCCGTTTTTTGAAACATGGTGTGCCTCTCAGCCCAGGCCGGGGATGTTCAGACCGCCGGTCATCTTGGACATTTCCTCCTCGGAGTCCTTATCAACAGCGGAAGAAGCGCTGTTGACAGCAGCTGCGATGAGGTCCTCCAGCATCTCGATGTCGTCCGGATCAACAGCCTCAGGCTTGATCTTGACGGCGGTGATCTCGTGCTTGCCGTTCATCGTGACAGTGACCATCTCACCGCTGGCGGTGCCGGTATATTCCTTGGCCTCCAGCTCCTCCTGTTTGGCGCGGATATCATCCTGCATCTTCTGGACCTGACGCATCATGGCGTTGGGATCGGGACGGCCGTAGCCTTTGGGCAGTCTTGCTTTCATAGTTTTTTCCTCCAAATAAATTTACTTGTCAATGATTTTCAGGTCAACGCCCAGCGCCTGCATGGTGTGCAGGGTTTCATCCAGACTGACAGCGGGGCTGCCGTTTTCGGCGGCTTTCGGCTCTTCATAAGGGCCGATGCTGTACTTGGTTTTGGAAACGCGGTAAATCGCTTCCTTCAGCCGCTTGCTGACCTCGCGGTTGCTGCGGATATAATCCCGGAAGGCATCGCTGCATTCAAACAGCACACGCTTTCCGTCGCAGTAGGCTTTTGTGCCCCGCAGAAAAGAAATCAGCATGGCATCATTCTCTTCAAGGTCGGACAGCACAGCAGGCCAGAAGCCGAACGGCTCCAGCGGGCCGGTAGGCCGCGCCGCCTCCGCTTTGCGCGGTGCGGGCTTAGGAACAGCGGGCTGTGCGGCCGGCACGGTCTGTTGGGGCGCGGGTCTTAACTCGGGCTGCAGGAACGGCGGATCGTCATCAATGGGCGGCGGCAGATCATCCGGCTCAGCCGAAGCAGCAGGTACAGCGCTTGACTGCGCAACCGGGGGCACGATGGCAGCAGCCGGCTGCACAGGCGGTGCGGATGCAAAGGCCTGAGGTGCTGCGGGGGCCGCGACCTGCTGTACCACAACAGGGGCGGCGGCAGTGATCTCCGGCTGCGTCAGCGAAAAGACAGCCAGCTCCAGTTCGATGCGCTGGTCGGTGCCGCGGCTCATCTTCTCAAGTGCGGAGCCGAAGGCGTTGATGGCGCGGATGGCATCGCCCTGCGGGAAATTCCGGCGCTGATTGTAGGCGGTCTCCTCCTCGGGAGAGATACCGGCCAGCAGTGCCGTGCCGCCCGGCAGGGCGCTGAGCATCAGGTTTCGGTAATGACCGGCAAGCTCTATGCAGAGACGCCGCATGTCAACACTCTGTTGGCGCAGGGCGGCAATCTTTTCAAGCGCGGCAACCGAATCCCCGGCTGCGATCGCATCACTGATCTCAAACAGGTATCCCCTGTCTGTGACGCCTGCCATTCGGCGTACCAGCGCTTCATCTACCTTATTATCCACACCGGCGCAGGTGTCGAGTATAGACAGTGCATCACGCATGGCACCATCGGCCAGGCGGCCAATCAGCTGTGCAGCGTTTTCGTCCAGATCGATTTTTTCCTGCCCGGCTACATAAAGCAGGCGTTTAGCAATGTCATCTGCCGTGATACGGGTGAAATCGTACCGCTGACAGCGGCTCAGGATCGTGACAGGGACCTTCTGAACCTCGGTCGTTGCCAGAATGAAGATGACATGCTCGGGCGGCTCCTCCATCGTTTTCAGCAGTGCATTGAAGGCTGCCGTGGAGAGCATGTGGACCTCGTCAATGATATAGACCTTGTACTTGCAGACCGAGGGCAGATACGCCACTTCGTCCCGCAGGTCGCGGATGTCGTCAACGCCGTTGTTGGAGGCAGCGTCCATCTCGATGATGTCCATGACAGCGCCGGAGTCGATACCCTTGCAGATCTCACATTCGCCGCAGGGGTCAGGGCTGGAGGTATCCAGACAGTTGACCGCCTTGGCGAAGATCTTGGCGCAGGTCGTTTTGCCGGTGCCGCGGGTGCCGGTGAACAGATACGCATGGCCGATGCGGCCTGCTGCGATCTGGTTTTGCAGGGCTGTGACGATGGCTGTCTGGCCGACAACATCTGCAAAGCGCTGGGGGCGCCATTTGCGGTATAAGGCGCGGTACATCTGCCCACCTCCCGTTAAGATACAAATAAAGCGGGCAGAGCACGCGGCTGCGCTGCTTTGCGTACAGATGCAGGCTTGACCGCGGCACTGTGCAAGCACCGCTTAATGCTGCTCGGTTCCCCGCCTGACATGGTTCACAGGCTGCCCACGCGCGGGACCTGCATCTGTACGCGAAACAGCGCAATTCAGCCCTGTCCGCTTTTAGTATTATACAATAAGTTTGGAATAAATGCAAGCGTTATCTTATATTTCGGGCATCTCGGACATCAATCTTCCTGCAGGCGCTGGACCATCTTGTAAAGGGCCTCGGCGCTGTTGAAGTTCTGCGGCATGATTTCGGATGCGGGGATCGAAATGTCGTATTCCTCATTCAGGGCCGAGATGATCTGCAGAATGTCGAAAGAGTCCAGAATGCCGTCATCGATCAGCGTTGTACAGGTGGAAAAGTCCACGTCCTCTTTGATTTCGCTTAAAATTTCCAGTAAACGTTCCATTGGTATTTCTCCTTTTCAAATTATCTTACACAGCGGGTGTATTGATGGGATAGGTTGGCGTTTCGCTGCGTACCGGGTGCGGCGTGCCGTTCTGCCACAGAATGACCTGCGGCAGGTCGCGGCTCAAAAACAGACCAAGTCCTTCCGTAACAGAGTAGGCACCGGTGTTCTCAAAAACAAGCAGGTCGCCGGGGCATAGTCCGGCCAGCGGCATACTGCGCACAAGAACATCGTTCGTAGTACAAAGGCTGCCGCAAAGTGTCCAGTCCTGTACGGAAGCTGCCCGGGCAGCAAAATGGCGCAGATGCGGGCGTTTCATACCCATGATCTGGCCAAGATAATTCAGGTGGTTCATTCCACCGTCCACAATGCAGTAGTGCTGCCCGCCGTGGTCCTTGCAGTCCATGGCGGTGGTCAGGTAATAACCGCATTCGGCGGTGTAAAAGCGGCCCATCTCAACGGTCAGATGAACCCAGCTGCTGACTTCGCGCAGTGCTGGCGCAAGGTCTTTGGCCGGGGACAGTGTGTCGGTAAAATCGTCGCCGTCAAAATACGGCACCGCCAGCCCTGGGCCGTATTCCAGTTCCGGCAGACGCAGGCCGAAGGTCTGCTCAATTTCAGCGTACAGTTCCCGCAGCATGGCCAGCTCTTTTTGCTGATTGACCAGCTTTTTGCGCTGGGTCCCGACAAAGTAGTGAATGCCGATAAACTCCAGATCAGGTGTTTCCCTGCGATGCGCCAATGCGGTGAAAAGATCCTCCTTTGACATGCCGAACTGACTGCCGGCGTTCAGCCGCAGCAGCACAGGCAGACGGCGGCCCGCCGCGCGGGCAGCCTCCTGCAGATAGCGGACCTGCAAAAGGGATTCTGCGGTGTAGCTTCCGGCACCGTCTGCGACGGCACGGGCAATGTCGGCAGGTGTTTTGTTGACGCCGGAATAGATGACACGCGCATCCGCTGCCTGCAGGCTCTCGCATACGGACAACTCGCCGGGGCTGCATACCTCCAGCCGCGCAGTGACGGCGGACATGGCGGGCAGCAAAAATGGATTGGCCTTGATGGAATAGCAGAGCCGGATGTCAGGGCCGAAAACCGCCTGTATAGCGCGCACACGCGCCTGCAGGGCATCCACATCAAAGACAAAGGTCGGCGTGCCGTAGGCGGCCGCAAGCTGCTGCAAAATGGCATCTGTCATTTTCGGGCTCCTTTTTTGGTCAGTGCGGCCAGTGCCGTGCGGTCGATCTTGCCGTTTTTGTTCATCGGCAGCTCGTCCAGCTGCAGGGCCGTGTTCGGCTGCATAAAGGGCGGCAGGGCTGCTTTGAGCGAGGCCAGCAGGGCCGCTTTCTCGCAGCTTCCGGTATAGAACAGGTGCAGCCGCTGCTTCTCTGCATCAAAGATGCAGCAGGCGCGCGTCACAGCATCGCAGCGCATGGCTGCGGCCTCGATCTCGCCCAGCTCTACGCGATGCCCCATGTGCTTGATCTGAAAATCCTTGCGGCCTATGTAATAGAACTCCCCCGCCGCATCGCAGCGTGCAAGGTCGCCGGTGCGATAGATGCGCTCATACCAGCGGGTGTTCAACGGATTTTGGGTGAAGGCTTGTGCCGTGCGGGCCGGGTCGGCGTAGTAGCCAAGCGCCAGCGCCGTGCCGGAAACACACAGCTCCCCTGCCTGGCCGGGCTCGGTGACAAGGCGGTCGTTTTCGTCCAATAGAAACACCTTTTCATTGGGGAAGGCGTGTCCGATGGGAAGCACCTCCTCCGGGGCAAAGGCACGGTCCGGCAGGATGTAGTAGGTGCAGTTGCAGGTGATCTCAGTAGGGCCGTAGAGGTTTACGAAACGGGCCTGCGGCAGGGCGGCCTTCCATTTGTTGAGATGCTTTATGGGCATGACCTCGCCGCTGAACAACACCTGCCGTACTGCGGAAGGCACGCGGTAGCCGAAACCGTTCATGATCGAGACAAAGCACATCGCGCTGACAGCCCAGACCAGCGTTGTGACCGCATGATCTGCCAGATAGTCCATCAGCTTGGTGGGCTGGCTGAAATAGGCACGCGGGATGATCTGCACCTTGGCACCGGTGTATAAGGCGGTGTAGAGATCCTTGACTGAAACATCAAAGTCAAACGGAGCCTGATTGCCGAGAATGTCCTGCGCTTTTATGCCAAAGATGGCGGCAAACTGTGGGATAAAGTCCAGCACCGAGCGGTGGCTGACCGTGACCCCCTTGGGAACGCCGGTGCTGCCGCTTGTAAAGTTGATGTACAGCGGGTCTACATCCACAGCCTGCGCACGGCGTGCAGCCAGCAGCGAAGGTTGTACCGCTGCTGTGAGCAGATCCTCCAGCAGGTAAACGCTGCAGGAACAGCCGAGCGCCGCGGCGGCGTCCGCATGGTCGCGGTCAGTGATGAGCAGGCACGGCTGCAGGGTGCTCAGCACCTGCTGTGTGCGGGCGGCAGGCTGGCGGGTGTCCAGCACGGAATAGCAGCAGCCCGCATAGACAGTGCCGAGCATTGCGGCGAAAACCGGCGCGGATTTTTCCAGATAGAACGCGACCGGGCAGCGCGGCGCGGTATGACCGGCCAGAAAGCTGCCGGCGCGGCGGGCGTTTTCTGCCAGCTGCGCCCAGGTATAGTCCTGCTGCGCATCGCCGACAGCGGCGCCCTCCGGAGTATGGGCTGCGGTAGCTTCAAGCCAATCCAGAATATTGGTCTGCATATAAAATCTCTTTTCTTAGAAGTTTGCGTAAAGGAAACCGGAGGTCTCGGTCACGCAGATGAAGCTGAGGGTGACAAGAAACATTACAAGGTAGTAAAGACCCCAGCGCAGGGCAAGCGGCAGCCGCTGAACCTCTGTATACGGCTCGCGGCCCAGCTCTGCAATCAGGCTGTGAACAAAGACCAGCACAGTGCTGATGGCAACGATGCCCCACGCCGGCCCCGTGACAGCGGCAAAGGCGGCGGGAGCCTCAGCAGTCAGCGCCTCGGGGCGAAAGCTCACAAAGGTGTTGCGCAGATAAGCGGCTCCGAGGGAAAGCCCCACCCGATCAAAATACCAGCCGATATTAACGATGACGAAGGTCCGCAGGATGCGGAAGATATGCCATGTACGGCTCTCGGTGGGGATATGCAGGGCAGTGTTCATTTTTTTGAAGGCAGGCTCGAGCAGATCGGCAAGGGCGATGACCATACCGTTATACAGGCCCCATACAAGATAATGCGCCTGCGGACCGTGCCAGATGCCGACTACGGCGAACACCAGCAAGTTGGCAACTGCAGCCGGCAAAACACGGCCGAAGTGCTTGCCCCAGTGCCCGGTGGCCCATTTGCCAAATCGCTGCATCGGCTTGGTCAGCGCGAACGGGTAGAACAGATAATCACGCATCCATGCGCCGAGGGAGATATGCCAGCGCCGCCAGAAATCTCCCAGCGAGGTGGAAAAATACGGCTGGCGGAAGTTGGGCATCATCTCAATGCCGAACAGCTGCGCGACACCCAGCACCATGTCGATGCCGCCGGAAAAATCCGCATACTGCTGCAGCGAATAGAGCAGGATCGCCAGCAGTGCCATCGACCCGGCGAGGGTGGGATCGTTCCGGTCAAGGATCGCGGCAATCGTAGGCGCAGTCAGGTTGGCAATGGCATACTTTTTCATCGCACCGAACAGGATCACAAAGAGGGCGCGTTTGGTGCGCTCCCACTCCCAAGAATGCGCGGCGGTCAGTTGGGGCTCCATTGCTCCGTACCGGTTGATGGGGCCTTGGATCAGCTGCGGGAAAAATGAAATAAACAGTAGAAAACGGGCAGGGTTCTTTTCAGCCGGGTGGCGGCCGCGGAAGCAGTCAATCAGATAACCAATCGCCTGAAAGGTATAAAAGCTGATGCCGAGCGGCATGACCAGCCCCAGCGCCGAGGGTGCGGTGGCCGCCAACGCACCAGCCAGCAGGCGTACAAAATATGACCAATATTTAAAATAGCCCAGCACTAAGAAATTTGTGACCAGCACAAGTGCAACAACGCCCTTTTTGCGGCGCTGTGTCTTGGCCTTGACAGCTTTCTTTTCGTCCTTTGTGATGCCGGGCGCTTTGCGCCGTGCGGCGCAGTCGGCGTCAAGGCGGGCAAGCCACAGCCCGCCGCCCCAGACGGTCAGTGCGGTAAAAAACAGAAAGAAAATCCCCTGCCAACCGCTTGCCGCAAAAAAGACAAGGCTGATCGCCAGCAGGCAAAGCCACTGGCAGCGGCGCAGCACGGTGTAATACAGCACCAGCCCGACTGTGACGAGAAGGACAAATGCAAATGAGTAAATCTCCACAGTTTTCCTTTCTTTCTGTTAATAATCAACTTGCTGCTCATAATAGCGTTCAAAAGGAACATCAGAGCCTACAACACGAGCATTAACGCGGAAGGTGTAGGTGCCGTGCTCTGTGACAGGATATTCAGCCCAAGAACGGTCTGTATAATTTGAAAAAGTGTGGTATTCTGTGTCATTAGGACCTTTGACAAGGTATTCATACTCTGCCTGTACACTGGGGCCGTGGTAGCAATTTGCGAGCAGAATAAATTTGTCACTATGCGATTCAATTAGAAAATAAACATTTGTGATATAATTTACCCGGGCTAAATACTCCTGCGGAGTTATAAATAGGGCATTGACATCCGCGCCGCTCTGACGCAACTGTAGAAACTCTGCCATCGACTGGCAGAATGCTCGTCCGCCGGCTTTGTTCATGTGAGTATGATCGCTATAGTAGGAAAGCTCTTTATTTTCAAATAAAGAATCTTTTGCAAGATTAAAATCATAATAGGTCGCTCCGTGCGCCGCAAAAAAATCGCAGAAGGTCTGGTAGGTCTCAAAGTAATTTTCATAACTGACAATGTCCAGTACCGGTTTCGGAGGACAAATTACAATCAAGTCAACATTATGTATACGACATTGGTCGCAGATTTCAGCAAGCTCGTCATATCTTTTCTGTAAAAATATATGCGCAGAAAAATTCCATGTATTTTCAACACCAATGGTATCGAAATCAATCGTTTTATCTGGCGCATTCTGCCGATGGGATACATCGATTTCGCCAACAGAAGAGGCGGCAAAATTAGACTGTAATCGTTCTTTGATGTTTGCCGTCTCTTGTGTGATAGCCGCTTTCCAGTCTTTAGGCCAAGTGCCGCTTTGCCAAGGAATAAGTGCGTTAAGTGAGGTGTCCTTGAAAAAGTTTGTTTTGCCTGTCATGTAGCGCAGTAATACGGAGGGAATCTGCGCTACAGGTGCAGTCTCCAGTTTACCGTACAGAAAAGCATATTGAGCCTTTGGATAGGGGTCACTTCCCATATTGTAGTAATCCATAACCAAAATTGCGGTTTTGGGATGATGCTCCTGCAATATCGTATCGACTGCAATCTCAGTCATATCCCAGGATTGCATATTAGTTGCAAGGCTACAGACGGATAGACCTGTGTTCTGGCTAAGTTCATCCTCTGGCAAGGCACAAGTAGCCAAGGACGAGCCGAAAACAGCCAAGTCGATGTCTGTTTTTTGATAATAGTTGCGCCACATGGCAAGGCTGGATCCATTGTCCGGCGGCATAAAGCAGCAGAGGATCAGATTTAAAAAGACGAAAATCGCCAGAAAAGCGGCGACCTTAGCAGCATGTTTCAAAAGAAAACTCCTGTAAACCACACAAAATAAGGAAAATGTACAAAAACGCTAAACAAAACTAGTATACCGCATTTTTACAGAAACTGCAAGGTGTATGGGGGCATACCTGAATTTTTTACAACTGATTACGAAAAAGCCGCATTTCATCAGCGAAACGCGGCGGTGGTATTATCCCAAAAGCTGCTTGGCCAGATCAGCGCTGGCCTTGGCGTCCTTGCAGTAGTAATCGGCACCGATGTTGCGGGCGTAGTCCGGTGTAAGAACAGCACCGCCTACCATGACCTTACAGTCGAGTCCGGCAGCGTGCAGCGCCTCAATCGTGGCCTGCATATTGGGGACGGTGGTCGTCATCAGGGCAGACAGACCTACAAGCTTTGCACCCGTCTGTCGCACAGCCTCGACCACGCGCTCGGGGGCGACATCGCGGCCAAGGTCAAGCACATCGTACCCGTAGTTTTCCAGAATAACACGGACGATGTTTTTGCCGATGTCGTGTACATCGCCCTTGACGGTGGCAATGACGATCTTGCCCTTGCTGCCCTGCGCCTGGCCGGAGGCGGCAATTTTGGCCTTGATGGCCTCGAACGCAGCCTGCGCGGCGGTGGCGGCCTGCAAAAGCTGCGGCAGGAATACCGTGCCCTTCTCAAAGCCGTCGCCCACGGCGTCCAGTGCGGGGATCAGCGAGACATTCACTACGTCTAGCGGTTCGCGCATTGTCAGCGCGGCGTCCGCGGCGGCGCGGGCCTCGGCCTTCAGGCCGCG
>ERZ834722.3270-NODE-3270-length-11214-cov-6.596648_pt1 | contig 11214 bp, 10 predicted proteins | sample MGYA00519576_ERZ834722 | MGnify/ENA primary metagenome ERZ834722 (study PRJEB31850, sample SAMEA3708759) | human gut metagenome | biome: human gut; feature: human-associated habitat; material: faeces | place: China | collected 2014 ...
TCTTTATTTATAAAATTTTCTTTCATCATAAAAATCACCTGATTAATAATTTGTATATTATTATATCTATTTTTATAAAAAAATCTATAAAAAATGTAATAGTTGTGACAAATTTATTTATATAAATTATAAAGATATTTGTATTTTCAAAAAAATATGATATAATAGCAGAGGTTAAAAACGAGGAGTGAAGTAAAATGAAAATAAGAAACATAGCAATAATTGCGCACGTTGACCATGGTAAAACAACGCTTGTAGATCAATTATTAAAACAATCTGGTACATTTAGAGATAATGAAGAAGTAAATGAAAGAGCAATGGACTCAAATGATATTGAAAGAGAAAGAGGAATAACTATACTTGCTAAACCAACCGCAATCAACTATAAAGATTATAGAATTAATATTCTAGATACTCCAGGTCACGCAGACTTTGGTGGTGAAGTAGAAAGAATTATGCATATGGTTGATGGTGTACTTTTAGTAGTAGATGCTTATGAAGGTGTTATGCCACAAACTAAGTTCGTACTTAAAAAAGCAATGGAAGCAGGTTTAAAACCAATAGTTGTTGTAAACAAAATAGATAAACCAGCAGCAAGACCTGCAGAAGTAATTGATGAAATATTAGAATTATTAATAGAACTTGATGCTAATGAAGAACAATTAGAATTCCCAGTTGTATATACATCTGCAATTAATGGAACATCTAGTATGGATCCTGATGTAAGTACACAAGAAAAAACAATGGATAACATATTTAATTTAATTATAAATGAGGTACCAGAACCATGTATGGATAGTGAAAGTCCACTTCAATTCCAACCAGCATTATTAGATTATAATGATTATGTAGGTAGAATTGGTGTAGGTAGAATAGCACGTGGAACAATGAAATTAAATGAAATGGTATCATGTGTTAGATTAGATGGAAGTATTAAAAAGTTTAGAATACAAAAAATATATGGTTATTTAGGTCTTAAAAGAATAGAAGTACAAGAAGCAAAAGCAGGAGATATAGTTGCTATCGCTGGTCTTCCAGACTTAGAAGTTGGAGAAACAATATGCACAGAAGGCAAGGAAGAAGCACTTCCACATTTAAGAATAGACGAACCAACACTTCAAATGACTTTTGGAGTTAATTCATCACCATTCGCAGGTAAAGAAGGTAAATTTGTAACTGCTTCTAAAATAGAAGAAAGACTTAGAAAACAATCTGAAAGTGATGTATCATTAAAAATTGAGCCAAATGATTCAGAAAGTTGGATAGTTTCTGGTAGAGGAGAACTTCATTTATCAATATTAATTGAAAATATGAGAAGAGAAGGATTTGAACTTCAAGTATCAAAACCAGAAGTAATATTAAGAGAAGTTGATGGTAAAATTTGTGAACCATATGAAGATGTACAAATAGAAGTACCAGAAGAAAATGTTGGACCAGTTATTGAAGCTTTAGGTAAAAGAGGCGGAACAATGGAAAGTATGACTAATTTACCAGGATTAGTTAAATTAAATTATATAGTTCCATCAAGAGGTTTAATTGGATTTACAACAGACTTTATGACAATGACAAAAGGTTATGGAATACTTAATCATACATTTAGAGAATATTTACCAAAAGCAGATGCTGAAGTTGGCGAAAGAAGTTTAGGTGTTTTGGTTTCTATGGAAAATGGTAAAACAACTGCTTATGCACTTGGTGCATTAGAAGATAGAGGAGTTATGTTTGTTGAACCAGGTGTAGATGTATATGAAGGTATGATAGTTGGTGAAAATAATAGAGAAAATGACCTTGCAGTAAATGTTGTTAAAGGTAAGAACTTGACAAATACAAGAAGTGCAGGTAAAGATCACACTGTAGTACTTAAGAAAACAAGACCTATAACTTTAGAATATGCTCTAGAATACATAAATACTGATGAACTCGTTGAAGTAACACCAGTAAACTTTAGAATGAGAAAGAGAATTCTTAATACTGAAGAAAGAAAAAAATTCGATGCAAGAAATAAATAATACCATTTAGGTATTTTTTTTCTTAAAAATTTGACTGATTTAAATTTTTCTGATAGAATACTAAGCCAAAAGAAGGGGATTTATATGAAAAAAATATTAAATTATTTATTATGGTTACCATTTGCGGTATCAATTAGTTCTTTTGTCTTATATTTTGTAACTGCAGTAAAAATAAAATTAAAGAATACATTTGTTACTGAAAGTATACAAAATACTTTAAAGATGTATTTAATTATAGGATTAATATCATTATTTATTGGTTTATTAATTGTATTTGTTAAAAAGGTAATTAAATTATTTAAAACTGATAATAATGTTAAAGAAATAAAGACTATTAAAAATGAAAAAAATGATGATAAAAATATTTTTATGTTAAAAATAGTTAATCCAGTTTTTTCTGATAATAAAATAATAGGTACTTTAGAAGAAACAGATCAACATATAGAAGTATATATAGAAAAAAAGAAAAAAGCAGATGTAAATTTTGATACAGTATCATGCCCTGAATGTTCAGGTTTAATATCAAAAGATGCTGCTATATGTCCACATTGTGGAGTATTATTTGATGAAAAAATAATTAATATAGTAAATGATAATAAAAAGAAATTACAAAAGAAAAATAAAAAATTTAGTTTAAAAAAATTCATTTTAGACACATTATTAATTTTATTATTTATGGTTTTAACATTTCTAGTTGTTAATTTATTAATAAATAAAAGTGCAGAAAATTATAATAATGTAAATGGTACTAATGTAGTAAGTGAAAAGTAAAAAAATTACTTCTTTTTTTATTTAATTTGCTTGTTTTATACTGTTAACTATGAGATAATATGCTTGGAACATTTATTGTGAGTGTCATCCTCCTTGATAAAAAAGAAAGGAGGGATAAAAATGAAAAAAAGAACTTTTATCATTAAAGTCCTTAGATACATTTCTATCATTTTATTACTCCTTACCATATTGGTATTAGTATTAAAAATATAAGACACTCAAAACCTGAGTGCCTAACCTAATTAATGGGTGACATTCACTAACCAAAATAAATGTTCCCTTTTTTATTTTATGCAAGATTTCTTGCTTGTATTCATTGTAACATATAATTTTTTTTATGTCAAAATTAAATAAGAGGATTTTCTATATCAGATACTGTTAGACTTTGTTCATTTTTATTTAAATATGAAACAAAAAGTATAACTATTGCGCTTATAAGAGTTAATACATTTGTGCTTAAAAGAAGTGAACTTTTATATTTTGCAACTGCATTATTTTTTTCATTTATATAATTTTTATAACCAACATACAAACTAGTAACAACTACAACTAGTATTACAATTCTATTATAAAAAGAAATATTTAAAGCTTCTTTGTTTGTAAATAATTTCTTTCTATTTGTTACAGTTAATTTTTCATTATATGTGATTAAAAGGGACACAATTGATGCGATTATAAAAATAGAAGATGATATTAATTGTAGGTCAAGAAGAAAAACTTCTTCTTTTTTATTAGTATTTTCTTTCATATTTAATTATATTCAAAGTAAATATAGGTTATTTATACTTGTTTGATTTAAGATATTGTTATATAATTATTAAAGAAAGTAGGTATCAAGTTGAAAGAGAAGAGGAAAAAAAACACATTTGCGAAAAATGTATTAATGTTAATGTTTTCGCAAGTTTTAATAAAATTATTGGGTCTTATATATAGACTTGCAATTACAAATGTAAAAGGATTTGGTGATGTAGGTAATGGTTATTACTCTGCAGGATATCAGGTATATGCAGTACTTTTAATAATATCATCTCAAGGTATTCCAGGTGCTGTATCAAAACTAGTATCTAATAAAGTTGCTAAAGGTAAATATAATGAAGCACATAGAGTATTTAAAGTATCTATGGTGGTATTTGGAATAATTGGTTTTATAGCATCATTACTTTTACTTTTATCCGCAAATTTTGTATCATCAAAAATATTAAATGTTCCAGATGTATCTTATGTATTAAAAGTTTTATCTCCAGCAATATTCTTTGTATGTGTATCAGCAGTTATAAGAGGTTATTTTGCAGGACTTGGTACAATGAAGGCATCAAGTATTTCACAAGCACTAGAACAATTCTTTAACTGTGTTCTTACAATAACATTTGTTTATGCATTAATAGGAAAAGAACCATATATAATGGCTGCAGGTGGTAATTTATCAACAACACTTGCAATACTAATTTCATTCTCATACTTAATTGTATTCTATAAAAAGAATATTAAAGAGTGGAGAGAAGAGTCAGATGATGTAGTTATAACAACAAAAGAAGAAAATAAAAAAATGGTTAAAATGATAATTGCAACTGCTATTCCTTTAACAGTAGGTTCTGTAATAAGTGTTGTTACAAGTTTTATTGATACTGTAACAGTTAGTAATTGTATACAGATTGCATATTCTGGAATACTAAAAAGTAAAATACTTCTAGAAAAAGAAGCAATGAGATTAACAGGTATATTATCTAAAGTTGATACACTTGTAAATCTTCCACTTGCTGTAAATTTATCATTTTATTCAGCATTAATACCCGAAATAACAGCAGCTATATCTAAAAAAGATTTTAAGTCTGCATCTAAAAAAATATCATTTTCAATAAGTTCATCATTACTTATTTTAATACCATGTGCAATTGGATTTATAGTACTTGCAGATCCAATACTAAAAATGCTTTATCCAAATGCATCAGATGGTGCGCATATCCTTCAAATAGCAGCTGTAACTATGGTATTTGTTGGTATAAATCATACAATACAAGGTTCTTTATTTGGACTTGGAAAAATGTATACACCAGCACTTGCACTTTTAATAGGATGTGTAATTAAGATAGGACTTAACTTAGTTTTAATAACTAATCCAAATATAAATATATATGGTGCGGTAATAAGCTCATTTATATGTCAATTTGTAGTATTTATGATTGTATATATAACAATGAAAAGAAATATTAAAGTTAAATTTGAACCTGTAAAACATATTATAAAACCATTACTTGCAGGTTTAATAATGGGCGCCGTAATATTCTTCATAAATTATTTATTTAATGGAGTTATAAGAAACAGTATCCTTACAATTATTAATATTATGATTGGTGCGGTAGTTTATTTAATTTCAGTATTCGCACTTAAAATACTTAGTAAAGATGAAATATTAATGCTTCCTAAGGGAGAAAAAATATATAATTTACTTGTTAAATTAAAATTTTATAAATAGGAGGTTTACATGAACGAACTTATAATAAATAAAAATGATTTAGTACACAATATAAATATAATAAAAAATTATGAGAAAGAAGAAAATTATACTATTTTTGCAGTAGTAAAAGGTAATGCATATGGCCTTGGAGTAAATGAATTTACTAAAGTACTTATAGATAATGGTATAAATAATTTTGCGGTAGCGTCATCTACTGAAGCTATTAATTTAAGAAAAAATATAAAAGAAAAAATATTATTACTTACGCCATATATAAATGAAGAAATATTAAGTAATCTTATAAAAAATGATATTACATTAACTATAGATTCAGTAAAAGGTGCAGGACTAGTAAACGAAATATCTAAAAAGTTAAACAAAAAAGTATATGCACATATAAAAATAGATACAGGATTATCTAGATATGGATTTGATTATAAAAATTATAAAGAAATAATAAATATGATAAAAGAAAATGAAAATATAATATTTGAAGGAATTTATTCACATTTTTCAAATTCACTTGCGAGTGATAATTCATTTAGTAATATTCAATATGAAAGACTTATTAATGTAATAGAAAAGATAGAAAAAGAAAAAATTACATTCAAATATAAACATATATGTAATTCATCAGGATTTTTTAAATATAAAGATAAACATTTAAATGCAGCAAGAGTAGGATCAGCATTTTCTGGATGCGCAACAGGAATAAAAACAGATTTAAAAAAGATTGGATTATTTCATACAAAATTAACAAAAGTAAGAAATATTAAAAAAGGTGATTATGTTGGATATGCTAATTCTTATATCGCGAAAAAAGATATGAAGATAGGAATATTAGAGACTGGTTATTATGATGGTGTAGGGCTTGAACTTATTACTCAAAGATTTAAGTTTAAAAGTAGATTAAAAAATGCTCTATTATCATTAAAGTCATTAATAAAAGGTGATAATATGACTCTTAATATAGATGGAAAAATTATAAATGTAATTGGTCAAATAGGAATGCATGATGTAGTTATAGATATTACAGGCTTAGATTATAAAGAAGATGATGATATATATTTCTATTATAGACCAGTATATATAAATGAGAATGTAAAAAGGGTTTATAAGTAAAGGGTGGTTATTTATGAAAAGATTATATTTTATTTTAGTACTTTGGATAGGAAAATTTGGTAATGTTTTATGTAAAATATTTCATAAATCAGGAACAATGATTTCTGGTAAAGTAGCAGTTAAATTACAAAAGAATTTTGTTAAATATTTTAGAAATATTGATTATGATAAGGTTATATTTATAACAGGAACAAATGGTAAATCAACAACAACTAATCTTGTTAGTCATACAGTTAAAATGGCAGGTAAAGAGGTTGCGACTAATACAGAAGGCGCAAATATGATGAGTGGTGTTGCAACAACACTTATTAAAAATTCTAGCCTTTTTGGTAAATTTAATAAAGAATTTTTAATACTAGAAATAGATGAAAGAAGTCTAAGAAATATATTTAAAGTATTACCTGCTAAAAACTTATGTATAACAAACTTACAAAAAGACCAAGTACAAAGAAATGGTGATCCAGATTTTATTTATCAAATGTTTAAAGGTGCGGTAAATAAAGATGTTACATTATTTGTTAATAATGAAGAACCAAGAAGTAGATCATTAGAAGACTATGTAGGTAAAGTTGTATATTATAGTATGGAAAAAAATTCAAAGACATTTACAAAAGATGACTTCTATACTGTTACACTAGCATGTCCTAAATGCAGCCATAAGATTAATTATGAATATTATAATATAGAAAATATAGGTAAATTTCATTGTACTAATTGTGATTATAAAAGTGTTAAAAAAGCAAATACTACAGTAAGAGAAATAGATTTTGAAAATCATACATTTAGATGTGCAGGAAATACTTATAAAGTAACATATATGAATCCATTTTATGTATATAACTATGCACTAGCAATCGCAATATGTAAAAAATATAATATAGGTTATGAAGATATTCAAAAAGGTTTTGAAACATTTAAAAATCCAGCGGATAGAAGAGAAGTTTATCATTATAAGGGTAAGACTATTCATTACCTAAGAATAAAACAAGAAAATCCAGAAACAATGCAAAATGCATTAGATACAATTGCTAGAGATAATACTAAAAAAGCAATATTTATGGGATTATATGAGATAAAAGATTTCCCACCAGCATATACAAATACATTTTATTTCTTTGATTGTGGCTTTAAGAAATGTGTTAGTGATTTAGTAGAAGAATATGTATGCTTTTCAAAGACAGTTGCATATGATACAGCAAATAGAATGATATATGCAGGAGCAAAAGAAAATAAAATTAAAGTATATGATGTAGAAGATGACTTTGATTTAATATTTGAGGATTTAGATAAATTAAAAACAGATAATATCTATATAATAACAGGTATGAAACCATATAAAAAAATAAAAGAATTCTTTAAAAAAGGTGATAACAATGAGTAATATAGTAAATGTAGCGTGGATGTATCCTGATATACTTAATTTACATGGTGAAAGAGGTAATGCAAAAGCATTTGAACTTGTAAGTAAAAAAATGGGTGTTAAACTTAATATTGATAGGATAGATGATATAGATTCAAATATAAATTATGAAAACTATGATATTTTACTTTTTAATGCTGGTGAATTAAAACATATTGAAAAGGTAAAAGAAAGATTAGAAAATGATATAGATAAAATAAAAGAATATATAAAAAATAATAAAATAATATTTGTAACAGGTACAACAGGAGCTTTATTTGCGCATAATATAGATAGATTAGATGGTAGTTCCTTTAATGGATTAAATCTTCTTGATATGGATGTAAAAGAAAGAAGTATGGTACTTGGTGATGATTTATATTATAAATTTGAAAAAATGGAAATAATGTCATCACAAATACAAATGATAGATATTACTTTAAATAAAGCAAAAGAGTTTGGAAAAATAATATATGGTTATGGTAATAATGGAAAGAATGAAGGCGCTAGAAATAAAAATTTATTATTTACAAATGCACTAGGTCCAGTACTTGTAAAAAATCCATGGCTTACTGAATATTTAATTAATTTAGCATTAAAAAATAAAGGACTAAAAGAAATAAATAAAAAAATAGATTTTGATTTGGAATTAAAATCTTTAGAAAGTGCTAAAGATTTTATAAATAAAAAAATAGAAAAAGAAAGAGGTAATGAATAATGAAGAAAAAGGGTGTTGTAATATCATTAATAGTTGTAATTGCTCTATTAATGGCTTTAATTATTGTATCTATGTTTAGCAAAGATTCAAAAAGTGATGATAAAAAAAATGATAATAAAACTGAAAATGAAGTAATAGAAAATATTGATCAAAAAATATATTTTGGTGAAATATTAAAATATTTATATTTAGATGATGATAAATATATTTTATTTTCACAAGATACAAATGGTGGAATAGTTATTAGTTCAAGTGTAGATAGTAATACAGCAAAAATAAATACAGAAAACTATACTACAATGAAAGCAATAGGAAGCAAAGTTGATGGTAATAATGTAACTATTGGTATTTTAATGTCAGATGTAAACGAAAATACTAAGGCATATATAATAAATATTGATAAGAAAAATTTAAATAAAGAAATAACTAGTAATTCAAGTGTTGCACTTAATAATATAAGTAATTCAATATTACCAGTTAATTTTGATAAAGCTATTAGTTTTATCGGTATTTATAAAAAAGATAAAAAAGAAAATATCATGTTAGTTAGCGATAGTGAATTTTATTTAGTAAACAATAAAGGAGAAACTTCAGTATTGGTTTTAGGAGAAAGTGAAAAATAACACTTTTTTCTTTTTAAAAATTATTTATGGTTGTAATTTTAATGTTCATATAGTAAAATATAATAAGTAAAAAAGGAGTGTTAATATGGGAAGAGCATATGAAGTTAGAAAGGCATCAATTCAAAAAACGGGAGCAGCTAAAGCAAAATTATATTCAAATTTTGCAAAAGAAATTTATTTAGCAGCTAAACAAGGTGGAACAAGTGTTGATGCAAATGCAAGTTTAAAAAGATTAGTAGAAAAAGCTAAAAAGAGTCAAGTACCAGCAGATATAATTAATAGAGCAATTGATAAAGTTAATAATGGTGCTGATGAGAGTTATACATCTTGTAGATATGAAGGATTTGGTCCGGGAGCATCTACTTTAATAGTTGATTGTCTAACAGATAATGTAAATAGAACAGTAGGTCTTGTAAGAGCGGCATTTACTAAATGTAAAAGTAAATTAGGTGTAGAAAATTCAGTATCACATTTTTATGAAAATTTATCAGTAGTTGGATTTAAAGGTATGAGTGAAGAAGAAGCATTAGATGCTTGTTTAATGGATGATGTAGACATTAAAGATATTGAAACAGATAATGATTTAACTATTATTTATGGTGATCCAAAAGATTTACATAAAATAAAAGAAGCTTTAAGAAAAGCAAAAAGTGATATAGAATTTGAAATTGATGAAATAAGTATGCTTCCACTTGACAAAGTAAAATTAGAAGGTGAAGAACTTGAAATGTTTAATAAACTTTTATCAATGCTTGATGATGTAGAGGATGTTCAAGAAGTATACCATAATGTAGAACTATAATTAGTTCTTTTTTTGTAAAGTAAGTAATAAATTTAAGAAAATCACTTGCAAGGAAAAATAGAAGATGATAAACTTAAATATAGAATAGGCTAGTTTTTTTGTGCCATAATAAGTAGTAGGAGAAAAAATATGAAAAAAGAAAAAGGGTTTACATTGATAGAATTATTAGCAGTAATAGTAATACTTGCAATACTAATGGTAATAGCAGTACCAAAAATATTAAATGTAATAGAAAATAGTAAGAAAAGTGCAGCAGAAAGTAGTATTAAACTTGTAAAAGATGCGATTAAAACACAAGTAACATCTGGAAGTATAATGGGAACAAATTTTACAAGTGATGAAAGTGGATGTTATACATTTAATTTTGATGATCAAACAAGTGGTAATGCAAAAGAATTACAATTAAAGAATAAAGAAAATATAACAGGAACAATAAAATATTGTAATGGAAAATTCTCTGATGATACACTTGTATTTAATGGAGTTGAAATAAAAGAAGAAAATAAAAAAGTAGTATGTAAAAGAGCAAGTAATGATACACTTCATACAGATGGGACACATACTTTTGGAAATAAAAATGTGATTGAAAGAACATTAAAATCAGGAGATGCATTTGATTGTGATGTAAATGGTAATAGAGAATATAATCCAGATACAGAAAGATTTTATTATGTAACAGATTTAGATGATAGTACAGCAGTATTAATATATTATAATAATGTATCAAAAGGAAAACCAAGTAATAGTACAGCATACGAATATGATGCAAGTGGAGAAAACTTTCATGGACCAAGAACAGCTATAGAACAATTACCAAGTACAAGTGAATGGAAAAATGTAAGTTTAACAAGTAGTGTAAGAAACATAGTTACAGAAGATGGAACAAAAACAACAACAGTAGTATCATTACCAGATAGTTTTAGTTATGCAGGAAAAGCGGCAAGATTATTAACTGCACAGGAAATTAACAATGCCTGTAATATAATTGTTGGAAATTCTACTACTGGTGAATTAGATTCATGCATTTATTTAATGGAAAATACAAGGTATTCAAATTCGAGTATAGGAAACTATGGATACTGGTTAGAAAATCCTCATTCGGAATATTCTAACTATGCTTGGTATGTGCACGGCCTCAACCATCGTGTCAACTACACCACTGTTTCGTCTGCTGATGTCATTGGTGTTCGCCCAGTAATAGAAGTATCAAAATCTAATATAGAATATTAAATTGAAAGATTTAAATCATTCTTTTTTTGATCTAAAAAATATACTTATTATCTGGATTATTATGATAAAATTTGGTATAGTAAAA
>ERZ834722.3272-NODE-3272-length-11205-cov-7.238744_pt1 | contig 11205 bp, 11 predicted proteins | sample MGYA00519576_ERZ834722 | MGnify/ENA primary metagenome ERZ834722 (study PRJEB31850, sample SAMEA3708759) | human gut metagenome | biome: human gut; feature: human-associated habitat; material: faeces | place: China | collected 2014 ...
AGTAATTAAATTTGAGGAACATGATGAAAAAGAGCTTAAAAAAATAGTCGACAAAGAAGTAATAGATATGGTAAATACAATTTCAAAATTATCATATTTTAACTTCAAACATGGAACAGAAGTACATTTAGAAATTTTAAGAAAAATGTTTATGGCAATTGCAAAAGATATCAGAACTGTAATAATAAAGTTAGCAGATAGACTTTATAATATGCAGAATATATCAGAAGTAGATGAGAAGACAAGACAAGAAATGGCTAAAGAATCACTTTCAATTTATGCACCAATTGCTCATAGACTAGGTATGTCTCAAATAAAATCTGAATTAGAGGATATTTCTTTTAGAATATTATATCCAGAAGAATATCAAGAAATAAAGAAAGAAATTGATCAAAAGAAAAAGCAAAGAGAAGAGTATATAAAAAATAGAATAGAAGAAATTACAAATGCATTAAAAAAAGAAAATATAGACATTGTAGATGTTTTATATGAAGATGAAGAAGGAGTAAAAAATCTATATATAATTATAGATAAAAAGCCATATGTTGATATAGATACATGTGTGCTTGCAACTAATATAGTTAATCCAATATTAGACAAAGCAGATTTAATAGAAGAAAGTTATGTATTAAATGTATGCTCAAAAGGAGGAGAATAAGATGAACGGATTAGATTTTATAAGAGCAGTTAAAGCACTTGCAAAAGAAAGAGGCATTAGTGAGGATGAAATATTTGAATATATGGAAACAGCACTTCATGCAGCTTTCAAAAAAAATAATAATGCAACAAATAGTAAAGTAAAAATAGATAGAGAAACAGGAGAAATAAAAGTAGTTGCATACAAGGTAGTTGTTGACGAAATAAATATGGAAGATGAAGAAGATGCACAAATCTTACTAGAAGAATTAGGAGATAACCCTAATCATTTAAAAGTAGGAGATGTTATCGAGGAAGAAGTAACACCAAAAGATTTTGGTAGAGTAGCAGCATCAACTTGCAAACAAGTATTTACACAAAAAGTTCGTGAAGCAGAAAGAGAAAGCATCATGAAAGAATTCGAAGACAAAGAAGGAGAATTAATGGTAGGTACTTTAGCAAGAGAAGATAAACAAAATTATTATGTAGATCTTGGTAGAGCACACGGAATCCTTCCAAAATCAGAAATAATTCCTGGTGAAGAATTAGTAATGGGTTCACAAGTTAAAGTATATGTTTCAAAAATAGAACTTGGTCAAAAAGGTGGCCCAGTTATACTTCTTTCAAGAAGTCATTATGGATTTGTAAAAAGATTATTAGAAAAAGAAATTCCAGAATTAAATGAAGGAATAGTTATTCTTTATAGCGTTGCAAGAGACCCAGGAAGCAGAAGCAAGATAGCAGTTTATTCAGAAAATGAAAAAGTAGATGCAGTAGGTGCTTGCATTGGTGAAAAAGGAATAAGAATTAATAATATTTCTAAGGAACTTAACGGTGAAAAAATTGATGTTGTAGAGTATAGCAAAGATTTAGTTCAATTTATTAAAAATGCTTTATCTCCAGCAAAAGATGTTGAAGTATATATATTAGATGATAAGAAAAGTGAAGCATTAGCAGTTGCTGAAGGAGATAATTTATCATTAGCAATTGGTAAAAAAGGACAAAATGTTAAACTTGCCGCAAGACTTACAAAATGCAAAATCGATGTAAAAACAAGAGAACAAGTTCAAGAAGAAGGAATAAATATTTATAAATATTACGAAGCATAAGGAGGTTTTTAATGAAAAATAAAAAAATACCACTTAGAACGTGCGTTGTAACAAAAGAAAAATTAGAAAAAAAAGATTTAATTAGGGTTGTCAAAAATAATGAAAATGAAGTTTTTGTTGATTTAACAGGTAAAGCAAACGGTAGGGGCGCATACATTAAAAGGGATATAGATGTTTTAAATAGAGCAAGAAAATCAAAGATTTTAGATAAACATTTAGAAACTACTATTGATGATAGTGTATATGAAAAACTTGAAGAAATAATAAATCAATAAAAACGGTATTAGGGGGTAATATTTTGTCAGATAAAAGAGAAAACTATTTATCTTGGGACGAATATTTTATGATGAATGCACTTTTGATATCTGCAAGAAGTAAGGATCCACATAATAGAGTAGGTGCATGTATAGTAAATTCTGATAATAAAGTTTTATCAGTTGGTTATAATGGTCTTCCAAAAGGTATGAATGATGATACATTTGACTGGGCATCAAGTGGTGAAATAACAGGAATAAAAAAAGATGTTAAAGACTATTATGTAGTGCATGCTGAAAGAAATGCAATATTAAATTATAGGGGTAGCCTAGATGATTTAAAAGGCAGTACTCTTTATGTAACTTGGTTTCCTTGTACAGAATGCACAAAGGAAATAATTCAAGTAGGTATTAAAAAGGTTGTTTATTTAAGAATGTATTCAAAAAAAGAATTAGTAGATATAAGCAAAATAATGCTTAATCATGCTGGTGTAGAAGTAGTTTGTTATGGTATAGATGATATTACAAAAGAAGAAGTAGAAAGTGTAACAGATGATGTATTATCACTTGCTAAAAAACTAGAAAGAAAAAATTAAAAGGAGGCGAATAGCTTATGATGAGTGTTAAAGAATATGCTTTAGATATAAATGTTACAGTTGAAGCAGTAATTAAAAAAGCACAAGAATTAGGTTATGATATTAAAAATGCAGATGATATGTTAGATGAGGACCAAATAATTGATTTGGACAATACTTTAACTATGAATGTGAATGAGGAAGAAGAACCGGAATATATAGATGAAATAACTGAAGAAAAGGATTATGATTTAGATGCAGAACTTGAAGATAAGGCTGAAGAACTTGCAAGTGCATCTCATATTAGATTTGATGATACTGTAAAAAAGCAAAAATTAAAGAAAAAGTCTGAAGTTCAAAAAGAAGATATGCATGCAAAAAGAAAGCAAATGTATAAGAATAAAGAAAAACTTATGCAAAATGAAGCATCTCATGATGATAATATTATAGTTTATAAAGAAGGAATGACAGTTAGCGAACTTGCTAAAGAATTAAATGTTAATCCAACTGAAGTAATAAAAAAACTAATGAATTTAGGTATAATGGCTAGTTTAAATAATTCACTTAGTTATGATGATGTAGAGATGATTGTAATTGATTATGATAAGACATTAAAGAGCTTCGAATCACAAGACAAGACTAATTTTGAAAAATTTGAAGTTAATGATGATCCAGCATCTTTAGTAGATAGACCAGCAGTTGTAACTATAATGGGACATGTTGATCATGGTAAAACAAGTTTACTTGACTACATCAGAAATAGTCATATTACAACTGGTGAATTCGGTGGAATTACACAACATATTGGTGCATATCAAATAGAAAAAAATGGTAAAAAGATAACATTCATAGACACTCCAGGACACGAAGCATTTACTGAAATGCGTGCAAGAGGTGCTGCTGTAACAGATATAGTTATTATAATTGTCGCAGCAGACGATGGTGTAATGCCTCAAACGGAAGAAGCAATAGATCATGCTAAAGCTGCAGGTGTACCAATAATAGTTGCTATAAATAAAATGGATAAACCAGGTGCAAATCCAGAAAAAATTATGACTGAAATGGCAGCTCGTGGTCTTACTCCAGAAGAATGGGGTGGAGATGTAATATATCAAAAAATATCTGCATTAACAGGTGAAGGTGTTAGTGATTTATTAGACAGTATTCAACTTGTTTCAGAAATGAGTGAATTAAAAGCAAATCCAAATAGATATGCCCTAGGTACAGTAATTGAATCAAAACTTGATAAAAATGTTGGTTCAACAGTAACATTACTTGTTCAAAATGGAACACTTAGATTAGGTGACCCAATTGTTGTTGGAACAACTTATGGAAAAGTTAGAACTTTAAAAGATGACTTAGGAAGAGAAGTGGTTGAAGCACTTCCATCTACACCAGTTGAAATAACAGGTTTAAGTGAAGTTCCATCATCAGGAGATAGATTTATGGCTTTTGAAACAGAAAAAGAAGCTAAAACTATTGCGGAAAATAGAAAGGAACAAGCAAAACTTAAAAATAGTAAAAATAATAAAGCAATTTCCCTAGATGATTTATTTGATAAAATTAAATCAGGTGTAAAAGAAATAAATGTAATACTTAAAACTGATGTTAAAGGAACAGAAGAAGCAGTTAAAAATTCTTTATCTAAGATAGAAGTTGAAGGTGTTAGAGTTAATGTAATTAGAAGTGGTGTTGGAACAATTACTGAAAGTGATATAGTACTTGCAAATGCATCTGATGCTATTATAATTGGGTTTAATGTAAGACCAAATGCAAAAACTTTAGAGGTTGCCAAAGAATATAATGTAGATATAAGACTTTATAATATTATTTATAAATTAGTTGAAGAAATGGAAAGTGCAATGAAAGGCATGCTTGATCCAGAATATGAAGAAAAAGTAATTGGTTCAGCAGAAGTTAGAAAATTATTTAAATTCTCTAAAGTAGGTACTATCGCAGGATGTATGGTAACAGACGGAGTAGTAAGATCAAATGCTAAAGCAAGATTAATAAGAGATGGTGTTGTTGTCTATGATGGCGCAATTAATACAATTCAAAAAGAAAAAGATCAAGCTAAAGAAGTTAAAAAAGGATTTGAATGCGGTATTACTCTTGAAAATTATAATGATATAAAAGAAAAAGATGTAATTGAAGCATATGAAATGGTTGAAATAAAAAGGTAGCAAAGAAACTAGAATAAGAGGTGTTAAAATGAGTATTAAAACAGAAAGACTTGCAAATTTACTTATTAAAGAAATCAGTTCAATTTTAATGACTGAAATAAAAGATGAAGACATTAAATTTGTAACAATAACACATTTAGATTTATCTAGCGATTTATCTTATGCAAAAGTTTATTGTACAGTTTTAAATGATGAGAACAGAGATAAATGCATTCATGATTTAAATGGAGCAAAAGGATTTATTAGAAGTGAACTTATGAAAAGAAAATTAGAAATGAGAAAAATTCCAGAACTCCATTTTGTATTTGATGAATCAATAGATTATGGAAATAAAATAGAAAAGATAATAAAAGAAATACATGAAAATGATTAGTATTGACTAAATGCTATCTTTATAATAAAATATAATTGTAATTTGATTGTGATTAATATATAAGTAGTTATTATTTATGAAAAAAGAGACTTAGTGGTTTGCTGAAAACTAAGCATAATAATAATGAAATTACAATATTATGAATTAAAGCGTAAATTCATGCGTTAAATGAAAAAAAGAGCATAGAAAAGTCTATGAAGTAAGGTGGTACCGCGAAAAATTCGTCCTTACATCATGGGCTTTTTTTCAGTATTAGGAGGAAAAATTATGAATTTTTATGATGAATTAAAATGGAGAGGTCTTATAAAAGATGAGGCTGGAGATGATTTAGAAAAAATAATCAATGAAAAGAAGGCATGTTTCTATTGGGGGACAGATCCTACTGCTGATAGCCTTCATATTGGACATTATTCTAGTTTAGTAACTGCTAAGAGACTTGCAAAAGCAGGATTTCATCCAATATTATTGGTTGGAGGAGCGACTGGTATGATAGGTGATCCAAGACCGACATCAGAAAGAGAAATTATCTCAAAAGAAACAGTTTTAAATAATGTAGAATCTATAAAAAAACAAGTTGAAAAGATATTTGATGGTAATGTTGAAGTAGTTAATAATTATGATTGGTACAAAGATGTTAATATTCTTGATTTTTTAAGAGATACAGGAAAATATATTAATGTTAATTATATGCTTAATAAAGATATTATTAGTAGAAGACTTGAAACGGGTATAACTTTCGCAGAGTTTACTTATACATTATTACAAGGTAATGACTTTGTACATTTATATGAAGAAAAAAATTGTATAATGCAAGCTGCAGGTTCTGATCAATGGGGTAATATTACAACTGGAATTGAATTAATAAACAAAAAATTAGGTAAAAAAGCATATGCATTTACAATGCCTTTAATATTAGATTCAAATGGTAAGAAATTTGGAAAATCAGAAGGAAATGCATTATGGCTTGATATAAATAAAACATCAAGTTATGAAATATATCAATATTTAATAAATAGTAGTGATGAAAAAGTAGAAGAATATTTGAAAGTATTTACATTCTTAAGTAAAGAAGAAATTGAAAAAGTTATGAGCGAACACAATGAATGTCCAGAAAAAAGAATTGCTCAAAAAACACTTGCAAAAGAAATTATAACTGATTTACATGGTACAGAAGAATATAATAAAGCATTAAAAATAACGGAAGCATTGTTTAGTGGCGATATTGCATCACTTTCTGAAAGTGAATTAAAAGATGCATTATCAGGAGTCCAAACAGAAACAATAACAGAAGAAATGAATATTGTTGATATGCTTGTAAACACTAAGATTTTATCAAGTAAAAGAGAAGCAAGAGAATTTATTAATAATGGTTCAATAAGCATTAATGGAGAAAAAATAAATACTACTGATATGCTTGTAAATAAAGAGAAAGCGTTATATAATAAATATATAGTAGTAAGAAGGGGAAAGAAAAAATACTACTTAGTTATATTTAATTAGGAGGTAAAAATGGCAAAATTATTTTCAAAAGAAAAAGATATTGTTTTAAAAGTAATTAACTCAATACTTGTGATATGGCTTATTGCGGCCGTTGTAATTACATTTGGAGTGGGAATTAAAATAATAAATAAAAATGAAATGTTATCATATACTGATTATTCAAAGCAAATATGTGATTTAGATAAGATTCCTGCAGAAGAAATAGATCAAGATACAATAAAGGATAATTGTTACGCAAGTTATATTTCAGAAAAGAAAGATAATGAATCATATAATAATGCAAATGTTAACAATATATTAATATCCTTATCAAACGTTGTTATAGTTACACTATTTTTAAGTTTATTAAATAAAAAATATAAATAGTCAATAGACTATTTTTTTTTAATTTAAAAATTTTTATAACATATATGTACGAAAGAATAAAATAAAAAAACCTAGATATTTCTAGGTTTTTATTATCTACTATAGAATTCAACGATTAATGCTTCATTTATATCTGAGCTAAGTTCGCTTCTTTCTGGTAATCTAACATATGTACCTTCAAGTTTATTCTTATCGAAAGTAACAAATTCAACAGTATTGTTGATAGCTTCTAAAGCTTCTTTAATAGCTTTATGATCTTTTGATGATTCTTTAACACTAATTACATCACCAGGTTTAACCATATATGAAGGAATATCAACTTTTTTACCATTTACTAAGATATGCCCATGGTTAACAATTTGTCTTGCACCTCTTCTTGTTCTAGAAAGTCCCATTCTATAAACTATGTTATCTAATCTACTTTCAAGAAGTCTTAAGAAGTTTTCACCATGAATACCTTGCATTTTACCAGCTTTATTAAATAATAGTCTGAATTGTTTTTCATTTAAACCATAAGTAAATTTAACTTTTTGTTTTTCATTTAATTGGATAGAGTAGTTAGAAGCTTTTGCTTTTCTATCTTGTCCGTGTTGACCAGGTTTATATGGTCTTTTAGCTAAATCTTTACCATTTTCAAGTGTTGAGAAACCAACTCTACGACTTTTCTTATTAGCAGGTCCTGTGTATCTTGACATTTTCCTTTTCCTCCTTTACTAGATTTCAAACTTTAAGTATTATACTTGCCAATATATAGGGTGTTATATTTTAATATGTTCCATCGTGCGTAGCTTTTAAAAGGGCACGGTACTAATAATACTGTTACGTATATAACGCATTACATATTTCAAGTAACTGCTACAAAATGTTTGCACACATATTATAACATAAAATAATAAATAGTCAAACATAATATTAATAAATTAACAGCAAAAATAGTAGAAAAATACAATATTTTGTGATAAAATGTAAATAATAGAGGTGAATTATGAATAATGTTCTTTTTATATTTACAATTTACATAGTAACTATCATTATTTTAATAGTAATTTTTGCACTTAGAAATTCTAAGCAAAATAAAAAATTAAAAGAATCTATTAGTGAACTTGAAAAAGAAAAAAATTTGATAATTAATGCACCTATTTTAAATGAGTTATCAAAGGTTGAAGCATTAGTTAAAGATGATAAGTTAAAATATAAATATGATAATTGGCAACATAAATTTGATGATATAAGAAATATTTATATTCCTAAGGTAACAGATATGCTTCTTGATGCTGATGATTTAGTTGCAAGAAAAAAGTATAAAGAACTTAAAACCTTACTCGCTGATATAGAATTAAAAATTTATAGACTTAGAGAAAAGACAAATACATTATTATCAGAAATAAAAGAAATAACATTAAGTGAAGAAAAAAATAGAAATCAAATTGTAAAACTAAAAAACAAATATAGAGGAATAAAACAAGATTACGAAAAAAATAAGGCTGATTATAAACCAGTAAATAATCAAATAGAACTTCAATTTGAAAACATTGAAAAAAGATTTCAAGAGTTTGAAATTGTAATGGAAAAGAAAGATTATGATGAGATAAATTATTTAGTAAAAGGAATTACTGAAATGATTGATCATATTGAATATGTCGTAAAAGAAGTTCCAGCAATTTTAATTATGTGTAATGAATTAATACCAGGAAAGATTGAGGATATTTCAAGTTTATATATAAAAATGACAAGAGAATTGTATCAACTTGATTATTTAAATGTTGAATATAATATTAAAGAAACTGAAAAAAAAGTAAAAGATGTTTTAGATAGAGTTAAAGTTTTAAATTTAGAGGATGTTGTATTTGAACTTAAAACAATAGTTAATTATTATGATTCTTTATATAGTGATTTTGAATATGAAAAAATATGCAAAAAAACATTTGAATCTAATGTAAAATCATTTAAAACAAAGTTAATAAGAACAAATAAAATTATAAGCAATTTAATGGGTCAAATAGATTCTTTATCAGAAACATATGATTTAAAAGAAGAAGATGTAAAGAGATTAAATATAATCAATGATGAGACTAGAAAAATTAAAGATAGCTATAATAATTTAATGGATTGTAGTAAAAATCATACATTTCCATATTCTAAACTTGTAAAAGAACTTGATGTGTTAATGATTAAAGTATCAAAACTTGAAGAATCTCTTAATTATGATTTAAAAACTATAGGTAGTATGAAAGATGATGAGATAAGAGCAAGAGAACAACTTGATAATATTAAAAATTTGCTTAAAAAAGCAAAGAATAGAATTAGACTTTATAATATTCCAGTTATTCCAGATAATTACTTTGTAGAACTTCAAGATGCATCTGATGCAATTAAAGAAATACAAAAAGAGTTAAACAAAAAACCTATAAATATAGAAACACTTAATATAAGAGTTGATACAGCAAGAGATCTTGTTTTCAAAGTATTTAATACAACAAATAGTTTACTTAAAACAATAGTGATGTTCGAAGAAACTTACGTCTATGGAAATAGATACAGAAGTTATAAAGAAAAAGTTAATGAAGGTTTAAATTTTGCTGAAAAATTATTCTTTAAAGGTGAATATAAAAAGGCTTTAGAAGTAACTATGAATGCAATAGATTATGTTGAACCAGGAATACACAATAAAATAATGAAAGCATATAACGAAAATTAGGAGGAAAAGATGGATAGAGTACAGGAAGAACTAGAAAATAAAAGATTAAATGCTAAAAATAAAGTTTATGATGTAGATAAAATTAATGAAGAATCACTTAGTAAGAAATATGATTTTGAAGATGAATATCTATCAGATAATGCTAAAAAAGAAAAAAAACAAGAAATATTAAAAAAACAAAATAAGAGAACTACTAAAAAAAGAAAATTTATACCATTTATAATTGGTAGTTTAGCAGTTGCACTTGTTGGTACAGGAGCATATAATTTAGGTAAACAAAAGGGAACAAAGGAACAAGAAGAAAAGATATTTTCTACAATTGCTAGAACTTGTAATATTTCAAATGCACAACCTCAAATATTAAATGCGTGGGCAAATGATTCTATTGGAAAATTAGAAAAATATGTTGAAAATACTGGCATAAGAAATGGTAATGAAATTTTAGAAAATATAAAAAGTGAATATCTTTCTAAAGTTGTTTTGGATTATGAAAATTTCATTGATTCAAATGGTAATATCGATGAATATAATAAGCTTATTGATGATTCTAAAAAACTAGAAAATAGACTTAATGATACTGGATATAATATAGATTTTTCATTTAGTAATTCTGATTATGCGTATATGGTATTGGTTGATCCAAATAATCATATTGTAAATAATTTAACTACAGATCAAAATTTATCAATGTATGTTGCTGATGAATTTTATAATGGTGAATCATTTAGTGCTGATTCAATACTTTCTAATGATGGTATAGTTTATTCACCATATCAAAAAGAAGAAAATGTAAAAACATTAAATTAGAAAATGAGTAATCATTTCTTTTTTTATTTCATAAAATTTATTAGGTGATTAATATGCTAAAGAAAATATTAAAGGTAACTGCAGTCTTATTATTAGTAGGATTTAGTTTCTTTTATACTGAAAAAGTAACAATTATCGCTAGGAATTCCGATCCTATAATGAGAGCCATTAAGGAAGAAGAAAAAGACCGGTGTTATCATTAACGGAAAAAAGGCTGGTAAAACTAAAGTTCAGGCAAAAATTGGAAAGAAAAAATATGTTTGCAAAGTTACCGTAAAAAAAGCGGCGACACATGATAACGACAATCCGAATAATGGAAAGACAACGGCGGAACCAACACAGGTACCAAGTCAGGCACCGACAGTATCACAGCAGCCGGTTCCGCCTGTGATATCCCAAACTGCGAATCCTTCTGAGATCCCGCTGCCATCGGTAAAACCGACACCGGAACCAACGAGTGATCCGCCTCAGACACCGGAGCCATCGGTAGAACCGACACCGACCGCTTCGCAGCAGCCGGCTACTTTGTCTCCGGAGCCAACGATAAAACCGGAGAACCATTATCAGGGACTTTATGCGGAGTCGGAGCCATTTGTGATCAGTTCTGTTACATTTGACAAAGAGGTTACTTCCTATTCTTTGGCGTATACCAATATTTATGTAACGCAGGAAGGGGCAGCGTCATTAAAGGAGGTTGTACCGGA
>ERZ834722.3277-NODE-3277-length-11196-cov-16.263172_pt1 | contig 11196 bp, 9 predicted proteins | sample MGYA00519576_ERZ834722 | MGnify/ENA primary metagenome ERZ834722 (study PRJEB31850, sample SAMEA3708759) | human gut metagenome | biome: human gut; feature: human-associated habitat; material: faeces | place: China | collected 2014 ...
ACGGCAAGACCGCCGAGGAGGTGTTCCTGCAGGACTTCAAGGTGTTCATGTGCGGTGATATCCGCTTTGGCGTGGCACAGGGCAGCTACATGACCCGCAAAAACCTGCTTGCTGCCGAAGCGCTGCTGCAGCCCTATCTGGAAGAAGCCCGCAACAAGCAGAACGTGGAGGACATCTACATGCTGCTTACCGATGTGCCCAAGGAAGAAAGCGTGGTCATCAGCAATGGCCGCTATGCTTCCGAGGTGCTCTCGGACGGCTTTGAGACCCAGCCCGCCGAGGACGGCAGCTTTACCCTGCCCGGTGTGGTGAGCCGCAAAAAGCAGTTCATCCCGGCGCTGATGACTGCCTATCAGGAGCTGTAAGATGTTTGATTTTCTGCATAAAAAAGCACAGGATGCCACGCCGCCCGCCCTGCCGGAAGGCACCGTGCGCCGCCGCTATTCCATCGAAGGGCAGGTGCAGGGGGTGGGCTTCCGCTACCGCGCCCGCTATGCGGCCCAGACGCTGGAACTGACCGGCTGGGTGGAGAACGAGGACGACGGCAGCGTGACGCTGGAAGTGCAGGGCGACCCGGAAAAGTTCCTGCGGCTGTTCGCCATGATCCAGAAAAGCGATTATATCCAGATCACCGGCATCCGCCAGAAGGATCTGCCGCCCGACCCATGGGAGCGGGGCTTCTCGGTAAAAGGGTATTGATCTGAACTGCAAACAAAAAAGCTGACGCGAAAGCGTCAGCTTTTTTGCTCTTTCTAAATTTATCAGCCTGCTGTTTTCAGCGGGGAATTGTCTGTCCAGATGGTGCCGTCCAGCAGCCGGGTCACAGCCAGAGTGCCGTTTGCGGAAACACGGGCCGGGTCCAGCGCGTAGAAATCGCTCTCCTTCAGGTTTGCGGGGTCTGCATCCGGGCGGATGCCCACCACGCAGACCCAATGGCCATAGGCGGCGCTGGTGGCGATGTGCGGGTAATTGACCTCGTTCCAGCCGGAACTGGTCAGGTGGTATTCATAGCTGGAGGTGCGGTTCGTGTGCCGTTTTACGCCGCTCACCGCGGTGTTTTTCAGATGCACGATCACCGGCTTCCCGGCGGAAAGCTCACTGTAAAGCTTCTGCAGGCACTCGGACAGGCTGCCGGAATAACCGTAGTAGCCGCCCGCAGACCAGACCGCACCGTTTGACCACATGCCGCTGCCGGAGGAAACTTTTCCATCCAGAATGGTGCGTGCATAGCGCAAGGCGTACCAGCTGCATTTGCCGGAGGTCTGGTTGCCGATGGAAAGGATCTGGCTGGTGCTGAAGTCCAGCATCCGGATGCCGTGCGTTTCCTGCAGGGCAGCTGCGTGTGCGTGGGGAACGGCCAGAGCCAGCACAAGGCACAGCGCCAGAACTGCCGCCGCCAGCCGCTGTGCCGCGCGGGCGGGACAGTGTTGCATATTGAGCCACATCCTTTGTTTTTTCTACGACCTTATTTTACCATGCAAAAATGGTAGAATTGTGTAAAATCGTAATTTTTTGAAAGAATTCTGAAAGATGGATCGGAACACAACATCTGTCCAAACCGGGAAGGACTGTGCCCCGGAAAAGAACAGCATGGAGCTTCCGGACGGAAGAAGATTTTCCGGCACGGTAAAGAACCTTTGCGAAATAAGGACGGTGTATCTCAATACTGCAACAAAAAACCGCTGTTTCGTTGATTTTGAACGAAAATGTTTCGGAAACTTTATGCATCTTCTCGATTGACAAAACCAACTGATGTCGGATACAATAAGGCCAGAACGACACCCGTTCTGTAGTGCGAAAAAACAGCACTGAAATGAGACAAATCAACAAAATCTTGAAACGACAGGAGGCGCATGATGATGAAAAAGCTGAAGAAATTTGCTGCCCTGCTTCTGGTGGGTGTGATGGCTCTGGCCCTGCTGACGGCCTGCGGCGGTGGTGGTCAAACCGAAGAGCAGAAAGTACTGGCCCAGATCAGTCAGGAGAAGGGCGTCCAGGTGACCAATGACGCAGAGCTCCGCGCAGTGGCTGAAAGAAGATTGGATGAGTCTCTCCAGTATAAAGTTTTCGGCTATGCAGGAGCGTACAAGTTCTATAAAGATCGAGTAGGAAATGATCTGGCTGTCACCATTACTGCCCGGCACAACTATAAGGATACGTTCCTGAGCACGGTTCTGACTTATATCTCGCAGTATATTAAAACGGATGTCAGCGGCAACGTGAGTCAGGATGGCATCTGGTCGAATATAGGCGTGGTGGTCAAGAGCGATAACGAGCAGAGCTACATTGGCATCACCATCCGCATTAAGAACTACTACAAGTAAAAATCCATCACCCTTTCCCCCGGAGCGCTTTCCTTCCCCCGGAAAGCCCTCCGGGGCTTTTTTGCGTTTGGGGACAATTGCCAAAAAGAACTGCGGAATTTGGGCGATATGTCTGTTGACATGCGGGGGGGGGGTATGGCTAAAATAAATTCAGACGGGTAAAGCGATTTGGGGTCGCCCAAACCGTCAGAATTTGAAAACAGGAGGAACATTACAATGAAAATGTTCAAGCGTTTCGCAGCCGCCCTTCTGGCCGGCGTGATGGTTCTGGCAATGCTCACCGCTTGCGGCGGTGGCGCTGGTGGAAGCAGCTCGAATGAGATCGAGAGCAAGGTGCTGAAGTATCTGAATACTGTCAATGGCACAAGCTACAGCAATAATGCCGATCTGCAGAGCAAGGTTCGTGCCGTTCTGGCCAAAACGGATGATACTGGCGTTATCAAAGCAGAAGATGTTCCGTATGTGCAGAATGATGAAAGCGGAACGGCCCAATACATGCAGTGTGTTTCTGACCTCAATATGAATGAAGCTGAAAATACTGTTTCTTTTGTGATGTATGTATTTGACCCGAATAAAATGGATGAAATGCTGAGACCGGTTACAAAAGCTGAACTGAAAGATGTAAAGCCGCTGGAAGTTAACGATGAATTCAAGGCAAAACTGGATGATGTCCTGGAGAATGCGACCCCCGGCACTCCTTCTGGAAAGCTGTCTACCATGAAAGATGTCGGTGTTGCAACCTACACGGCCTCCAATGGCAAGACTTATATTGGCATTGCCATCAAGTGTGAAGGTACGATTCGTAGTTAATAAAGTTTTGTTGCCCCGAGGAGCACCCGCTCCCCGGGGTTTTTTGCGTTCGGGGCAAACTCCTCCAGTCGTCTGCGGCGACAGCCCCCTCAAAGAGGGAGCCTTTCGCGTCGGCAAAGCTTCCGGCTCAGGTGCAAAGCTTCCGGTTTCGCCAGAGCCTCCCTCACTGAGGGAGGTGGCAAACCCGCAGGGTTTGACGGAAGGAGTCTGCCCCACCCCTCCCGGCGGCGATTCTGAATGGTTTCTCTGTCAAACCGTGTCGTTTTGTGGTACAATAAAAACGTATTCTGATGTGAACAGGAAAGGACGTTTCCATGCAGCTGTTTGAACTGGTGTCCCCGCGGCTGTTCCGCCCGCTGGCGGGGCCGAACCGGGCTTTTTATGCGGAATTGCTGCTTCTGCTCTGGGAGGAGTGCCGCCACACGGCGGATTACAGCATTTCCCGTGCGGAGGCCGTCTGGCGTGCCGAGGATTACTTTGCCGCACTGGCAAAGCCCCTTGCGCTGGATGCCGACGGTGCGGGCGATGAAGAAGAGCAGCCCACCCGCGACCCTCATACGCTGGCCGTGGGCTTTCTGCTGCGGCTGCGCCGCACCGGCTGGCTGGAAGAGCAGCCCGGCAGCTACGAGGGGGAAGCGTCCCTTGCCTTTGTGCCGGAGGTAACGCCGCTGCTGGAAGCGCTGGAAGAAATATTGAATCCCCGCGTGGTCACCTACACCGGCAAGCTGTACAAGGCATGGCAGCTGCTGGGCAGCATCGGGCAGGAAAAAAGCCCCTATGAGAACGTTCTGCGGGAGGTGGACGCAGATCTTGACGCGCTGAACCGCTCTCTGCGGGCACTCAACGCCTCCATCGGCCACTATATCGACCGGCTCACCCGCAACCGCACCCCGCAGGAGGTGCTGGAACTGTTCGACCAGTACGAGGAAAAGGTGGTGGCGGCGGCCTACCACCGCTTCAAGACCAGCGACAACCTGTTCAACTACCGCGCCTATCTGGAAGAAGAGCTGGACGACTGCGAGGAGAACTACCTGCCGCAGCTGGCCTTTGATTATGCCCGGGTGGAGCGCTGCGCCCCGAACGAAGCGACACCTGCCGTGCGTGCACTCATCCAGAAGCAGAGGGACGCGCTGGAAGAGATGAGCCTGCTCATGCGCGAGATCGATGCAAGCCACATCCGCTACCGCAAGCGGGCTGTGCAGCGGGCACAGTTCCTGCTGCTGAGCGACCGTTCTTCGCAGGGCAGCGTCACCGCCCTGCTGCGCCGCTACGCCGAGGACATCCGCACTCCGGAGCAGCTGTTTGAGCCGGACGACGGCCCGGTGGCAAAGCGGCTGCATCTGTACCCGGCGGCAGTGTTCGGGGAGAAATTTCTGTACCCGCCCGCTGCCCAGCGCACCGCCGAGCCGCTGGCCCCGGTGCGCACCGAAGTATTCGATCCGGAACAGCTCAAAAAAGAGCAGCAATTGCTGCTGGATTACGCCCGCCTTGCCGTCACCGAAGAGAACGTGGGCTTGCTGGCCCGGCAGGCCCTTGCCGCCCGTCCGCAGGTGAACGCGGCACTTCTGGCAGACGAATACCCGAACGATTTTGCCCGCATCATCGGCCTGCATACCTACTCGCAGTCGCCGCACCGGGATTATGACATTCAGCTCACCGGCAATTGGGTGGAGCGCGGCGGTTTCCGCTTTGAGGACTTTGTCCTCACCCGCCGCAGGGAGGAAGAAAATGGCAGCCATTAACATGCTGGAAGAAACCGCAAACTACCTGCTGAACCACTGCTTCGTGCTGGGCGGCGTGGAGGATCAGCGGGCAAAATATCTTTATGTGCAGGATCATCTGGACGAGGTGCGCGCTGTGTTCGCCCCGCTGGGCTATTCTGTATTGCTGTACCCGGCACCCTTGCAGGCGGCGGCTCTGGTCAACGGCCACGAGGGCAGTCAGGCCCGGCTGCTGAAATACGAGAGCATCCTGCTTTTGGTATTGCGGCTTTTGTACCTGCAAAAGCGCGAGAGCCTTGCGGCCAATGCCGACGAGGTGCTGGTGACGGTGGAAGAGGTGCAGACCGAGCTGCAGAAGATGAATCTGCCCCGCCGTCTGGACCAGAAAACGCTGGAAAACCTCATGCGCACCCTGCGCCGGTACAATCTGGCGCGGCCTGTGGGGCGGCTTTCCGGGCTGGACAGCCGCATTGAAGTATTTCCCACCGTGCTGCTGGCCCTGCCGGATGCCGACCTTGCGGATGCAGCGGCAGAATCTGCCCGCACCCGCACAGAGCTTGGCCTTTATGAACGACCGGAAGAAGCAGGGGAGGGTGAAGAATGATCGAACTCAAACGGCTGAAGCTTATCAACTGGCACAACTTTGAAAATGTCACCTTCGACTGCGCACGGCTCACTTATATGATCGGCGTGAACGCCGTGGGCAAGACCACCATTCTGGATGCCATCCGCTACTGCCTGACCACCAACCGCAATTTCAATGCGCTGGGCAATAAAAAGAGCGGCCGCACCCTGCAGGGTTCGGTGCACGCAAAGCAGCGCGGCGAGAACGCCTACCGCCGCCCGGGCCATACCGTGGCCTACATCGGGGCGGAGTTCTGGGACAGCGTCAAGCGCACCCCCTTCGTCATCGCGGTGCGGGTGGAGTCCGAAGGCCCCATGCAGGAGCTGCACCCCGGCGATCAGACATGGTATCTCTCGGAGGACGGCTGCACGCTGGAACAGCTGCCCTTCATCGACCCAAAGACCGGTGCACCCAGCGCAAAGGAGGACTTCAAGCCCGCAACGGGCCGTCTCTCCTACACCCGCAGCCCCAGCGAAGCGCGGGACCGCATCTGCCGTGCGCTGGGCATCGGGCGCGCCTCCAGCCCCTTGGGCAAAAAGTTCAACGAGGTGTTCCAGATGGGCACCAGCATGGACGAGATCCCCAACTTCCGGGAGTTTTTGTACCAGTACATCCTGCCCCAGCCGGAGCTGGATCTGGACGCTTTGCAGGGCGACCGGCTGGAACTGGAAAATCTGCACGCCGTGCTGGCCGAAGCACAGACCCGCGCCGACGCGCTGGAAGAGATCGTGGATTTTGGCCGCGAAGCTGCCGAAAAGCAGACCCAGACCCTTGTGAACCGGGGCGCAGCGCTGCTGGCCCGCGCCGCTGCCGACGGCGGCGAACAGACCGCCTGGCAGGAGCATCTGGATGCGGGCCGCCGCCAGCTGGAACAGCTGAACGCCCGCTATGCCGAGGCCAAAAATGCCGAAGCGGAAGCCCGCCGGGCCTATCTTTCCGCCCACGGTGCCGCCAGCGCCAGCGGCGAGGGCCGGGCACTGGATGCCCTGACCGAGGAGCTTTCCCGCCGCAAAACGGCGCTGGATACCGCCGCACGCAAAGCCGAAAAGGCAGAAAGTGCCCTTGCCCGCACCCAGAGCCTGCTGGCTGTGCTGCGCCGCAGCGGCTTTGCTGCCGGCATCAAGGCCGAAGAGCTGACGGCGGACACTCTGCCGCAGCTCACCGCATGGCTCTCCGCGCAGGAAAAACCGCTGGAGGAAGCCTATTTTGCTGCCCGCCAGAACACTGCTGCTTTGCAGAAGGAGCAGGCCGGCAAGCGCGCCGAGCTGGACGCGGTGTCCGGCGGCAAGTGGGTCTACCCCCACGGCGATGCCGCCACCCGGGTGCGGGATGCCGTGAATGCGGAACTCAAGAGCCGGGGCATGCAGCCGGATGCGAAAATTTTCTGTGAACTGTTGAACGTGGAGGACGAAAGCTGGCAGGACTGCGTGGAAGCCTGCCTTGGCGACCGCCGCTTTGATATCCTTGTGCCGCCCGCCCACTACGAAGCCGCCAAGAGCGCCTTTGTGGCTCTGAAGGACAAGGTCGGGCCCATCAGCCTGCTGGACACCCCGGGCATCCGCAAGGCCAACCGCCGCGCCGACAAGTACGGCCCGGACAGCCTTGCCGCGCAGGTGAGCAGCGAAAACCCGCTGGCTGCACAGTATGCCCAGACCATTCTGGGCCGCATCGTCTGCTGCGACACCCCCGATACGCTGGAACAGCATCCTGACAGCGCCACCCGCGACCTTCTGCGCCACCACCCCTTCCGGCTGGAACGACTGCGCACTCCCCAGCGGTATATCGGTCTGGACGCACGCCGCGCCCGCGCCGGGGCGCTGGCGGCCGAGCTGGAAGCTCTGGGGGAAAGCGCCCGTGCTGCCGCCCAGACAGAACAGAACCTGAAAGCCGCCTATAACCAGTACCAGACCCTGCTGCGGGGCACGGCACTGGACGAGCTGGCTGCGCTGTGGGATGCCCGCGCCGCACTGACTGCCGCACAGAATGCTGTGACCGAACAGGAAGCAAAGCTCACCGAGTGCCGCGAGAACCCGCTGCTGCAGCAGCTTTACAAGGAGGAAGAAGCCCGCGAAGCCGCGTGGGAGACTGCCCGCGCCGCCGTAGAGCAGGCGGGCGGCGACATCCGCGTGTGCCAAAAGCAGATCGCCTCCTGCGAAGCAGAGCAGAAAAAGGCAGGGGAAACGGCACAGCAGAGCGCCGATGCCGCCCGGAGCTTCTTTGCGGCGCACCCGCTGGTGGAGCCGCTGGCCCGCACCCGGATGCTGGCGCTGGCCCCGGCGGATAAGCCCCGCGCCGCCGCACAGGCTGCGGAAAAGGCGCAGGCCAAGCTGGACGATGCGCTGGCCGTCTATCTGAGCGGCACGCTGGAACCGGCCCAGAAGGCCTACAACGAGCACTATGTGTGCGATTATCCGCTGGGCCTTGCGGGGCTGGACCAGTACCGCGCCCAGCACGAGAGCCTTGTGCGCATCGATCTGGAACGCTACGCCGCCCGTCTGGAGCAGGCCCAGCGGGACTGCAAGGACCGCTTCCGCAAGGATATCCTGTTCCGCATGAAGGACGATATTTTCAACGCACGGCGGCAGTTCCGGGAGCTGAACAAGGTGATGGAACAGCTGACCTACGGCGAGGAGGTCTACCGCTTTGAGCTGGAGCCCAGCCGCGACCCGCAGCTGGCGGCCTTCTATCAGGTCATCGTGGACAAGGGCAACCAGCAGATGACCGAGGGCGACTCGCTGGACAACCTTGCCGCCACCGCCGACCCTGCTTATGAGCGTCAGGTGGACGAGCTGATGGAAAAAATCATGGCGGATGTGGACGAGAACACCCGCGCCCGGCAGGAGGGCCGCACCGGCGGCGTGACCCTGTCGGACTATGTGGACTACCGCACCTATCTGGACTACGATATCAAGGTGACCAATCAGGTCACCGGGCAGCAGGCGTATCTTTCCCGCGTCAGCCGCGATTCCTCCGGCGGCGAGAATCAGGCCCCCTTCTATGTGGCCATCTGCGCCAGCCTGCTGCAGATCTACGAAAAGAGCGAGAACAGCATCCGTCTTGTGCTGCTGGACGAAGCCTTCAGCAAGATGACCAGCGACCGCATCCGCCCCATGATGGAGCTGTTCCGCCGCCTGCAGCTGCAGGTGCTGCTCATCTCCACCGTGGAAAAGAGCACCGCCATCCAGCCCTACTGCGACATTACCTACTCCATCGTCCGCCACGGCGACGCCAACGCCATCGCGCCCTTTGTCCGCCTTGCGGCAGAAATAAAAGAAAGGGTGTAGAATGGAAAAAACAAGACGAGTTGGAGTTCTGACAAAACGTGTGATTGAACTGCTGGAATTGGAGTTGCCGGAAGGAAAAGATATTCTTCTTGGCGATTCCAACATTGGGCACATGACAACACGCCATCCTGAGGACTTTGCATTATATGGAGAGTACATCCCGGATATTTTAAGAGAACCGGATTATGTGGCGCAAAATAAAAAGGATAACTCCATTGAATATGTCCGAGAAGTAGAAATAGACCATGTGTTTGTCAAAGTTGCGGTACGGGTATCTACAAAAGGACAACTTTTTGCAAGGTCGGTTTACAGATTAAATCCAAATCGTGTCCGCAGCTTTATCGACAAGGGAAATTTGAAAAAATATTGACGCGTTATCGTGTGTTGACATTTTGAATTCCTATGATATAATAATAGTGGATAGAGATGAGCAACGGAGGACGGAACAGGCAGCCGTCGCCCATTGTTAGGAGATGTGGGAATCGTCACCCCACCCTTGCTCAAAAAAGAGAACGCCCGCCGCATTCGTAGCGGGTGTTCTCTTTTTTCGTGTTTTACACTTTGCAGCAGAATGATGCAAAACGGAGCTTGACATCAAAAATAAACTTTGCTATACTGTTTTTCGCTCATCGGAGGGTTGTTTCAACGTAATTGAAAGGCCGGATAAGATGTCATCGTTCGCGCTTCCCGGAGGCTGTGGGCACCGTAGTGCCGCAGCAGAAGAGGGAACACACCGGAGCGGTGGTTCTTATCCGGCCTTTTTGTATGTGCAGAGTTCAAAAAAGGAGGAGTTATGCCAAAGAAAGCCATCCAATTGTCCGACCACTTTACCTATTCCCGCCTGCTGCGGTTCGTGCTGCCCTGCATCGGCACCATGCTGTTCACCTCCATCTACGGCATCGTGGACGGCCTGTGCGTTTCCAACTTTGTGGGCAAAACGGCTTTTGCAGCGGTCAACCTCATCATGCCGCTGCCGCAGCTGCTGGGCACTGTCGGCTTTATGCTGGGCACCGGCGGCAGCGCCATCGTAGGCATCACGCTGGGCGAGGGCGACCAGAAAAAAGCCGACCGCTATTTTACCATGTTTCTGCTGGCAGCGCTCATCTCGGTCAGTGTGCTGGCCGTGCTGGGCATCCTGCTCCTGCGCCCGGTCGCCGAGCTGCTGGGCGCAAAGGGCGAGCTGCTGGACTACGCCGTGCGCTACGGGCGCATCCTGATGCTGGCGCTGCCGCCCTTTGCGCTGCAAAATATGTTCCAAAGCTTTTTCGTCACCGCCGAAAAGCCGCTTCTGGGCTTCTGGTTCACCGTAGGTGCAGGTTGCACCAACATGGTGCTGGACGTGGTGATGGTGGGTATGCTGCACTGGGGCGTGGAGGGCGCTGCCATTGCCACCCTTATCAGCCAATTGGTGGGCGGCGTGCTGCCGGTGTTCTATTTTATCGACCACCACAATACCAGCCGCCTGCACCTGTGCAGAACGCAGTTTTACGGCCGCGTGCTGTGGGATGCCTGTATCAACGGTTCTTCTGAGCTGATGACCAACCTTTCCATGTCGCTGGTGAACATCCTGTACAACTATCAGCTGCTCCGCTTTGCGGGCGAGGATGGCGTGGCCGCCTATGGTGTGATCATGTACGCGTCCTTCCTGTTCGTGGCGGTGTTTGTGGGCTACGCCGTGGGCAGTGCGCCCATCGTCAGCTACCACTATGGTGCCAATAACCGCAAAGAGGTCAACAACCTCTACCGCAAGAGCCTGAAGCTCATCGGTGTGGTTGCGGTGGGAATGACCATCGGCTCCATGTTCATCATCCCCCATGTGGCCCGCTTCTTTGTGGGCTATGATGAAAACCTGCTCATTCTGACCACCCGGGCCTTCCGGCTCTATGGCCTGAGCTTCCTCATCATGGGGTTCAACGTCTATGCGTCCTCCTTCTTCACGGCCCTGGGCGACGGTGTGACCAGTGCGCTCATCTCGTTCCTGCGCACCCTGCTGTTCCAGGTGGCGGCGGTTCTGCTGCTGCCGCTCCTGCTGGGCATTGACGGCATCTGGCTGGCCGTGACTGCCGCCGAGCTGGCCGCTCTGCTGGTCAGCATCGGCCTGTTCATCACCAGAGACCAGCAGTTCCATTACCGCAAGGCGGAATAACTGCAAACAAAGAAAGGACCCACGGCGGGTCCTTTCTGTTTTCAGAATGTAAATTCCACGAACTCGCAGTTTTTGATGCCTGCCGCCGCGTACTCCTCGTTGGTCATATCGTAAAAATAGGACTGCACCACCCGGGCAATGCCGTTGTGGGCCACCAGCAGGTAGGTCTTATCGGTGTCGGCCCGGAGCTCGTCCAGCAGGTTGTAGATGCGCTGGGCCAGCTGCATCATGCTCTCGCCGCCGTCGTAGCGGTCGGCGAAGTGGGTCTTGGAAACGCGGAACTCGC
>ERZ834722.3278-NODE-3278-length-11195-cov-5.456553_pt1 | contig 11195 bp, 10 predicted proteins | sample MGYA00519576_ERZ834722 | MGnify/ENA primary metagenome ERZ834722 (study PRJEB31850, sample SAMEA3708759) | human gut metagenome | biome: human gut; feature: human-associated habitat; material: faeces | place: China | collected 2014 ...
ACCCCCGCTGCATCACCGTAGCAGAGCCCCAGCTGGACGCCATATTCCTGCTGAGCGATCCCGCCACTCACACCTATCGCTGCGCCTACTGCGAGACCGCAAAGGACAAGAAGTTCTGATTCCCCGTGACGGCACTGCCCGTTCAGACTGCGTGGACATCCAGTTTTTTCCCCTCCGGCAGGGCCGTATATACGGATTCTGCATTGCAGGAAAGTTTTCCTGCAATGCAGAATTTTTTTTGCAATTTCTGTTGCGTTTTGGAGGAAAATGGCGTATACTGCGGCCCGGATTTCAGAAAACGGAGGCACTCCTATGAAGCATCATCCCTCTTGGACCGCTCTGCGCAGCTACGCGATCACAGCCGGTCTGGCCTGTCTGATGGGCGTCAGCTATGAGCTGTTTGTCTTTCCCAACGCCTTCGCCCCGGCGGGCATCAACGGCCTGGCCACCATGCTGCAATACCTGCTGCACGTCAATATCGGCTACCTCTCCCTGCTCATCAACCTGCCGCTGGTCCTGCTGGCCTGGAAAAAAGTCGACCGGGACTTCGCCCGCGGCCATCGCCGGAACGCCCAGCGCCAGCAGCATCATGACCGCCAGCAGCAGACACAGCGTCTTTTTGAGATGTTTCATCGCAGTTCCTCCTGTAAAAGATTCCAGAACGTGGGACTTGTGAATGTTTCTATTGTAGCAGGTCTTGCGCCGCGGGTCAATCTCCGGCTGCGGCGCGGCGGGCATGTATGGCGTGCTCGGTCACGAGCAGCATGGCGGCCATGCCGAGGTAACCGTAGACCGGGTACACAGTGCCGATCAGATCGCCAAAGCCAAACAGACTTCCGGCAAAGGCGGCGGCTGTGAGCACGAGCAGCACGAGCGTGCGGTGGGCCGACAGCCACGCGGATTTCTGCCCGGTATAGGTCAGCACGGCCACGAGCGAGGAGACGCTCGTGCCGAACATGCCGAAAAAGAGCAGCACGGCGTACACGATGCCGGCCGCACCGAGCCGGCACGCGAGATCGAGCATAGGCAGGGGCGCCGCGATGCTCTCCGGGCTCGTCGCCAGTGCGCACAGCACGCCGAGCGCGACCGCAAGCAGCAGCACGCAGCCGAGCAGCGTGCCCCAGCCGGCGGTGCTGCGGCTTTTCAGATGCTGCGTCATCGGGGCGAGAATGCCCACGGTGGCAAAGAAGTTGTAGGCCGCATAGTTCACGGCGCTCGTGACCCAGCTGCCGAGCATGGGGTTCGTGCTCCCGCCGGCGAAGGCTGCGGCAGTCAGCCCGGTGCGGTGCAGCCGGATGCCCGCGATGATGAGTGCCGCGACGATCATGCACGGGACGGCGACGGTGAACACCGTCACCATACCGCCGACACCGAAATATGCCGCCGCCGCGATGAGCACGCACACGATCGCCGAGCCCAGCCACACCGGCAGACCGAGCATCTGGCTGCCGAGCGCGCCGATGCCGGCCGCCATGATGCACACGACGCCGAACAGCAGCGCCGCCGTCAGCACGCCGACAAGTGTGCGCAGCCATGGGATGTCCGCGCGCACGATCAGCGCGTCCATCGTCTCGATTCCGGTGCGCGCACTCAGCCGCAGCAGCAGCACACCCGTGCCGCCGAGCAGCGCGATCGCAAGCACAAGCCCCAGAAGGCCGTGTGCGCCGAATGCGCCGAAATACTGCCACAGTTCCTGCCCGGACACATACCCCGCGCCGAGAAAGCACCCGGCAAAGGTCAGCCCCAGCCGCAGAGTACCGATCTTCCGCTGCATACCACATTCCTCCCGATGACAGCTGCCAAGATAGATGACACAGAGTATAGCATATTTTGCGTGCAGTTCCAAGATGCGGCGGCGTGAAATTGACAAATTTCCGCCCACGGCCTATAATGGCTCAGACCCTTTGAGATATGGAGGAACGAGGAGTATGCATCAACCCTGTCTGGTCATCATGGCCGCCGGTATGGGCAGCCGCTTCGGAGGCCCGAAGCAGACGACGCCCGTGGATGAGTACGGCCATTTTCTGCTGCACTATTCGCTCTTTGACGCCTACCGCGCGGGCTTCCGCAAGGTCGTGTTCGTCGTCAAGGAGGAGACCGCCGAGGAGTTTCGTGAGAGCGTCGGCCCGGCCGTGGCTGCGGCGTTCGACGTGCGCTATGCCTATCAGAAGCTCGACACACTGCCGGAGGGCTACACCGTGCCCGACGGCCGCACGAAGCCATGGGGCACCGCTCACGCCGTGCTGTGTGCCGCGCCCGAGATCGACGGGCCGTTTGCCGTCATCAATTCCGATGACTATTACGGCATCGAGGCCTACCGCCTGCTGTATGATTTTCTCGCCGTGCCGCGCCACGAGCGGTCGTATGCCATGGTGGGCTTCCGCCTGCGCAACACCGTCACGGCAAACGGCAGCGTGTCGCGCGGTGTCTGCACGGAGCGCGGCGGTATGCTTGAGAGCATCACGGAGCGCACGCACATCGAGCAGCGCGGTGCGGACGCTGCCTACACCGAGGACGGCGAGCATTTCATCGACCTGCCGGGCGATACGACGGTGTCGATGAATTTCTGGGGCTTTTCGCCGCTGTACCTGCGCGAACTTGCGCAGCGCTTCCCGGCGTTTCTGGATGAGAACCTGCCGCGCAATCCGCTCAAGTGCGAGTATTTCGTGCCGTCGATCGTGGACGCGCAGCTGCACGCCGGCACGGCGGACGTGACCATGCTGCACACGGATGACGCGTGGCACGGCGTGACGTATCACGATGACCTGCCGGACGTGGTCGCGGCGCTGCGCGCACTGCGCGATGCGGGCAAGTATCCGGACAACATCTGGTAAATCTCGATTTGCGCCTGTGGGGTTTCCCACAGGCGCTTTGCCTTTCAAAAAAGTATTACTTTTTTGAAAAGAGGTTTGCGGCCTGACTGCAGCGCACGCGCTGTCCGCCAGAGACGAACAGCGCGCACGTTTGCAGGCCGAGCGGTATTTTCTCCGCCGCACATGTCGCCGGAGAAAATGGTTGGACTTTCTTTCGCCGCGCCATTGGCGAAAGGCGGCGCGCACGTTTGATCAACCGAGGGGAGCGCGTTGCGCTCCCTGTTTTTTACACGATGCGCTTGAAGAGCTTGTCCAGCTCGCGGCGCGTGAGCGTCACGGCGACGGGGCGTCCGTGCGGGCAGTATTTCACCTCGCCCGCGCACACCGCGTCCGCCAGACGCAGCAGCTCCTCGGGCTCTGTCTGCCAGCCGGCCTTGATGGCCGCCTTGCACGCCACGGTCTTGAGCACCTCGTCGCGCACGGCCTGCGCGTCCGTGTGCGCGCCGTGGCGCAGCTGCGCGCAGATCTCCTCGAGCGCGGGCAGCGCGTCGCCCGCGTCGATCTGGGCGGGCACGCCGCGCAGGATGTAGTCGCTGCGGCCGAACGGCTCAAGCGTGAAGCCGAGCTCCGCGAGCGTGTCGCCGTGCTGCTGCAGGATGTCGGCATCGCTTTCGTCCGGCGTGAAGGGCAGCGGCTCGAGCAGCGTCTGCGACGGGATGTCGGCAGGGTTCTGGCGCAGGCGGTCAAAGTTGATGCGCTCGTGCGCCGCGTGCTTGTCGATGAGGATGAGCGTATCGCCCTTTTCCACGAGGATGTAGGTGTGCATCGCCTCGCCGATCAGGCGGGCGGGCGGCGTCTCCGGCGGCACGGCGCGCGCGAGCGGCGACGGGGTCTCCTGCTCGGCGGGCTCGGGCTCGAGCGCGGTCTGCACGCCCTGTACGACCGGCTTCGGCATGGGCGGCTGCGGCGCTGTGCGTGCGGACGGTGTGAACACCGGCGGCGGAGTCACGCGCGGCGCTGAAAAGGCCGACGCCGTCGGCGAGCGGAACGAGACCGCCTCCTCCACCGGGGCGGCGGGGGCATAGGTGCGCGCACCGGAAAATATCGGCGCCGCGGGTGCTGCGCTCCGGCTCGGCGCGGCGGGCAGGAAGGGGTCCGCCTTCGGCGCGGGCGCGGATACCGGCTCGGGCTTGGGCGCACTCGGCTTCGGCACGGCGGCTGCGGGGGCGCGCTCCGCCTCGAGCGCTGCGCGCGCGCCGTAATACACGGCGTCGAACACCGCGCGCTCGTGCGAGAATTTCACCTCGGTCTTTGCCGGGTGGACATTCACGTCCACGGCCGCACAGCTGAGCTCCACATACAGCACGCACGCGGGAAACCGACCCACGAGCAGCGTGTTGCGGTAGGCCTGCTCAAGCGCGGCCTGCAGCGCGGCGGATCTGATCCAGCGGCCGTTGCAGAAGAAATGCTGCTGCGCGCGGCTGCCGCGCCCGGCAGCGGGCGAGGAGATGAAGCCGTGCACGCGCACGCCGTCGACCTCGCTCTCACAGGGCAGGAGCGTCTTTGCCAGCTCGCGCCCGAGCAGACTGTACACGCAGCTGTCGAGCTTGTTGTCGCCGGGGGAGAAAAACAGCTCCTCCCCGTCGCGGATGCAGCGCACGGACACATCCGGCCGGCCGAGCGCACACCGCAGTGCCGCGGCGGCGCAGGCGGCGCCCTCCGCGCGGTCGGTCTTGAGAAACTTGCGCCGGGCGGGCGTGTTGTAAAACAGGTCGCGCACGATCATCGTCGTGCCCTCGGGGCAGCCGGTCTCGTACATATCCTGGATCTCGCCCGCGTCGAGCGTCATGTGCGTGCCGCCCGGCGCGCCGCGCCGCCGCGTCGTGAGCGTGATGTGCGACACGGCGCTGATCGCGGCCAGCGCCTCGCCGCGAAAGCCCATCGTGCCGATGGCCTCGAGCCCCTGCTCGTCGTGCAGTTTGCTCGTTGCGTGGCGCAAAAACGCGATGCCCGCGTCCTCCGGCGCCATGCCGACGCCGCTCAGCCCGTAGTCGGCCTTCAGCCGCTCGCTCAGGGTCTGAAGCTCGGCTGGAGACGGCATCGCCGCGAACCACGCCGCGACCGTCATCGTCAGCTCCGACGCGTCCACCTGCACGTCCGTCACATACGCCTTGTCAAGCCCGCCGCTGAACGCCGCCAGATCGGCGCAGCCCGGAAATATTTCAAGAAACGGTGTATGCTCGCTCATTGCTGCTCCTTGTCGTTTTCTATAAGCTCTGTGAGCGCGTCGCACAGGCGCTCATACGGGTAGGTGCCGAGCACCTGCCCCTTCTTGAAAAGTATACCCTTGCCCTTGCCGCCCGCGACGCCGTAGTCGGCCTCGCGCGCTTCGCCCGGGCCGTTGACAACGCAGCCCATGACGGCGACGGTGATGTCGCGGTCGATGTCCTTGACCCGCGCCTCGACGTCCTTTGCAAGGGAGATGAGGTCGATCTCCGTCCTGCCGCAGGTTGGGCAGGAGACGAACTTCACGCCGCCGTAGCGCAGCCCCGCGGCCTTGAGTATCGCAACGCCCGCCGCGACCTCGCGCACGGGGTCGGCGGTCAGGGATACGCGTATCGTGTCGCCGATGCCCTCGCACAGAAGGCCGCCGATGCCGATGGCGGACTTCAAAAGCCCCATCGTGGGCGTGCCCGCCTCGGTCACGCCGAGGTGGAGCGGATAGTCGACCTTTTCGTGCAGAAGGCGATAGGCCGCCATGTTGAGCGGTACATCAGAGCTCTTGACCGAGATGCAGATGTCGGTGAAGTCGAATTTTTCGAGCAGCCGCACATGTCTGAGCGCGCTCTCGACGAGCGCCTCGGGCGTCACGCGGCCATATTTTGCGAGCAGCTCCTTTTCAAGCGAGCCGCCGTTCACGCCGATGCGGATGGGAACCTTGTGTTCACGGCAGGCGTCTACGACCGCCTTGACGCGGTCATCTCCCCCGATGTTGCCGGGGTTGATGCGAATTTTGTCCGCGCCGCGCGCCGCCGCTTCGACGGCGAGACGGTAGTCGAAATGAATGTCCGCGACGAGCGGGATGGAGATATTCTCCTTAATTTCACTCAGCGCGTGCGCGGCCTCCATATTCGGCACCGTGACGCGCACGATCTCGCAGCCCGCCTCTTCGAGCGCGTGGATCTGCGCGATGGTGGCCTTGGCATCCTCAGTGTGCGTGTTGCACATCGACTGGATCGTGACCGGCGCGCCGCCGCCGATAGCGACGCCGCCTGCGATAATTTGCTTGCTCATAAGATCATCCTCCTCACAGGAGCTTGACAATGTCGTGGAACGTGACGAACAGCATCAGCGCCATTAAGAGCGCAAAGCCGATGCCGTTGATGACGTTCAGATATTTGGACGGAATTTCCTTTTTGAAAAGCGCCACGGCGATGCCGTTGACGAGCAGGAACAGCACGTGTCCGCCGTCGAGTGCGGGCAGCGGCAGCAGGTTCATCACGGCGAGGTTCACCGCGATCATCGCGGCGAAGTAGAGGATGCTCTCGAGCGCCGCGCCAAAGCCAGCCTCGGCCTCGGTCTCCTTGCCGACCTCCGTGATGGTCGAGACGATGCCGACCGGGCCGCTCAGATCGTTCACGCCCGCCGCGCCCGAAAGCAGCATTTGCAGGCTCAGTCTCACGATGCGGACATAGTCCATCGTCTGGTACCAGCTGTATTGCAGGCGCAGAAGCGGCGTCGCCTCGACGATCCCGCCGTAGGTAAAGCCGTAGGCCTCGTACTCCTTACCGTTTTCGTCGGTGTAGACTTGCTTTGTGAGCGTGCGGTCGAACTTTTTGCCGTCGCGCAGGACGGTCATGTCGATCGTGCCCGTGTCGCCAAGGCCCATGATGAGCGACACGTCGCTCTTTAAATAAATGCGCTCACCGTTGATGGCGTAGATCGTGTCGCCGGGCATCAGGCCGTCCTCTCCCTGCTGCGGGAAATCGGGGTTCAGCTCGACGATCTCCGTCGTGTAGAATGCCTGCGCACCCGCATACAGACAGATGACGATGATGAGGCCCGTCAGGAAGTTCATGAACGCGCCCGCGACGAAGATGATGAACTTCTTCCACCAGACCTGGCGGCCCAGCGCGCGGTCGTCGTCCGAATCCTCGTCCTCGCCCTCCATGGCGCAGTAGCCTCCGATGGGCAGGAGCCGCAGGGAGTATTCGGTGTCCCCTTTCATCTTATGGAAGAGCTGCGGGCCCATGCCGATGGAAAATTCATTGACGCGCACGCCGCAGGCCTTAGCCGCCAAAAAGTGGCCAAACTCATGCACGGCGATGAGCACGCCGAAAATCAGGATCGCAATGAGAATATAAACCATGGTCTCTCCTAAATTTGGTCAGTTGAGCTTTTCGCGCACGACCTCGCGCGCGAGCCGGTCTGCTTCCAGAATATCCGAAAGCTGCGGCTGATATACCGTCTCGGTTTTATCGAGCGCCGCTTCGATGAGGTCAGGGATGGCACAGATGCCGATCTCGTCGCACAGAAATGCCGCGACAGCCTCTTCGTTCGCGCCGTTCATCGCCGCGCAGTAGACATTGCCGATGGCGGCGCACTGCTTGGCGATCTTCAGGCAGCGGAAGACCTCTTCATCGGGCTCGGCGAACGTGAGCGGCGGGCACTTGAGAAGGTCAAGCGGCTCCGCGGGCGAAACGGCCCTGTTGGGGTACGTCATCGCGTAGCGGATGGGCAGCTTCATGTCCGGTGTGCCGAGCTGGGCGAGCATCGCCCCGTCGTGAAACTCGACGAGCGAGTGCACGATGCTCTGGCGATGGATGACCGCGTCGACCTGACGCAGCGGCAGACGGTAGAGGCGCATGGCCTCGATGATCTCAAGTCCCTTGTTCATCAGCGTCGCGGAGTCGATGGTGATCTTCGCACCCATTGTCCAGTTCGGGTGCTTGAGCGCGTCGGCCTTCGTCTTAGTCGCAAGCTCCTGCAGGCTCAGGCCGTAGAACGGCCCGCCCGAGCAGGTCAGAATGAGGCGCTTGATCTCACCGCGGTCGCGGCAGCCCTGCAAGCACTGGAAGATCGCGCTGTGCTCGCTGTCGACGGGGACGATCTCCGCGCCGCAGCGCTCCGCCGCAGCCACGACGAGCTCGCCCGCGCAGACGAGCGTTTCCTTGTTGGCAAGCGCGATGCGCTTTTTCTTCTCGATGGCGGCAAGCGTCGGCTGGAGTCCGATCATGCCCATCACGGCGGTGACGACCGTGTCAGCGTCGTCCGCCGTGGCCGCGGCCAGAAGGCCCTCCATGCCGGAGAGCACTTGGGTGTTTGTGTCGGAAAGCCGCGCGCGGAGCTCACGCGCCGCATCCTCGTCATAAAGCACGGCAAGACGCGGGCAAAATTCCCGCGCCTGCTGTTCGATGAGATCAACGCTCGAATTGGCGGTCAGCGTCGCGACGGTCAGTCCCAGCTCCCGCGCGACCTCCAGCGTCTGGCGGCCGATGGAGCCGGTCGAGCCGAGTAAAGCAATACTCCTTGTCATAGTATGCCACCCGCTACAAAGAAGTACACGACCGGCGCGATGAACATGGTGGAGTCAAAGCGGTCGAGCATCCCGCCGTGTGTGAGGAAGAGATGGCTATAATCCTTGATGCCCGCCTCGCGCTTGATGAGCGACATGGAGAGGTCACCGAGCTGACCGAATACATTGGCGACCGCGCCGACGAGCGCGAGCCGCGCATAGTCCGGCGCATAGCCGAGCCACTTCTGAGCGATCAAGCCGAGCAGCAGCATCGCAAGTGCGCTGCCGATGGGACCGCCGAAGCCGCCCGCCCAGGTCTTGTGCGGGCTGACGTGCGGCGCCATCTTTCGCTTGCCGAACCACATACCGAAGTACATGGACAGCGCGTCGCCCGCGAAGGCGATGAAGAACGGCGCGAGGACATAAACTCTGCCGAAGTCCGCATAGCTCCGCAGCAGAAAGATGCAGCTGTACATCGCCGGAAATACCATGCCGCCGACGACAGCGGCGCAGAGCGTGGAAAACGCAAACGGCCTCTCTCCGCCGAAGCGATGCACGGCGGTGAAAAACAGCAGCATCAAAAACGCCCAACGCAGTACCGTCACGGTCTGGATCGTGCCAAAAAATGTCCACTCGCTGTAATACAGAAGCACCTCATACGCCGCGGCCGCTGCGACCGTGAGCAGATATATGCTCGTCGGCACATTCTTCCCCGCCGTGTGCAGCAGCTCATAGGCCGCAATGCCGGCGATGGCGCACACGAGCAGCATGGTCGCCCACGCGGGACACGCCAGCAATACCAGCAGCAGTAAAGGCAATCCGATTGCCACCACAAGCCATCTTTGTTTCATAGTGTTTCCCCTTTCGGGCTGTTTTTCTCTTACGGCTTCACGCCGCCGAAGCGCCGCTCCCGGTGCTGATAGGCGATAAGCGCCTTGTCAAACTCCCGCTCGTCAAAGTCGGGCCAGAGCGTATCGCAGAAGTAAAATTCGCTGTACGCGCACTGCCAAAGAAGATAGTTGCTGATGCGCTTCTCTCCACCCGGACGAATGAGCAGCTCGGGGTCGGGCAGGCCATTGGAATAGAGATACTGCGAGAACATCTCCTCCGTCAGCGCGTCGCTCCGCTTCTCCCCCGCCGCGCAGTCGCGCGCGAAGGCGCGGGCGGCGTGAACGATCTCGTCCCGCCCGCCGTAGTTCAGGCAGAAATTCACCTGCACGTCGTAGTCCTCCGAGCGGCTTTCCGCATCGTGGCAGAGCGCCTGCAGCTCCGGACTGAGCGCCGTCACGTCGCCGAACACCTTCATGCGTATCTTGTCACGCTCCATGGTGTCTATCGCCTCGTGGAGGTACTTCTCCAGCAGCTTCATTATGGACTTGACCTCGTCCTCCGGACGCTTCCAGTTCTCTGTCGAGAAGGCGTACACCGTGAGGTAATCGACGCCGATGTCCCTGCAGTAGGTTGCGATTTTTCTGAAATTCTCCGAACCGGCGGCGTGTCCCGCGGTTCTCGGCAGACCGCGCTTTTTCGCCCAGCGGCCGTTGCCGTCAAGAATGATCGCCACGTGGCGCGGCAGGCGCGAAAAATCCACCTGCGGCGCTGCGGCCATTTTGTTGTTTGCCATAATGCCTCCTGCGCTGCCTGCACGGGCGCGCTCATAGACAGGATATTCAAACGGGGGGATGTTCGATCCCCCCGTTTCCGATTGCGGGTACGAAAGCGAGCGCGAAACTCAGATCTCCATGAGCTCCTTCTCTTTTTCGTCGGCGATGCGCTCGACTTCCTTGATGTAGTCGTCGGTCAGCTTCTGCATATCCTTCTCGATGACCTTGAAATCGTCCTCGGTGATCTCGGACTTTTTCTTCTGCGCCTTGAATTTTTCCATCGCGTCGCGGCGGATGTTGCGCACGGCGACCTTGGCGTCCTCGCTGTACTTCTTGACCTGCTTGGCGAGATCGCGGCGGCGCTCCTCGGTCAGTGCCGGGAAGACGAGGCGGATGGCGCGGCCGTCGTTCTGCGGGTTGATGCCGAGGTCGGACGCGAGAATGGCCTTCTCAATGCCCTTGAGCACGGAGCCGTCCCACGGCTGGATGAGCAGCGAGCGGGCGTCCGGCGTGCTCACCGACGCGATCTGCTGGACGGGCGTGGGAGAGCCGTAGTAATCGACCGTGATGCGGTCGAGCACGGCGGGATTCGCCTTGCCCGCGCGCACGGAGTCATACTGCTCGGTGAGGACCGAAGCGGTCTTTTTCATCTTGGATTCAAACTCGGTATAATCGGTAGACATATGATATCCTCCTATCGGGTTTTTCTTTTTCTTATTTCGTCACGACCGTGCCGACGGCTTCACCCATCACGGCACGGACAATATTCTGCGGATCAGCCAGCGCAAAAACGACGACCGGAATGTCGTTTTCCATGGCCAGCGACGTCGCGGTCAGATCCATGACAGCCAGATGCTTTGCCAGCACCTCGTCATAGGTGATCGCATCGTACTTCACGGCGCTCGGGTCAATATGCGGGTCGGCGCTGTAGACGCCGTCGATGTTCTTGGCGAGCAGAATCGCATCCGCGCCGATCTCGGCCGCGCGCAGCACCGCCGCTGTGTCGGTCGAAAAATACGGGCAGCCGCTGCCGGCGCCGAAGAGCACGACCTTGCCCTCTTCCAGATGCGCGATGGCGCGCTCCCACGTGTAGTGCTCGGCAAAGGCCGGCATCTCGACCGCCGTCTGCACGCGCACGGGAATGCCCTTTTGTTCCATCACGTCGGACACGGCAAGGCAGTTCATCACGGTCGCCAGCATGCCCATGTGGTCGGCGCGCGAGCGGGCCATTTTACCCTCACCGTTTTTCACGCCGCGCCAGAA
>ERZ834722.3283-NODE-3283-length-11184-cov-4.955791_pt1 | contig 11184 bp, 7 predicted proteins | sample MGYA00519576_ERZ834722 | MGnify/ENA primary metagenome ERZ834722 (study PRJEB31850, sample SAMEA3708759) | human gut metagenome | biome: human gut; feature: human-associated habitat; material: faeces | place: China | collected 2014 ...
ATATTTCATATTCATCTACATAAATATATAATTTATTAAATAGTCTTTTTTTAATTTTAACATCTTTTACTAAGATATTACTTTTTAATTTCTTTTTTATTGAACTTGATGATACTTTATAAAAATTAGGATAATCATTTAATCCTGCGATATCTATTATTTCTTGATCGCTTAAATAATTATTATTTAAAACATAAATATTTTTAATATTAGGACCAAATCCATAATAAACTAAGTTTCCAATACCAAAAAGAATTAAAATAATTACACAAAACTTAATAAATCCCTTTTTTACCTTTTTCTTTTGTTTCTTCATATAAACCTCTTTTTAATCAAAATTAAATAACTCTTGTTCTTGTTTTAACTCTATATTAAATTTTTCTTTTACTTCTTTCTTAGCTAAATTTATCAAATCTAAAACATCTTTCCCTGTTGCATTATCTTTATTTATAATAAAGTTAGCATGTTTTAAACTTATCATTGCTCCCCCGATTTGTTTACCTTTTAAATTACATTCTTCAACCAATCTTCCCGCAAAATCATTAAAAGGATTTCTAAAAACAGACCCTGCAGATGGATATTCAAGTGGTTGTGTTTCCATCCTTTTTTCTTTTCTTTTATTAACAACTTCTTCGATTAAAGAAATATCTTTTTTTTCTAACTTTAAAGTAGCACTTAAACATATAAGATTTTCTTCCATTAATCTAGAATGTCTATAACTAAAATCTAATTCATCTTTATTTAAAGTTACTATATTCATATTTTCATCAAGAGCAGTAATTTTTTCTAACACAAAACTCATATCTTGTTTATAAGCTCCAGCATTCATATAAACTGCTCCACCAATTGTACCAGGAATACCATTTGCCCATTCTAAACCACTAAGTCCAAGTTTAATAACTTCTTTAGCTAATTTCATTAAACTATAACCTGCTTCTACTTCAATTACTTCATCATTTATTTTTAAATTATTTAATGAACTTAATTTTATAATAACTCCATCATATATTTTATCACTAGGAATAATATTAGAACCATTTCCAAATATTTTATAATTTATATTGGTTTCTTTAAATAAAGTTAATGCCTTTTTTAAAGATGTAACATTCTTAGGATAGAAAACATATTTACTTATTCCTCCAACTTTTAAAGTTGTAAGTGTTTTTAAACTAACATTTTCTTTTATATCTCCATCATTCTCAAGTAAATTTATTTAAATTTTTAATTCAAAATTTTTTTCTATCATATATTTTATTCTTCTAAACATTTTTTCACCTTCTAATTATTTGTTAATTTTTTTATTTCTTCATATATTAGAGTAGCACTGTTATTTACTCCTAATTTTTTAGCATTACTACTTATCTTATTATATAATTTTTTATCTTTTAATAAAATATCTATTTCATTTATTAATTTTTTAACATCAAAATTTTTTTCTTCAATTAAAATACATGCATCGTTATTTTTTAATGATAAAGCATTTAAATATTGATGATTATTAGCAACATATGGACTTGGAATAAGAATACTAACAAGTCCTAAAGATAAAATTTCTGAAATTGTTGTTGCTCCAGCTCTTGATATGATTATATCAGTAAATTTTAATACTTCAGGCATATCTTTAATATAAGGAACTACTTTTATATTAGAACTTTTACCTATTTTAGAATTTATTTCATCATAAGAAGAATTACCTGTTACAAAAAGTATTTCATAATTTTTTTTCATAAATAATTCTTTATTTTCTACTATTTTATCATTTATTGAACTTGCTCCAAGAGATCCTGTTGTTATGAGAACAAGTTTTTTATTATTATTTAAATTATATTTACTTTTATCACCAATCTTAGAATTTAAAACAACTTCACTTCTTGGATTACCTGTAAATACACCATTTTTAAAATATTTTAAAGTATCTTTTATAGATACACATACAACATTAGCATATTTACTTAAAAATTTATTTGCTTTTCCAGGAACACTATTTTGTTCGTGTAAAATAATTGGAATATTAAGTTTATGTGCTGCTAAAACAACAGGAACAGTAACATATCCTCCTACTCCAACAACGACATCTGGTTTAAAACTTTTCATTATTTTAGAACATTTATCTATTCCTTTTAAAGTACTTGTTAAACATTTAAGACAAGTAATAGGATTTTTACTTAAACCATTTATTTTTATTCCTTCATAATCTATATTCATGTTAGGAATAATATCTTTTTCCATACGATTAGTTGTTCCTATATATAATATTTCACAAGATTTATCCATTTTTTTTATTTTATCTATAATTTTAGTTATGTTTGCTATAAAATAATCAATGTCCTCTTTTGTATTTTCTTCTCCTAAAGTTAGTCGTATGCTTCCTTCTAAATAACTTCTTTCTAATCCTATTGCAAGCAATACATGTGACGGCAAGTTGCTTCCAGATGAACAAGCAGACCCTCCTGATGCACATATTCCTATTTTATCTAACTCTAATAAAATTTGGTTTGAGTCACAGCCTTTAAATGACACATTTATATTGCCAGGCAGTCTTTTTTCTAAGTCTCCATTTATTTTAATATCTTGTATATTTTCTTTTAACTGTTTTATGCAATACTCTCGTAATTCTAAAAGTTTCGCATTATATCTTTCTATATTAAAATTTGCCATTTCAATAGCTTTTCCAAGTCCCACTATTTCAGCAACATTTTCTGTTCCTGCCCTTTTGTCTTTTTCCTGATGTCCCCCATCCTGTATTTTATCAAAATTTACTCCGTCTTTTACGTATAATGCGCCGATTCCTTTTGGCCCATAAAATTTATGCGCCGACATTGATAACATATCTATATTCATTTTTTGAACATCTATCTTTATATTTCCTATTGCTTGCACAGCATCAGTATGAAATACAATATTTTTTTGATGTGCAATTTGTCCTATCTCTTTTATTCTCTGTATCGTTCCAATCTCGTTATTTGCGGTCATTATACTTATTAATATTGTGCTTTTCTTAATTGCTTTCTTTAATTCGTTTATATTTATAAATCCTTTTTCATCCACGTTTAGATATGTCACTTCAAATCCAGCTTTTTCTAATGTTTTGCACGTATTCAAAACTGCATGGTGCTCTATCTTTGAAGTTATTATATGATTTCCTTTGCATCTATTTGCATACGCAAATCCTTTTATCGCCAGATTATCACTCTCGCTTCCACATGATGTAAAATATATTTCCTCGCTTTTACAATTCAACGCTGTTGCCACCTGTCGTCTAGCCTGTTCTATTGCTCTTTTTGAGTTTCTTCCTAAAGAATATAAGGCTGACGGATTTCCGTAATTGATTTCAAAATATGGTATCATTGCATTTAATACTTCTCTTTTTACCGGAGTGGTAGCAGAATGGTCAAAATATATAGTTTTCACATTGATTCACACTCTTTCCATTTTATTGTTATTATATTATATGTTCGAAGTATTTAAATGATAATACAGGATTGATTTTCTTATCAATCCTGTGTTAGGTTTTCCAATATTTTATTTGCTGCATTTCTTCCACTTCTTGCTGCCCAAGCGACAGTAGCTCTTTCCCCAGCTACATCTCCTCCTGCATAAACATTTGGAATTGAAGTTTGCATATCTTCGTTTACTAAAATATATCCTTTTTCATTTTGTTCAAATTTAGAAACTATTTCTTTGTCCGGTCTTGCGCCAGTTGCAAATAGTACATAGTCAATATCTAATACAAAATTACTTCCTTCTATATTTTTAGGAGATTGATTCCTACTTTCTGATTTTGTTTTTATACATTCTATTTTAGAAACATTTTCTTTATCATCTGACAGAATTTTTACAATATTAGTCTTAAATAAAAATTCAACATTATCTTCTTTAGCATCTTTTATCTCTTCCTTGCTAGCTGGCATTTGATTTTCTGGTCTTCTATATATTACAACAACTTTTTCTGCTCCTAGTTTCTTCATCGTTCTTGCGGTATCAATGGCAACATTTCCTCCACCTATCACGGCTACATTTTTTCCTTTATAAGAACTATGCCTTTTATTTTCCAGAAAAGCATTTGCACTATATACACCTTTGAATTCTGCTCCTTCTATTTTTGGGCTTTGACCAACATTTGCTCCTATTGCTACAAATATTGCATCGTATTCCTTTTGCAAATCTTCTAATTTAATATTCTCACCTATCTCAAAGTTTGTTTTTGCTTCAATACCCAATGCAAGTATTTTATTTATTGTTTCTTCAACTATTGTTGGCTCTAATCTAAAATCAGGAATTCCATACGATAGTATTCCACCCAGCTTTTCATTCTTTTCATATATTGTAACTTGTACCCCTTTTCTTGCTAAAAATGCTGCACAAGTTAGCCCTGCTGGTCCTCCACCTATAATTGCTACTTTTTTACTTGTTAATCTTTCCTCTACTTCTTTTTGAATCGGCCATCCTTCCTTTAAGCTCATATCACCTATCATTGCCTCCATTTTTCCTATAGATACGGGCTCACCCTTTATACCTCTTACGCAACTGCCTTGACATTGCTGACTATGCGGGCATATTCTTCCACAAATTGCTGGAAGTACTGTTGTACTAGATAGTTTTTCAAAAGCTTTTTTTATATCATTTTCATGTATAAATGCTGGTATATCATTTTGAAGTGGACATCCTTTTTCTTTGCAAGGTTTTGTAATACAATTTAAACAATAGTTTCTTATTTCTTCATATTCGTTCATATTAGCTTTCTCCTATATTTTCAACTTTTCCTCATCTGCTTTTTGTTTTACTTGCTTTAAATCTTTCCAAAATTCTATTTTCTTTGTTTCATCTCTTAACAGAGCTGCCGGATGCCAAGTAGGCATATACATTATACCTTTCTTTTCTATCCATTTTCCTCTTGAAGCAGTTATTCCATATTCTTCCCCAACTATATTTTTTAAAGCTGTACTTCCTAAAAGCACTATAATTTTTGGTTTTACTAGCACTACTTGATTTCTTAGATAATTTAGACAAGCCTTTGCTTCATCTGCCTCTGGAACTCTATTTTGTGGAGGTCTACATTTTACTATATTTGCTATGTATACTTCATCTCTATTTATTTCTAATGCTTGGAAAGCCTTGTTCATAAGTTGACCAGCCTTACCAACAAATGGCTCTCCAAGTCTGTCCTCGTCTGCTCCTGGTCCTTCTCCTATAAGCATTACATCTGCATTTTTGTTTCCTACTCCGAATACTATATTCGTTCTGTTTGTGCATAATTTACATTTCTTGCAATTCTTTATTGATTTCTCTAATTCTTCCCAATTTTCATACATTCTTTAATCCTCTTTTACACATTTTCCCAATAATCTTATTTTTACCTTCTCTTTCGTATCTATCTCTGCTTTAACTCCTATCGGAATTATAGACTTTTTATCTATATGTCCAAAATTATCAGATTTAATAATTGGTATTTTTACATCACCTATGGCATTCTTTATTATTTCTTCTAATGATATATTTGTTGGATGTTCATAATTTCCAATCCATAATCCTGCTATATCTTCAAATACTCCATTTTGTTTTAAGTAATAAATACAGCTATTTACTATTCTAGGAGTTGACTCAAATCCTAACTCCTCTAAAAATAATATTTTTCCTTTTAAATTCACTTTGTATTTGCCACATATTAGTTTCATAAATGTAAATAAATTTCCACCTATTAATTCGCCCTGAGCTTGTCCTTCTTTTATTGTAATGTACTCAGCATCATCTAAATTATTAACTCCCTCACAGAATACTTTAATAAACTGATTATAAGCATAATCGCTGTCCCAAGAAGTCAAAGATTTAAAAGTTGGTCCGTGATAAGTTACAAGCCCTGTTTTACTATTAATTACATTTAATATACTTGTGTTATCACTAAATCCACACAAAATTTTAGGATTTTGTTTTATTGTTTCATAATCAATATAATCTAATGTTGTGTTAGAATCTTCTCCACCTTTTACACACATTATTGCTTTTACTTCTTTATCATTAAACATTTCATTTATGTCTTTTGCTCTGTTTTGTGAATTAGTTATAACTTCATTTTCTCCAAATACATATTTTCCAAATTTAACATTCAGCCCAGCTTTCTCCATCAGTGAAATAGAAGCATTTATATATTCTAAATCATCTTGCTTGATACAGTTCGATGGTGCTATCACTCCTATTGTGTCGCCTTTTTTTAATTTATTTGGTAACATTCTATTCTCCCTTCATTCCTAGTATTGTAATGTTTCTTCCTGATTTTTCTTTATCAACTCTATATGAATGCATAATCTGTGAGTTGCACACTGTACAGATTTTACTCTCTATAATATTTTCCGGTAACAGTCCAGAATTTTCTAGCAATAGTCTATTTATCAATGTTGTGTCAATTTTGTATTTTCCCAAGCTTTCTTTTTTTATTATATCATCATTTCTTCCTAAATACGAAAATGTTTTTTCAAATATATCTTTTACATCTTCTTTAACTTCAAAATGACACTTTCCTATGCAAGGTCCTATACAAGCAATTATATCTTTTGGATTAGACTGATAATCTCTAACCATCTGCTCTACAGCTTTTTTTCCTATTTTTTGGACTGTTCCTCTCCAGCCAGAATGAATGTTGGCAATTACTTTTTTTACTGGATCATATAGTAAAATAGGAGTACAGTCTGCAAAACTTAATGTTAAGTCTATATTTGGTTTATTGGTAATAAATCCGTCTACATCAGTGTATTTTACATCTGTTCTATCCACATTTTCTATACAATCTGTGTGTGACTGATGTGGTCTTATTAAGTTTTCTCTTTCTATTTCCAATGATTTGCATATCTTGTTATAATTTTCTTCAAGTTCTTGATTTGTTAATGTTTTCTTGTTATAGTTCAAAGGTCTTAGCGTATAACAATTTATTAGATTGTCAAATTCAAGTAATCTTCTAAATTGCAAATATTCTATTCCATCTTTTTTTATATGTAAAACATTCTCATTAGATAAATCCATTTTAATCTCCTATTCGATTTTTTATTTCTTCTAATACCGCTTCCCTGTTCAATTTTCCTACATAGTTGTAATTATTGCATTGTCCTTCATCAAATCTGCATATGGACTTATAACTACAATATTCACATGGGGTCTTTTTATCTTTAGTATTGTAATATGGTTTTATATCTATATTACCACTCAATATCTCTTGTGAAATTTGCTTTATTATTTTATCTGTATATTTTTGTAAATTTTCAAATTGTTCTTTCGTTATAGCACTTGTATCTCTACTACTTAGCTCTCCATCCTTCTTTATTCCAGCTGGTATTATAGAGCTTGTTCCCTGTTCTTCTATTTTGGTATCCATCTTTTTGATGATATTCACATCAGCAAGTATAAGTCCTTTCATCTTGAACTTCTGCTTTATTTGATTTTCTATTTCTTCATCTGTCATATTTCTATCAGCACTTGTTGATGGCTCTATTAAATTAAAGTACAACACTCCTGCTGGTATAAAATCCTCTTCTTTGCAAGTTTCATTTAAATAAGTAAGTAGCTGTAGTTGCAAGCCTGACATTACTTTATTTAAGTCTATGTTTTTTACAGAAGATTTATAATCAATTATTCTTACATAAGTTCCGTCAGGATTTTTTAAGATGTCTACTCTATCTATTTTTCCTTCTATTTCCACTCTTTGTCCACTTTCAGTTGTTACTACTATTGGCTTTCTGCCATTTTTTCCAAATTCCAACTCGTGACCAAATACTTGAAATTCACTTTGTTTAATACTTTGCACAATATATTTAATAGACATTGTTATAACTTCTTTTAGTCTTTTTGTTAGAGCTCTATATTTAGCAGTTGCTGTAAATTTATAGTTTCTATTTGTCTTTAATTTGTTGTCTATTATTGCTGATATTATATTCTCAAGCTCTTCGTCTTCTATATCTTTTATACTTATATTTCTATCTTCTATTTCTTGAAAGAATCTATCTATAACATCGTGCATAAATGATCCTGTGTCCATAGCTTCCACACTAAATGTTTCTTTGTCATTTAATTTCAAACCATATTTTAAATAATATGAAAATGGACAACCGCTATACTGTTCCAACTTTGATACACTTGTTTTTAAAGTATCTCCATATAATTTCTTTACATTTTCTTCATTTATTTTTTCTGTTACAGCTTTATAATTTAACCCCTTTATAGCAGACTCAAGTTTGTCTTTCCATTCTGGACTTTCCATATAAATATTATAAATATTAAACCATTTTTTATCGATCTCTTTACCATCTCTAAATTCTCTTAAGTTTGTAATTAATTCTTCAAATGTTGTTTTCTTTGTTAATATTACAGACTCTCTATTTATAATATCACTTTCTTCTTTCAGGTTTGTAAACATTTTCTTTATTCTTGATATTAACATTGAAGGTCTTAATGAGCTTCCTTCCATATCAGAAGAAGAATATGACAAATACATCTTTTCTTCTGCAGTTGTAAAAGCTTTGTATATATTGAAATTATCTTCGTATATTCTTTCTATTGTTCCTTTTGCAAGTTCAACTCCATTTGCCTTAATTACATTTCTGTCGTCATCATTTAAAAAGCCTTCAGCTTTATTTATAGAAGGAAACATTCCGTCATTTAATCCGATTATAAAAATAGCTCTAATCTTATGACTTCTAGATCTATCTACATCTCCTACTGTAACTTCGTCTTGCCCCATTGGTATTGTTCCTAGTTTACTCTCAGAAAGTCCAGTTTTCAATATTTGCATATAACTGTCGAAGGTAATTTTTTCGTCTTCAAAAACAAGTACCATTTCATCTAAAACTTGCATAACCGTTTTCCAACTTGTTTCATATTCAGATGCTACATTTACTTCTCCAATATCATTTAAAGCCTTTATCTTGTAGTCCAACTTTTTGTTAATCCTATTATCTAATAAAAATTTATATAATTCCTCTGAAATTTGTTTGGCTGTTTTCTCTCCTGCCAAATTGCTTTTTAGCTCTATTAATGGATTTACTATCTCTCTTCTAATTTCATTTATATGATTTATTTTATCTGTTCCTACTTGATCTTCATCATAGAAATACCAATCATCCTTGTACCATCTGCTACCTTTTATATCCCACTTTAAGGCATAATTCTCAATTAAACATATGTCTTCAAATGTTATATCAGTAAATCCTGCTTTCACATAATTAAACACACTATCATATGACCAATTCTTTGCAAATATATCTAATATAGCTAATAAATACTTAACCAAAATATTTTGGCTCAATGATCGTTTTTCATCTATGTACACAGGAATATTATATTCATTAAAAATAGCTTTGCACAAATTAGAATATGTTTCTATATTCTTTGTAATTACTGCAATATCTCTGTATCTGTAGTTTTCCTGTCTTACAAGTTTTGTAATTTGCTTTGCCACTTCTTCTATTTCTGAATATTGATTATTTGCTAAAAACAACCTCAAATTTTCTACAACTTCTTCATCTTTCTTGTAAGGAATACTATATAGATTTTCTTCAATGTGCTTTAATTCTTTTGATTTAAATCTATAAATATTTTCTAGCTTGATCGGATCCTCTACTGTTATTTTATTGTCTTTGGCAAGTTTTAATATTTTTTCTATTGTTTCTTTGTTTGTATAAAAAATATCTTTACTTGCATCTTTATCTCTTATCAATGAATTGCTTGTAATTGCTATTGTCACCTTGTTAGCCATTTTCATAAGCTTTTCAATTATTGAATATTCCTGCTTTGTAAATCCTACAAATTCATCTATGTATATCTCTGTATTTTTAAAAATATCACATGAATCTAGCTGTTGCTCTAAAAGTGAAAGTGAATCATTTTCATCTATGTAATTATTTTTTATTTTATCTTCAAATTTACTATATACTGTATAAATATCTTCTAATTTACTACTTAAATATTTGTCATTATCTCCAATTTGTTCTTTTAAGTTTGCTAAATTCTCTAGTGTGACTCCATGTTTCTTTAACTCTGTAAGTTGAGTAAGTACCATATCAATATTATTATTTGACTTGTTCAAAAATTTCAAATTATTGTTTTTGCTTGCTAATATGCTATAAACTAGCATAGACTTTCCACAATTTGATAATATAGTCTTCTTACTTCCACCTACTTCATTAGAAACTCTATGCGCCATACGAGCAAATGTTAAAACTTCCGCATCAATAATTGCGGATTTGTTTTGTTTTTCAACTGTTTTTAAAAGCTCTCTTTCTGCCGTAAAAGAAAACTGTTCAGGTGTTATTATATATTTTTTTCTGCCATTATTTAAATGTTTTCCTATTTCTTCAAAAATGTAGCTAGTCTTACCGCTACCGCTTCTACCATAAATTATTTGTAGACTCATATTTAACTTTCTCTTTTCCAATAAAATAAATATTGTTGGGCAATTCCTTCTAGTGCTCCAAACTTATCTCTTGCAATTTCTTGTATTTGCTTTTTATTAACCTTTGTTTCATCTTCATTGTGTATGTACAAATCATTCATAACTCTTCTAACCCATACATCAACTGGAAACACATCAAATCTCTTTAATGTTGAAAACAACATTATACAATCTGCAACTTTTGGACCTACTCCTGTTAATGTTAATAATTGTTTTCTTACCTCATTCGTCGGTTCTTGTTTTAAATTCTCTAGGTTAATCTTTCCTTCTTTTATTTTCTTAGTAGTTTCATATACATACCTATCTCTAAAGCCCAATCCCAAATCTTTTAGATCTTTCACACTTGCCTGTGATAATTCGTCTATTGTAGGAAATGTGTAATAAGATGTTCCTCTAAATTTAATCTCTTGTCCGTATTTTGCAGACATTCTTTCTATTATTCCTTTTATTCTTGGGATATTGTTGTTTGCTGATATTATAAAAGAAATTATTGTTTCCCACAAATCTTGATTTAGTATTCTTATTCCTTTTCCGTATTCAACACTTGTTTTTAAGTATTCATCTACATTTGATAGTTGTTTTTTTATTTGTTCATAATCTCTATTTAAATCGAAATATTCATAAACAATTTCTTGTATATCTCTATCGCAAATTCCTGTAAATATTATATCTTCATTTTCCTTTTTTACGTTTATTATTCCATCTTTTATGATACCTGTGTAACTGCCATCTTCTTGTTCATTCCATCT
>ERZ834722.3286-NODE-3286-length-11182-cov-2.506426_pt1 | contig 11182 bp, 7 predicted proteins | sample MGYA00519576_ERZ834722 | MGnify/ENA primary metagenome ERZ834722 (study PRJEB31850, sample SAMEA3708759) | human gut metagenome | biome: human gut; feature: human-associated habitat; material: faeces | place: China | collected 2014 ...
AAAAGGAGATGGAAAAGATCCCACTCTTACGCACCTGGATGGTGAACGTGAACTGCCTGTTCTTAGACAGAAAGAACATCAAAGAAGGCTTAAAGATGATCCTTCAGGGAATCGAGAAGGTAAAAAACGGCGTTTCCATCTGGATTTTCCCGGAGGGAACGAGAAATCCGAACGAAGATATCACGGAGCTCCTTCCGTTTAAAGAGGGGAGCTTAAAGATTGCGGAGAAATCCGGCTGTCCGGTGGTCCCGGTGGCGATGACAGGAACGGCGGAGGTGCTGGAAAAACACTTCCCGTTTATCACCCCGTCCCATATTACGATCTACTACGGAAAACCGTTCTATGTAAAAGAATTGGAAGCCGAAGATCGGAAACATCCGGGTGCTTACACTAGAAATGTATTGATCAGAATGCTGAAAGAAATGCAGGAAGAAAAACAATAAGGTTTCAGGCGGATAAAATGGCTTGAAATGATATGACAGGACAAGGTTTCGGAGAGATCTGCTGAAAAAGCAAAAGAAATTTTGGGAAATACCTGGGGAGAAATGACAGAAAGCAGAGGCATAAAATATATGAAAAATCTTGACTTAAAAGAATGCAGGGACAAGCTGGACGTGATCGATAAAGAGATCGTCCGTCTGTTTGAGGAGCGCATGTCCGTATGCGGAGATGTGGCGGAATATAAGATCGGAACAGGAAAAGCCGTTTACGATGCGGCGAGAGAGGCACAGAAGATCGCAGCGGTCCAGGAGCTGGCCCACAGTGAGTTCAATAAAGAGGCGGTAAAGGAGATCTTTTCCCAGTTAATGTCCGTCAGCCGCAGATACCAGTACAGCCTGTTATCCGCTCACGGTATGGGAATGGACACCGGATTTACGGAAGTGGAGACCATCGGGAAGAAGAATAAAAAGATCGTCTTCCAGGGCGTCGAGGGCGCTTACAGCCATGCCGCCGCGAAGTTATATTTCGGCGAGGACGCGGATCTTTACCATGTTCCGGAGTTCGAGGACACGATGCGCGAGGTGGAAGAGGGACGCGCTGATTATGCGGTACTTCCCATCGAGAATTCCACTGCAGGTTTCGTGATCAACAATTACGACCTGCTCTTAAAGTACAAGAATTACATAGTCGGCGAGGTCTATGTCCCGGTTGCCCATATGCTGCTCGGCGTTCCGGGAGCGAAGCTCTCCGATATCAGGACCGTTTACTCCCATGCCCAGGCTCTGGCCCAGAGCTCTGATTTCTTGTCCGCCCATAAAGACTGGAAGCAGATCGCTGTCTTAAACACGGCTGTAGCTGCAAAGAAGGTCATGGAGGAGCGCGGCGAAAAAATAAATTATCTCGTGGGCACTATGATAGAGGTTCCCCGCGCGGCAATCACGGCTTCGGAAATCGCAAAAGCGGCTCAGTTTTTCAGCTTCGGCACAAACGACCTTACGCAGATGACTTTCGGTTTCTCGCGCGACGACGCCGGCAAGTTCCTGCCCTACTATTACGAAAAGAAGATTTTTGAAAGCGACCCGTTTGCCAGACTCGACAGGTCGGGCGTAGGCAAGCTCGTAGAAATGGCGGTGGAGGGCGGAAGAAAAACCCGTCCCGACATCAAGCTCGGTATCTGCGGCGAACACGGCGGCGACCCCAGCTCGGTTGAGTTTTGCCACAACATCGGGTTGGCGTACGTTTCCTGCTCGCCTTTCAGAGTGCCTATTGCCATTCTTGCGGCGGCGCAAGCGAATATCCGTAATCCGAGGGGCTAAGATTTAGCGCCGAAAAGCGGTAAAAATTCAATTTTTAATTAAAAAATAAGGTTTTAGTAGTCATTCTTTTCGAAGAGTGACTACTTTTTTTCTCTTAAAGATCTCTTGTGAAGTCAAAAATTGGTCAAAAAAACGGGGTGGTTCCTCAAATTGAACACTTTTCTGTATCTACCGCTATGGGTAAAAAAGGGCGATAAAATAGGAGAAAATTATGTCAAAATACAAATTAATCATTGAATATTACCAAAAAGGCAACAATAACAGCCAAATTGCTACCCTTTGCAGTTGTTCCCGAACTACTGTGTGGACTGTTCTAAAAAAGATAAAAGCATTAGAAATTGAAGTTTATGCGCTAAACGATACGAGCGAAGAAGAAATTTCTTCTTTACTATTTCCCGAAAGGGCGAAGGCAGGGGAAGGTTATCTAATTCCTGATTTTAAGTGGGAAGAGTTTCAAATGTGTAAACACCGATCTTCTATTAGGTTATGTTGGCGTAGGTATTGCAAACGTGCCGCAAAACAAAACTTGATGGCGTATAGTTGGAAAAGTTTTATAATCTTATATAACGCTTATCGTAAGCCGAAGATTGAAGCATGCGACCCCAACGACAAAATTCGCAACAAGCTAAAAGATTTTAATTTTCTATTGTCGTGTTGTCCGCGTGGTAGTATAAATTATGAAGTAATTAAAATTCAAAAAGAAGAGTGGCTAAAATCGTTAAAGCTCGAAGAAGATAAAATCCTGGACGAAGATAAAGAATAAATATACCCGTTTGGGTATAATGTATTCCAAACATTTAACAATAGTCCCGAAAGGGTATAAAATACAATTTTAACCAAATAAGCGCAAAACCCCAAAGTGAAGCAGTGTTTTAAGTCAAAATGGTTAAAAAATCAAGGATTTTCTTACTCATACAATAGAAATTACTCAAATTACGCAAAAACCGTTGACATTTATTCGTAATTTGAGTAAAATAAGTATAACAAGATAAGGAAACGATATTAATGGAAGATTTTTATTTAAGTCAAGCTCTATTCCGCACGCAAGAAATCTTAGACAACTTTACCAACGAAAGAAGTATGCAGGTCAAGTTAAAGGCGTTGACGGAAAATGGGCGTATTGAAAAAATAAAAAATGGATTATATGCGACGGTCAATTCATTGACGGGTGATATTTTTGCGAGCCGTTTTGAAATAGCTTCTGCGCTTTTTGCAAATGCTTGCGTTGCATATCATTCGGCATTAGAATTTCACGGACTTGGAAATCAAATGTTTTCAGAAGTGCAAGTTTTTACCGAGAAACGCTATAATCCCTTCATTTATAACGGGCTTGAATATAAATTCTTTTCATATACCGCAAAAGGCGGAATAATGCGATTAGAACAAAATGCCGAAATCGTCGTTACGGATTTGGAAAGGACGGTAGTGGACTGTATCGACCGTATCGACCTTGCAGGTGGACTTGAAGAACTTGTCACGGCGCTAAACGGCATAACGCATCTTGACGAGCAAGCATTATTATCCTATTTGAAAGAATATAACAAGAAATTCGTTTATAAAAAAGCAGGATTCTTACTTTCATTGCTTAAAAAAGACCTTCTCTCGCAAAACTTCTTTGATATATGTAAACAAAACTGTTCTATAAAATTAGAAGATATAAGCGAAAACAAAAAGATGCCGAGAAAAACGGATAGGTATTGGGGACTTATGTATCCCGAAAAACTTATAAACACGGAGAACTGATATGATAAACCTATCGCAAAAAAACGTAGTTAAAATGGCGAAAGAAACGAACTTTATAAAAGATAACGTTGAAAAGGTTATGCGCCTTGCGGATATTTTAGAGTTTGTGTTTTCGTCCAAATGGAAAGATAAACTTGTGCTTAAAGGCGGAACGGCTATCAATTTGTTTTATCGTGAACTTCCAAGACTTTCAGTTGATATAGATTTAGACTATATTGGCGAAACGAAAGAGGAAATGGAAAAAGATAAGGAAGACCTTTGGAACTTCTTGCAAATGGCGTTATTCCAAAAGAATTATTCGCTTTCGCCGCAAAGCAAAAGATATTTCGCTTTAGATTCTGCAGTTTTTCAATATATAAATAATGCGGGTAACCGAGATAATATCAAAATAGAAATAAACTATCTTGATAGAAAGCACGTTCTTCCACTCTGCGAGAAACCTATTAGAACTCCCGTTGCTGAAAGCGAAGTTAACGTAAAAGTTTTAAGCTCGTGCGAACTATACGGAAGTAAGCTTGCGGCTTTAATCGGACGTTGTAAACCGAGAGACATTTACGACGTTTACGGGCTTATTGAAAGCGATATGATAGAAGATAAAGAAATGCTTAAAAAATGCACTATCTTCTATAACTGTATTGGTGGCGATGCTAGTATTTGCGAAGTTTCGCTTGATATTCTAGACGGCGTTACGGATAGAGATATAAATAGGCAGCTGAAACCCATGCTTAACAAGAACGACCGATTCAGAAAAGATATGGTAATCGCTTCAATAAAAGAATATTTACAAAACTTACTTGTGCTTAGCGATAACGAAAAAGAATTTGCCAAAGAATTCGCAAACAAGAACTATTGCCCCGAACTTTTATTTGAAGATAAAGATATTGTAGAACGTATCTCCGCGCACCCAATGGCATTGTGGCGCGTTAGAGAGAATAATAATTAGAACTTTTATAAATATGACGAAAGTTGTCATATTTACTGTGCTAAAATCAAAATGATTTTAGCAAAAAACGAGGTGTGTATTGATTACTTATATATGTGAAAAATGCGGATTAAAAACAAATACAAGTGTTTGTCCTCATTGTGGGGGGCGGTCTGCCATAGATAAAAGTGAGTTGTTTTGGTGTTCGCATTGTAATATCCCAACGTATGATGAAGTTTGTCCGATTTGTGGCAACCATGGGAAATATTTTACGTCTGATGCAAGACCAGTTTTCCCTGAAGAAAGGCTACTCCTAGAAATAATGATAGGAAAACCTTTTTGCTTCGAAAAAGATTTTGTTTGGAATGGTTCGGGAAATAGATATTATGTAAACGGTAAAAAGATTAATTTGAAATTTGGGGATTATTCTCAGTTTGATATTAATGATATACGAATTAAAGTACAGGAATTAAGGGGTAAAAACTCGTATGAGTATTTTAATAATCAAATACAATTATTCCTGCAAGCTAATATTCAAAGATACAATTATATTACTACTGAAGCCTGCGCATGGATTAATCAGGAGGCGGAAAAATACGACAATAGCTCGATGTTTGTTTCTTTTTCTGGTGGTAAAGATTCAACAGTTGTAAGTAGCTTAGTTTTGCGGGCTTTAGGTAGACCAGATATTATTCATATATTTGGAAATACAACATTAGAATTTCCTTCTACGTATGAGTATGTAAAACGATTTAGGGCTAACAATAGACAAACGCCATTATTGACTGCTCAGAATAAGGAACAAGATTTCTTCAATTTGTGTGAGACTTTCGGCCCGCCGAGTAGAACGTTGCGCTGGTGTTGTACTATTTTCAAAACAGGATTTATAGGGGATAAGATATTAAAAACCTTCAAAGATAAGACTGCAATTTTAACTTTTTATGGCATAAGAAGAATGGAGTCTGCAAGCAGAAATAAATACGAAAGAAAAGATGAAAGCCCTAAAATTAGCAAACAAAAGGTTACATCTCCAATAATCGATTGGTCGGATTATGATATTTGGTTATATCTTTTGGCTTCGGGTGTTGATTTCAACGATGCGTATAGATTAGGCTTTACTCGTGTTGGTTGTTGGTGCTGTCCAAACAATAGTAAATGGTCAGAGTTTCTCACTGCTATATTTATGCCAGAACTGTCTGATAAGCTTAAGGGAGTTCTCCTTGATTTTGCTGAGAAGATGGGAAAGGAAGACCCGGAAGAGTATGTTTCCTCTGGCGGATGGAAAGCTAGACAAGGTGGTGCTGGATTGGAGTTGAGTAAAAATGTCAACGTTTCATTTAAGCCTTGTGCCACTGATGAAAATAGTTTTAATTACTCGTTAAATAAGCCCATAGATGATACATTGTATGAATTATTTAAGGTTTTTGGTAAATTAAATTTCGAAATGGGCAACGCACGATTGGGAGAGGTTTACATACTTAATCCTAAAACGCAAATGCCAATAATGAAGCTTAAAGGTAAAAAAGGTCAAACAGAATTAAGAGTTAGTGTTCTTCAAAAACCGATAGCAAAGAAAACTAAAAACATAGAAATAGAACAAAAAATTAAATGTCAAATCACTAAATTCCAATTATGCGTAGGTTGTCACGCATGTGAAAATACGTGTAAAATTAATGCGATAAAATTAAAGAAGAAAGGCACTTCGGATAGTGAGTATGACTATATAATAGATGACTCGAAATGTGTTAATTGTTTTGCGTGTATAGACCATTATTCGGGCGGTTGTTATATGAGAAGAGTTTTATTGCCGAGAGGAAAAAATTATGGAAAATAAACTTTCAAAAGTAAGATTGAAAAGAAATGAATCTTTCAATATAAGAGAAGGCTGGCTGAGAAAAGGTATGAAGCTGTTGCCTGATTATCCCAACTTGTTTTCTCTTGAGGAAGCAATGCAATTGCTTGGTGTTGGTAGCAAAATGGTAAAATCTATTAAGTATTGGCTTTTGACGACAGGCTTAGCAGAAGAGAAAAAAGTAAAATCAAAAATTGAATTAGTTATAACAGAAGAGCTTGGTGAAGTAATTAATCAATATGACCCGTATTTCGAGGATTTATTTACTTTGTATATTCTCCATGTTAATATAGCAAGTAATATAGATAATGCTACTATATGGTATTTGTTTTTTAATAAGTATGATGCAAAAACTTTCACTAAAGAAGATATGCAAAATGTCTTAGATAACGAGTTGAAGAAAATATTGAATAAGGATGTAACTTATTCTGATAGTTTGTTTAGAGATGATTGTGGAAGTGTTATTAAGATGTATGCTGATGACGAGGACAATAACGATCCGGAAGATAATTTAAGTTCTCCTTTATCGGCATTAGGCTTATTGGTGAAGAGTCAAACGAAAAAAGGAACTTTTGAAAAAACTGCACCAAGATACGATAAGCTTGACTGTTTGGTTATCTTATACATCATGCTTAGAAATAAAATTGAAGGCAAAGATTCGGTAAGCATAAATGACTTACTTACTGGTGAAAATAGCGCAGGAAAACTTCTCAATTTAACACGACCAAGACTTAATGAATATTTAGATCAGTTGAGAGCTAGAGGGTACATCACAATTAACAGAACAGCAGGGTTGGATATGGTGTATTTTGATAAAGATATTACAGCAAAACAAGTATTAATTGATTATTACACTCAGGAAGAAAGATTATGAGTTTACAAAGCATTATATCAGTAGATAAAAAATTCCAAACATCTGTTAACTTGGAATACGATATTAATAATGTTGATAAGATAACAGGATATATACCTACAGAGCAATCTGTGGCTGTTATGGATAAGTTTTTAAGAGGTATATATTATCCCTCTTCTGCTAAAAGGGCAAATGTGTTAGTTGGGCCTTATGGGAGGGGCAAATCTCATTTGCTGCTTGTGTTATCTGCAATTTTATCATTAGATGTTGTTTCTGAAGACAAGAAAAAGGCTAATAAAGTTCTTAAAGATTTAACAAAAAAGATTAGTCGAATCAATGAACAAACAGGTGTTCTTATTGAAAGTTTATTGAACAGCAATACGAGATTATTGCCTGTTTTGGTGAATAGTAATGGGGTTGATATTAGCCAAAACTTAATCTTGGCTTTGCGTGATGCATTGGAACGCGCGGGCATATTAGATTTATTGCCGACCACACATTTTGATGCAGCGATAGAAGTTTTAACAATGTGGAAAAAGGATTACCCAAAAGCTTTTTCAACATTCGTTAGCGAACTCAAAAGTAGAAAGATAGAACCAACCTTGTTTGCATTAAATTTGGAGAAGTACGATTTAGAGGCGTATAATACTTTCTGTGAAATATATCCAAAAATTGCAGCAGGGACAAAATTTAATCCCTATTCAAATACTGATGTGATAAAGCTATATCAGGCAGTTAACCATGCGCTCAAAGAGTCCACAGCCTTTAGCGGTATGTTCATTATTTTTGATGAATTTAGCAAATTTGTTGAGGCAAATTTAGATAAGTCTCGTATGGCTAATTTTAAAGTTATTCAAGATTTGGCTGAAGCGTCTGACCGTGAATCTAATCCTCAGATGCATTTTACGTGCGTAACTCATAAAGCACTTTTGGACTATTCGGCAAGCGACAGTTTTAAAACAGTAGAAGGACGTTTTGGTAATATTAATTTCGTGGCTTCTTCAGAGCAAAGCTATGAATTAATTGCAAATGCAATAATTAAGAAACCTGAATTTTTACAATTTAAGGAAGCAAATAAGGAAAACTTTAATAATTTAATTAATTTATCAAGCATAGGAATATTTTCTGACATAGAAAAATTGGCGTATGGATTTTTCCCGATAGCGCCTGTAACCGCGTATGCACTATTAAGAGTAAGTGAAAAGGTTGGACAAAACGAAAGAACGGTATTCACTTTCCTTGCGCAAGATGAAAAAGGAACATTTGTTGAGTTTATTAAGAACAACGACGGTTTTTCTTTAATGACGGTGGATGCTGTTTTTGATTATTTCCAAGATCTTTTCAAGAAAAGTTTGTTTAATGAGACTGTGCATAGTATGTGGGCAAAAGCAAATTCGGCATTGTATCAAGTTGAAGATGCGAATGCACGTAAAGTTATAAAGGCGTTATCTATTATAGGAATCGTGGGAGATGAAAAATTTCGTCCTGTATCTACGCATATAAAAGCTGCTTTGAATTTTAAAGACAAGGAATTTGATAAAGCCATAAAATTACTGAAAGAAAAGAGTATAGTTGCTCAAAGAGAGTCATCAGAATTTGTATTATTAACTGCTAATGGTGTCGATGTTCAAAACAGCGTGAACAATTTTGTTAATAGTAAAGCTATCAAGATGAATAGATGCGAGTATCTTAATAAACTTCTTGAGACTAAATATCTTATGCCTAGACAATATAACGATGAGTATAGTATGATTCGTTATTTCCAAGTTGAATTTATGGAGGCAGAAGATTTAATTAGAACTAAAAATTGGTTGCAATTGTTTGAAGGTGTAAATGCTGATGGTTTAATTTTAAATATTCTGTTTAGTAACAAATTATGCTCTGCGGAAGTTAAAGAAAAAATTAAGGAATTTGCTGGTCAACAACAAATTATTGCATGCGTTCCTGAAACAGAGGAATTGTTTGATGACATAATAATCAAACAACTTTCAGCTGTGGCAGAATTAAAGCATTCTGACGTGGCGAAAGGAGATAAGCATTATCTTGAAGAACTTGAAGTTTATGAAGAAGATGCTGAAAAACGCTTGAGCAAGTATATAGATGAACTGTATAGTGTTACGAGTCCGAAAAGCCACTTCTATAATTGTGATGGAGAAATTCCCGATATAAGGAAACAGATTAACTTGAATAAAGTGATTTCTCGTATTTGTTCGCAAAAATATGGGAAGGCACCGAAAATCAATAACGAAATGATTAATAAAAACAACTTGTCTTCTCCGATAAGAAAGGCTCGTGAATTAGTGGTTAATCATATATTAGAAAGTTCAGAACAAACAACTCTTCCTTGTATGGAGGGCTTTGGTTCAGAAGTAAGCGTGTTTAATTCTGTTTTTGTTGCCACAGGACTTAATCAGACATTAATGGTTGCGGATGAAGGATTAAAAGCTGTTTTATCTGAAATAGAAACGTTTGTTAAAAACGCAGAAACAAAGAAACAGAAATTCAGTAATCTTTTTGATACATTATCCTCAGCTCCTTACGGTGTTAGAAAGGGTATTATCCCTATGCTTATTGCATATGTTTTGCGACCATATAAAGAAAGTGTTGTTCTTTATTATGGGAAGAACGAAGTTGAGTTGTCGGCAGATATCATTTGTTCAATAATAGATGTTAATGGCATAGATTATCAAATCCTTCTAGAAAGTGGAACTCAAAAAAAAGATGAAAGTATAGCAGAACTTTTAGATGTTTTTGCTCAATATGCAGATACTCAAAGTAAAAGCATAAACAAGATTTACAACGTCGTTAAGCTCATGCAAAATTGGATGCGTTCTCTTCCTGAATATACAAAACGTTGTGAAAGCATTTGCGAAAACGGATTGTTTATACAACTATCGTTAGAAGAGTTAAACTTCAAAAAAGAGTTATTGAAATTTGAAATTAATGCAAGAGAATTCTTGTTTGAGTATGTATTTAAAAATAATTCAAAAGCGGAACTCAAACATGCTATCGAAAAAGTTAAATTATTAAAAAGTAGACTTGATAACCATATTTCGAATGTTAAGGATTATTTAATTCTTGAAACTAAAAAGATTTTTGGGGATAGGTCAACAGGAACGTTAGCTTCTGCAATACTTGATTGGAAACAAAAGCTTGATGACAAAACCAAAAAGCGAATGTTTGATACTAAAACCAATCAGATATTAGGGTATCTGTTGTCAATTAATAATTACGACGACGTTAAATTAATAGAAGAACTTTCTAAATGCGTAACAGGTATTAATTTGGCAGACTGGAACAATTCAATGATAGATAAATATAAAGAAATGCTTTCGTCGGCTATTCTTGCTATTAATGAATTTAATGTTTCTTCAGATGATGAAGAAGGGGCAAATGGTATAGAAGTTGTTATAAACGGCGAGAAGATATCAAAAACTTTTGCTTCAGTAAAAACTACGCCGATGGGCATGACAGTGAAGAATAACATAGAATCAGTCTTTGAAGAATATGGGGATTCTATTTCATCGGATGAGAAATTGAGTATTTTGCTTAATGTAATTAAAACCTTAATAAATTAGGAGTTGTATATGATTTACTTGGACAATGCAGCAACTAGTTTTCCAAAACCAGAATGCGTATGTAACGCAATGGATGAGGTTAATCGAAATTTATTGGTTAATGCTGGAAGGGGAACATATAAACTTGCTGCGAAAGCGAATTCATTAATTAATGAAACAAAGATGAATGTGGCAAAAATGGTAGGAACTATGGCGGAAGATGTTTATTTTCTTCCGTCGGACACCTATGCAATGAATTGTATAATTAATGGGTTAGATTGGAAGTCTAAAAAAACGGTCTATGTGACTCCGTTTGAACATAATGCAGTGATGAGACCTTTACAGTTAAAGGTTAATTTAGGACAAGCTAGTATTAAATTTATTCCTTTTAACTACGATTTTTCTATTGACGAAAAAGCTTTTAAGGATATGCTTATAAAAGATAACCCCGATTATATATTTGTAAATCATGCGAGTAATGTAATCGGAAATTTGGTT
>ERZ834722.3291-NODE-3291-length-11161-cov-2.543940_pt1 | contig 11161 bp, 9 predicted proteins | sample MGYA00519576_ERZ834722 | MGnify/ENA primary metagenome ERZ834722 (study PRJEB31850, sample SAMEA3708759) | human gut metagenome | biome: human gut; feature: human-associated habitat; material: faeces | place: China | collected 2014 ...
AATCCAGGTGCAGCGCCCGCCATAGCCAGTGCAGATACTGCATTGCCAGCGGCTGGTTGAGCCCCAGCAGCTCGCGGGTCGAGGCAACCATCTCTTCAGTGGGCGGCAGGTTCGACAGGCGTAAATAATCCAGCGCCGGGTCGCCGGCGCCGAGCCGCAGCAGCAGAAAGATGATGGCTGAGGCGGCGAGCAGCAGCGGGATCAGCAGCAGCAGGCGGCGTAAAATATAGCGTAGCATTATGGCGTTACCGGGGTAATCTGGTCGAAAGGGATCTCGCTGGTCACCGGGGCGAACGGGATCTCCCCGACCTCCTGGCGCGCGACCGACATCAGCGAGACATAGCTGATGGGCAGATACACCGCGTCCTGATGCAGACGGGTCAGCACATCATGGTACAGTTTTCTCCGCTGCGCCTCGTCCCCGGTGGTCAGCACTTCACTAATCTCTTTATCAATCAGTGCCTTGTCTGGCAGGCCGCGCTGGGCCTGGTAATCCGCATGCGACGGGACGCGCATCGAGCTTAAAAAGGCATGCGGATCGTAGGGCGCGCCCCAGGTGCGATTGAAGATCATGCCGAAGCGGCCTTCGCGCTGGCGCGCGTAAATGCTGCTTTCCTCCTCGCCCACCAGGGTGACCTGCACGCCGACCTGCCGCAGATTGGCCTGAATAATTTCGGCCATCGATTTAGCCAGCGCGTCGGTGCCAATAAACGCCAGCTCAATCGCCAGCGGTTGCCCGGCTTTTTGTCGCCAGGGCTGGCCCTCCAGCTGCTGCCAGCCGGCCTGTTCCAGCAGGGCGCGGGCTTTTGTCGGGTCGTAACGGCGCGGCGTCAGATCCTGCGGGGCGTAAGGGACGGAGGGGGCAAACAGGGTGTCGGCAACCTGCTGGGTGCCATACAACACGCTATCGACAAGGGTCTGTTTATCGACGGCGTAGTTGAGCGCCTCACGAACCGCCTGCTCGCGGGTCGGGCCCTGGCTGGCGTTTAGCGCCAGCATTACCGTCTCCGCCGGGGCGGACAGGCGCGCCACGTAGCCGGGGTGATGGCGAAAGCGTTCGAAGGTGTCCAGCGGCAGCAGCCCTTCATCGCCGTAGAGCATATCTATTTCCCCGGTTTCGAACGCCACCGCCCGGCTGGTGGCGTCAGGGATCACCTTGATGGTGATTTGCTGTAGCGCGGGTTTGCGACCCCAGTAGCGCTCATTGCGCACCAGCACATCGCGCTGATTGAGCTGCGAGCTTGCCAGCCGCCACGGGCCGGTGCCGATCGGGGCTTTAATGCCCCTGGCGGTGCCGCCATCGATAAACTGCGAGGGGGCGATGAAGCGGAACGGGCGGGGCAGGGCCAGCTCTTGCAGTAAGGGGGCGTAGGCGCTTTTCAGGGTGATCTGCAGCTCGGTGGCGCTGAGGGCCCGCACGTCGGTTATTTGGTTGGCGAGCTCAAGCCAGGCGTGGCGTTGGCGGTTGGCCAGCACCGCCTGAAAATTGGCCGCCGCGGCCTGGGCGTTAAACGGTTCGCCGTTGGAGAAGGCCACATCGTCGCGCAGGGTGAACCACCAGGTTTTTCCGTCGGCGGAGTGACGCCAGCGGGTTGCCAGCCAGGGCTGTACGCTGCCGTCAGCCTGATACTTCACCAGCGGTTCATAGACCATGCTTTGGGCAAACATCTGGTTGGGCGTATAGAGATGGGGATTCAGCGGGCCGACGTTAACCGGCCAGGCGGTGGTGAGCTGGTACGGCGCGGCCTGAGCCAGCAGAGGGACGCAGGCGACCAGCGCCAGCAGGGTGAGGCGGATAATAGACAAGACGGCAATCTCAACGACAGGAAAGTATGACGATTTTAGTGATTCATCATACTTTGGGAGTAACCTGGATCAATATTGCGCCGGAAAGTATAAGAAAATCGTATCATTACGCCCAGGCGACCAGCGCCGCCTTACCCCTCAGGGCGTCCGGAACAACGCCAGCAGCGTGGCCACCTGTTCGTCGATCGGCGCCAGGTCCCGCTTGACGATCAGATGCAGCGGCGTCGCGCGGCGCGCGCCATGGCTGAGGGGCAACCGCTTCAGCACGCCCTGGTCGAGATGGGGGCGAATGCGCTCCTCCGGCAGCCAGCCGAAGCCGACCTGATACATCACCGCATCAATGGCGGCATCAATGGTGGAGAAGGTCCAGGCGTCTCGCGGCGCCTGGCTATCTCCGCCCTGATCGGCAATGCGCACCAGCGGCCACGGCGCCAGCGCGCTATCCTCCAGCGGTCCGTCCAGCGCGGCGAGAGGGTGGTCGCGGTGGGCGACGGCGATGAAATCAATATTCATCAGCCACTCCCCGCGGCCGGTAATATCCTGGCGGCGGGGCAACACCATCACATCGGCTTCCGTCCGCGCCGCGCTCTCGTCATCCAGGTTTTCCAGCACTTCGGTGAGCCTGACCTGGGTCTGCGGATAGCGCTGCTGAAACTGGCGTAAAATCGCGAACAGCCGCTGGCGCGGGAAAATACTGTCGACCACCAGATCCAGGCGGGTCCGCGCCCCGTTGCGCAGAGTGGCGGCGTGCGTCTCGACGTAGGCGAAGGCCTGCAGCAGCGGCTTGACCTGATTCAGCAGTAGTTCGCCAGCCGGCGTCAGCACCGCCCGCCGGCCGGACGGCGCCAGCAGCGCCACGCCTAAGCGCTCCTGCAGCAGCGCGAGGTTATAGCTTACCGATGACTGACTGCGATTGGTCTCCTCCGCCGCTCTGGCAAAGCTCCCCAATTCCACTACCTTTTCGAGTAACGCCCACTGCTCCAGGGTTGTCTTGTGCATAATCAATCTAAAATTTGAATGTATTTAATCCAAACATAGCGTTATTCATTCATTTTTTAAAGACGTATGCTGTCCTCAACAAAACAGAGGAGAATAAATGATGAGCACTTTCGACAAACATGACCTCAGCGGCTTTATCGGTAAACATCTGGTCTATACCTACGACAACGGCTGGAACTACGAGATTTACGTCAAAAATGGCCACACCCTCGACTACCGTATTCACAGCGGCATCGTCGGCAATCGCTGGGTGAAAGATCAGGAAGCGTACATTGTGCGGGTGGGGGAAAGTATCTACAAAATCTCCTGGACCGAACCGACCGGCACCGACGTCAGCCTGATCGTCAACCTGGGCGACAAACTGTTCCACGGCACTATTTTCTTCCCGCGCTGGATCATGAATAACCCGGAAAAAACCATCTGCTTCCAGAACGACCATATTCCGCTGATGAATTCGTATCGCGATGCCGGCCCGGCCTACCCGACGGAAGTGATTGACGAGTTTGCCACTATCACCTTCATTCGCGACTGTGGCGCGGATAATGACGAGGTCATTAATTGCCCGGCGAGCGAATTGCCTGCGGATTTTCCTGCAAATTTGTAATTCAGCAGAAATAACTTTGTGATCTGCGCTAACTTTTTGTCATTAAGCGTGACAATGACAGAATAATAAATTGTGAACTGGTTTAGTTCTCGTTTAATTTCAACTATTGCGTTCCTGTTCTCTTTTTCGTGACAGGAACGCATCTCCGTCAAATTTCTGCCATAAAAAACTCCTATCATACTGTTTATTAATAATTTATTTCTTATTCCGAAGAAATATTAATTTCTTAATATTATCCTAAGCAAGGTCGACTACATTAATAGTGGTCGAGATACCCTGAAATGGAATGCCGCGCTGAACTCACTTCATTTTAATTTCGTTTAAGTCCGCAGGCGCAGGATATTTTATTCTAACGACCCAGATTCGTGCGTGGGTCATCTACAGAACAGGATGATGATGAGCGATTTTTTGCCTTTTTCGCGCCCGTCGATGGGCGACGCAGAGCTGGCTGCGCTGCGTGAAGTTTTAGCGTCGGGCTGGATCACCACCGGGCCGAAGAATCAGGCACTTGAAGCGGCATTCTGCCAGCTGACCGGCAACCGTCATGCGATTGCCGTCAGTTCAGCGACCGGCGGGATGCATGTGACCCTGATGGCGCTGGGTATTGGCCCCGGCGATGAAGTCATTACGCCGTCCCAGACCTGGGTCTCCACTCTCAATATGATCTGCCTGCTGGGCGCCACGCCGGTGATGATCGATGTCGATAACGACAATCTGATGATTACCCCTGCAGCGGTGGAAGCGGCGATCACCTCGCGTACCAAAGCGATAATTCCCGTGCATTACGCCGGGGCGCCAGCCGACATCGACGCCATTCGCGCGGTGGGCGAGCGCCATGGCATTTCGGTGATCGAAGACGCCGCCCATGCGGCCGGTACCCATTATAAAGGCCGCCACGTGGGCTGGCAGGGGACCGCCATTTTCTCGTTCCACGCGATCAAAAACATGACCTGCGCCGAAGGCGGGCTGATTGTCACCGACGACGACGAGCTGGCCTCCCGCATCCGTAGCCTGAAATTCCATGGTCTGGGCGTGGACGCTTATGATCGCCAGACCCACGGCCGCGCGCCGCAGGCGGAGGTGATCACCCCGGGCTTCAAGTACAACCTTGCCGATATCAACGCCGCTCTGGCGCTGGTCCAGCTGGAAAAACTGAGCCACGCCAATCAGCGCCGGACCGAGATTGCCCAGCGCTACCTGCGCGAGCTGGCGGACACGTCGTTTAAACCGCTGAGCGTCCCGGCATGGGAGCACCAGCACGCCTGGCATCTGTTTATCATCCGCGTCGATGAGGCCGCGTGCGGCATCAGCCGCGACGCGCTGATGGAAAAGCTGAAGGCGATGGGCATCGGCACCGGCCTGCACTTCCGTGCGGCCCATACGCAAAAATATTACCGCGAGCGCTTCCCTGAGGTTTCCCTGCCGAATACCGAATGGAACAGCGCCCGCATCTGCTCTCTCCCGTTGTTCCCGGATATGACCGATGACGATGTCACTCGCGTTATCTCCGCACTGCGCCAGTTGTCAGGACGTTGATATGCTTACTTACCCTCCCGTGAAGAAGGTCTCGGTGGTTATCCCGGTTTATAACGAACAGGATAGCCTGCCGGAACTGCTTCGTCGTACGGATGCCGCCTGCGCCACCCTGGGGCGGCAATATGAAATTCTGTTGATCGACGATGGCAGCAGCGACGATTCCGCGCGCATGCTCACCGAAGCCGCCGAGGCGGAAGGCAGCCACGTCGTCGCCGTGCTGTTAAACCGTAACTACGGCCAGCACTCGGCGATCATGGCCGGCTTCAGCCATGTAACCGGCGATCTGATTATTACCCTCGACGCCGACCTGCAAAACCCGCCGGAGGAGATCCCGCGGCTGGTGGCGAAGGCTGATGAAGGTTACGACGTGGTGGGCACCGTCCGCCAGAACCGTCAGGACAGCATCTTCCGTAAAACCGCGTCGAAGATGATCAACCGCCTGATCCAGCGCACCACCGGCAAAGCGATGGGCGACTACGGCTGCATGCTGCGCGCTTACCGCCGCCATATCATCGACGCCATGCTCAACTGCCATGAGCGCAGCACCTTTATCCCGATCCTGGCGAATACCTTCGCCCGGCGCGCGGTGGAGATCCCGGTGATGCACGCCGAGCGCGAATTCGGCGACTCCAAATACAGCTTTATGCGCCTGATCAACCTGATGTACGACCTGGTGACCTGTCTGACCACCACGCCGCTGCGTCTGCTCAGCATTTTCGGCAGCGTGATTGCCCTGCTGGGCTTCGCCTTCGGCCTGCTGCTGGTGGTGCTGCGTCTGGCCTTCGGCCCGCAGTGGGCGGCGGAAGGGGTGTTTATGCTCTTCGCCGTGCTGTTCATGTTCATCGGCGCCCAGTTTGTCGGTATGGGCCTGCTCGGGGAGTATATCGGCCGCATCTATAACGACGTGCGCGCCCGCCCCCGCTACTTTATTCAACGTGTTGTTCGCCAGCCGGAAACGGCATCTAAAGAGGAAGATCGTTCATGAAAGCCGTAGTCTTCGCTTATCACGATATGGGCTGCACCGGTATCCAGTCCCTGCTGGACGCCGGGTATGATATCGCTGCTATTTTCACCCACCCGGATAACCCTGGCGAAAACCATTTCTTTGGCTCCGTGGCGCGCCTTGCCGCCGAGCAGGGTATTCCGGTGTGGGCGCCGGAAGACGTGAACCATCCGCTGTGGATTGAGCGTATCCGCGAGATGAAGCCGGACGTGCTGTTCTCCTTCTACTATCGCAACCTGCTGGGCGATGAGATCCTCAATCTGGCGCCGAAAGGGGCGTTCAACCTGCACGGTTCGCTGCTGCCAAAATATCGCGGCCGCGCGCCGCTGAACTGGGTGCTGGTCAATGGCGAAAGCGAAACCGGCGTCACCCTGCACCGGATGGTGAACCGCGCAGACGCTGGCGATATCGTCGCCCAGCAGGCCGTGGCGATTGGCGCGGATGACGCCGCCCTGACGCTGCATCGTAAGCTGTGCGCTGCCGCCACTGAGCTGCTGAGCCGGGCGCTGCCGGCGATCCTCGCCGGCACCACCGATGAGCGTCCGCAGGATCACAGCCAGGCAACCTATGTGGGGCGTCGTACCCCGGAAGATGGCCGGCTGGACTGGGAGCTGCCGGCGCAGACCCTGCACAATCTGGTGCGTGCGGTCTCGGATCCGTGGCCGGGCGCCTTCGGCTACGCCGGAGCGAACAAGTTTATCGTCTGGAAATCCCGCGTTCGCCACGATTTGCCAGCAGCTAAACCGGGCACCGTGATCTCCATTGCGCCGCTGATCGTCGCGTGCCAGGACGGGGCGCTGGAGATTGTCACCGGCCAGACCGAACGCGGCGTGTACATGCAGGGCGCTCAGCTGGCGCAGGCGCTGGGCCTGGTGTCCGGGGCGGTGATCAGCAGCAAACCGGTGGTGGCGATTAAGCGTCGCACCCGGGTGCTGATCCTCGGCGTCAACGGCTTTATCGGTAACCACCTGACCGAGCGCCTGCTGCAGGACGACAACTATGAGATTTACGGTCTGGATATCGGCTCCGACGCCATCAGCCGTTTTCTCGACTGTCCGCGTTTCCACTTTGTGGAAGGCGATATCAGCATTCACTCTGAGTGGATCGAGTATCACATTAAGAAATGCGACGTGGTGTTGCCGCTGGTGGCCATCGCCACGCCTATCGAATACACCCGCAACCCGCTGCGCGTGTTCGAGCTGGATTTCGAAGAGAACCTGAAAATCATCCGCGACTGCGTAAAATACAATAAGCGCATTATCTTCCCGTCGACCTCGGAAGTGTACGGCATGTGCACCGACAAAAATTTCGACGAAGATAGCTCCAACCTGGTGGTGGGGCCGATCAACAAACAGCGCTGGATCTACTCGGTCTCCAAGCAACTGCTCGATCGCGTGATCTGGGCCTATGGCGATAAGAACGGCCTGAAGTTCACCCTTTTCCGTCCGTTCAACTGGATGGGGCCGCGGCTGGATAACCTTAATGCCGCGCGTATCGGTAGCTCCCGCGCCATCACTCAGCTGATCCTCAACCTGGTGGAAGGGTCGCCGATCAAGCTTATCGAAGGCGGCAAGCAGAAGCGCTGCTTCACCGACATCAGCGACGGTATCGAAGCGCTGTTCCGCATCATCGAGAACAAAGACGGCCGCTGCGACGGGCAGATCATTAACATCGGTAACCCGGATAACGAAGCGAGCATCAAAGAGCTGGCCGAAATGCTGCTCGCCTGCTTCGAACGTCATCCGCTGCGCGATCGCTTCCCGCCGTTCGCCGGCTTCCGTGAAGTGGAAAGCAGCGATTACTACGGAAAGGGCTACCAGGACGTTGAGCATCGTAAGCCGAGCATCCGCAACGCCAAACGCTGCCTGAACTGGGAGCCGAAGGTGGAGATGGAAGAAACGGTCGAACACACGCTGGACTTCTTCCTGCGCACGGTTGAACTGGTGGACGATAAAAATCCATGAAACAGGTCGGCTTACGCATAGATGTCGATACCTTTCGCGGCACGCGGGACGGCGTTCCGCGGCTGCTGGAGCTGCTGGGCCGGCATGGGATCCAGGCAAGCTTCTTCTTCAGCGTCGGGCCGGACAATATGGGGCGCCACCTGTGGCGCCTGGTAAAACCGAAGTTTCTGTGGAAGATGCTGCGTTCCAGAGCCGCCTCGCTGTACGGCTGGGATATTCTGCTGGCCGGCACCGCCTGGCCGGGGCGCCGCATCGGAGCAGGGAACGAAGCGGTGATCCGCGCCGCCGCCGAATCTCATGAAGTCGGCCTGCACGCCTGGGACCACTACAGCTGGCAGGCGTGGAGCGGCGTCTGGCCGCAGGAACGGCTGGCGCTGGAGGTTGAGCGCGGCCTGCTGGAGCTCGAGCGCATCATCGGCCGGCCGGTGACCTGCTCGGCCGTCGCCGGCTGGCGCGCCGATCAGCGGGTGGTCAAAGCCAAAGAATCCTTCGATTTTCTCTACAACAGCGACTGTCGCGGCACGCGGCCGTTCCTGCCCCAGCTCGGTAGCGGCACGTTCGGTACGGTGCAGATCCCGGTCACGCTGCCGACCTGGGATGAGGCGGTGGGCACGGCGGTCGATATCGCCGGCTTTAACCGCTACCTGCTCGACTGCATCCATCGCGACCCGGGCGTGCCGGTCTATACCATTCACGCCGAAGTGGAAGGTATTGCTTACGCCGATCAGTTCAATGAACTGCTGACCATGGCGGCGGAAGAGGAAATTCAGTTTTGCCCACTGAGCCAGCTGCTGCCCGCTGACTTTAGCGAGCTGCCCTCAGGCAAAGTGGTTCGTGGTGAACTGGCTGGCCGGGAAGGCTGGCTCGGACGTGAACAATTACTGACTTCGGGTGTTTGATGAAAAGCATTCGCTATGGCGTCTCTCTGATTGCGCTGTTTGCGCTGTATTATCTGCTGCCGCTCAATTTCCGTTTGCTCTGGCAACCCGACGAAACCCGCTACGCGGAGATCAGCCGTGAAATGCTGGCCACCGGCGACTGGGTGGTACCGCATTTTCTCGGCCTGCGCTACTTCGAAAAACCGATTGCCGGTTACTGGATCAACAGTATCGGTCAGTGGCTGTTTGGCCATAATAACTTCGGCGTACGCTTCGGGTCGGTCTTCGCCATCACCATGACCGCCCTGCTGGTGGCCTGGCTGGCGTGGCGGATCTTTCGTGATAAGCGGGTAGCTATCCTGTCGCCGATTATCTTCCTCACCGCGATGCTGGTGTATGCGATTGGCACCTATGCGGTGCTGGACCCGATGATCACCCTGTGGCTGGCGCTGGCGATGTGCAGCTTCTGGGGCGCGGTGCAGGCGCACAGCCGCAGCGGCAAAATACTGGGCTACGTGCTGCTGGGCGTCGCCTGCGGGATGGGGGTGATGACCAAGGGCTTCCTGGCGCTGGCGGTGCCGGTGGTGGGCGTTCTGCCGTGGGTGATCGCCCGTAAACGCTGGCGTGAAGTGCTGACCTACGGCTGGCTGGCGGTAATCGTCTGTACGCTGGTGGTGCTGCCCTGGGGGCTGGCTATCGCTCAGCGCGAGCCGGACTTCTGGCGCTACTTCTTCTGGGTCGAGCATATTCAGCGTTTTGCTGAAAAAGACGCCCAGCACAAAGCGCCGTTCTGGTACTACATCCCGTTCCTGATCGCCGGCAGTCTGCCGTGGCTGGCCCTGCTGCCGGGGGCGCTAAAGCGCGGCTGGCTTGAGCGCGATGAGGCCCGCGGCGCGCTGTATCTGCTGGGTTGGGTGGCGATGCCGTTCCTGTTCTTCAGTATCGCCAAAGGCAAACTGCCGACCTATATCCTGCCGTGCTTTGCGCCGCTGTCGATCCTGATGGCCCGCTACGCGCTGGAGGCCGCAAAGACCGGCGCGAAAGCGTTGCGCATCAACGGGATGATCAACCTGGGCGTTGGTTTGCTGGGGCTTATCGCCGTGCTGGTGGTCTCGCCGTGCTTCATGCATAAGCCGGTGTGGACCAAGATTGAGCTGTATAAATGTCTGCTGGCGGCGATCGCTTTTGCCGTCTGGGCGCTGATGGGCTGGCTGGCGATGAAAGACTCTGGCCGCCGCTGGAGCCTCGCCGCGCTCTGTCCGCTCGGCCTGGCGCTGCTGGTGGGCTTCGCCATCCCGGACCGGGTTATCGACAGCAAACAGCCGCAGTTCCTCGTGGATATCGTCAGCGAATCCCTGCAGCCCAGCCGTTACGTCCTGACCAACAACGTTGGGATCGCCGGCGGCCTGGCCTGGGAGCTGAAGCGAAGCGATATTATTATGTTCGACAAACAGGGTGAGCTGAAGTACGGTCTCGACTGGCCGGATGCTCAGGGAAGCTTTGTCAGCCAGGCCGGTTTTGCCGACTGGCTGGCCGCGCATCGTCAGCAGGGGCCGGTCTCGCTGGTGCTGTTGATGGATAAAGGAGAGAGTATGCTCGACTTACCGTTACCGAAGCCGGATAACGCCTACGAGCTGGGCCGGGTCGTTTTCCTTCAGTACCTGCCGCAATGAGCGTCTGGATCTGTCTGGTGTGCGCCAGCCTGCTGAGCTGCGCCGGACAGCTCTGCCAGAAACAGGCGACCCGCCCGTCCCGTCGCGGACGGCGGAGTCGCCATATACTCTTCTGGTTGGGGATGGCGCTGTTATGTCTGGGCTGCGGCATGCTGCTGTGGCTGAGCGTCCTGCAGTCTATTCCGGTCAGCATCGCCTATCCGATGCTGAGCCTGAATTTCGTCTGGGTTACCCTCGCGGGCTGGGGCATCTGGCATGAGCCGGTCGCCCGTCGCCACTGGCTTGGCGTCGGGTTGATCGTCGTGGGCATTGTCATTCTGGGGACCAGCGTCTGATGGGCTTTTTCTGGGCATTACTCAGCGTCGGCCTCGTCAGCGCCGCGCAGTTGCTGCTGCGCAGCGCCATGGTGGCCTTGCCGCCGCTGACCGATATTGTGGCATTTCTCCAGCATCTGCTGCATTTCCAGCCCGGGACTTTCGGCCTGTTTTTCGGCCTGCTGGGCTACCTGCTGTCGATGGTCTGCTGGTACTTTGCCCTCCATCGCCTGCCGCTGTCGAAAGCGTATGCGCTACTGAGCCTGAGCTATATCCTCGTGTGGGCCGCCGCCATCTGGCTGCCCGGCTGGCATGAGCCGTTCTACTGGCAATCGCTGCTGGGTGTGGCGATCATCGTCGCCGGCGTATTGACCATCTTCTGGC
>ERZ834722.3294-NODE-3294-length-11156-cov-5.422665_pt1 | contig 11156 bp, 7 predicted proteins | sample MGYA00519576_ERZ834722 | MGnify/ENA primary metagenome ERZ834722 (study PRJEB31850, sample SAMEA3708759) | human gut metagenome | biome: human gut; feature: human-associated habitat; material: faeces | place: China | collected 2014 ...
CAATAAAGGGAAAACTTTTAGTAATGTTGATAATTTCTTGAACACTTTGGTACTGTCTATGAACCTCATATTGTTCAATACTTACAATCTCAAATCCAGATTTCTCCAGTTTAGTAGAATAGTACTCGATTTGTCTGCTTCTAATAAGCCTATCTCTAAACAAATTGGCTATTTCAACCAGACCTTTGCTTGGACCATATTCTCTAAAGACAAAATATCCTCCATCTTTAAGTATCCGATATAACTCATCAGAATTATACCTAGTTACATTTTTTGCAGTAACAATATCAAAAGAATTATCTGCAAAAGGAAGATTATTATTGTCTCCTTCAAGAATAATTGCGCTTTCTCCCAGATTTTCTCTGGCTGTGATTACCATCTCACTTGAATTATCAACTCCTGTCAATGTGCTTTTGATACTAGAATTTTCTTGAATTTGTTTTAGTACAAATCCATTTCCTGTTCCAATATCAAGGATTTTACATCCTTCTCTCATAAAAGAGATAATTTTCCGAACAAACAAACTATTAATGTCATGAGTTTGTTTGACGGGTGCTGCAATGCTAGTGTTACGAATATTTACAACTTTTTCATCGTAAAACATCTTTTTCACCCTTTCATAAAGTATTTTTACTATGCCATTTTATCACTTTATGTATACTTTGTCAATAATTAGTCTCTCCAAAGAAAAAAGCACAGTAGTTTACTGTACCTCTAAAATTTATCTATCTTTTCCTCTCTAAAAAATATATGTTTTTTTATTGCTAAATTTAAAACTTTTTTTAATGTTTTCTTATCTCCAAACCAATTTACTTTTTTTATAAATTCATCAAAAGTACACCATTTATAATCTATACTTTCTTCATTTAATACAATATTATCTTTTTTTACAAAGCTTATATAAACATATTCCTTACATTGCACCCCTAAAGATTTATATTCTAAAATCCAATTTAAGTAAATGTTATTATTGGTTAATAAATTTGTTTCCTCTTTTACTTCTCTTTTAACAGTTTCTTCCCTATCTAAATCATATTCTTCACGAGCACCTGTTACTACGTACCAAAAAGAACTTTTAAACTGTGGATCATTTTCACTACCTTTTAATAGTAATATTTCGTTATATTCATTTACAATAAATGTTAAAATTTTATCCATTTATATCACCATATATAGTATATCACTTGATAGTACATTTAGCAATAACTCCAGAATAAAGACATAAAAAAATCCAAATTGATATTTCTATCAATTTTCCATATTAAAATCATCTAAAAAATCATCTATAGTCATAATCTTATCATCAATTTCTTTTAATGATACATCTTTTTTTGGAATACTTTCTATTTCTTCCTCTTCTAATACTTCAAGTTCCTCTTTTGATATTAATTCTTTTATTTCAAATACATCTAATACTTTTTTCTTAGATATAGATGATCCTGTTGAGTATCTATCATTTATTGATATTTCAGCACTTCTTATATAATCAATATCAGAATTTGTCATAAATCCTAGTTTACTCTTACCATTTATTACAAAAGTTTTAACTATTTTATATGGATTAGTCTTAACTTCTCTAATTAATAATAATCCTCTTCTAGCTCTTGATGATTTTTCCATTTCTTCTAATTTTATTCTTTTAGCAGTTCCTTTATTTGTAAATACAGCAATATATTCATCATTTTTATTAAATAAGCATCCTGATACTACTATATCATCTTTTAAATTAATAGACTTAACACCTGATGCTTTTATTCCAGAAATAGGAACTTCTTCTATATCATACCATAATCCATAACCATTTTCTGTTGAAATTAATACCTCTTTATTTTTAGAATTAATAGCATTTACAACTTCATCATCATCTTTTAATTTAATACATGTTACTGCCTTTGAATATCTTTGAAGTTTAAACTCTGATAAATTAGTTCTTTTTATCATACCATTTTTAGTAAATAAAGTAATAATATCACTTGTTTCAAAATTAGTTACTGGTATGCATCCAATTATTTTTTCTTCTGATTTTATTGTTCTAATATTACTTATATGTTTTCCTAAATCCTTCCATTTTGCATCTGGGATTTCATGAACTGGAACATATAAATAATTACCTAAATTAGTAAATAAAAGTACTGTATCTAATGTATTTAGTTCATATAAACCAAGTACATAATCATTATCTTTTAATAAAGTATCTTCATTCTTACTAGATTGATAACTTCTACTTGATACTCTTTTTATGTATCCTTCTTTTGTTATAACTACTATTACATCTTCTTTTTGAATCATATCTATTGCATCTATTTTTATTTCAGATACTTCATCTTTAATAACTGTTTTTCTTTCTGTAGCATATTCTTTCTTTATATCTAATAATTCTTTTTTCATTTGTTTAAATAATACCTTTTCATTAGATAAAACTGAGTTTAAGAATTCAATTATCTGCTTTAATTTTTCTCTTTCTTCTTCTAGAGCTACTACATCTGTATTAGTTAAACGATATAATTTCATATCTACTATTGCAGTTGCTTGTTCTATAGTAAACTCAAATTCTTTTACTAAGTTATTTATAGCATCTATTCTATTATTACTTTTTCTAATGCAAGCAATTACTTCATCTAATATACTCATTGCTTTTAAATAACCATCTACTATATGCATTCTTGCTTTAGCATGTTCTAAATCAAATTTACTTTTTCTTATTGTAACTTCTTTTTGATGAGCAATATATGCATCAATTATATCAACAAGTCCAACAAGTTTTGGTCTTCTATTAACAATAGCAATCATATTAAAACTATATGATATTTGCATATCTGTATTTTTAAGTAAATAATTTAAGATAAGTTCACTATTAGCGTCTTTCTTTAAATCAATTGCAATTCTAAGATCTCCTCTTGCTGTTTCATCTCTAGCATCTACTATTCCATCTATTTTCTTTTCTATTCTAATATCATTTATTTTCTTAACTAAATTTGCTTTATTTACTTCATATGGAATTTCTGTAATAAGTATTTGATGAACTCCCTTTTCCTTTATGATTTCATATTTACATTTTACATTTATTTTTCCTTTACCAGTTCTATATGCTTCTTCTATATTTTTCTTTCCTTCAATTGTTCCACCTGTTGGAAAGTCTGGTCCTTTTACTATATTAAATATTTCTTCAAAAGAACATTTTGGTTTATCTATTCTATAAACTGTTGCATCTATTACTTCACCTAAATTATGTGTTGGTATATTAGTTGCATATCCAGCACTTATTCCTGTTGAACCATTTACAAGTAAATTAGGAAACTTACAAGGAAGTACTGTTGGCTCTACTCTTGTATCATCATAGTTAGGAGCCATATTAACAGTTCCTTTTTCTATATCTTTAAGTAGTTCACCTGCTATTTTAGATAATCTTGCTTCTGTATAACGCATAGCAGCTGCTGAATCACCATCCATAGATCCATTATTACCATGCATATCAATATATGGAGTCATCATTTTCCAATCTTGACTCATTCTAACCATTGCATCATATATAGATGAATCACCATGTGGATGGTAATTACCCATTATTTCTCCGACTGCTTTGGCACTTTTTCTATATTTTTTATCATATGTATTTTTGCTTTCATACATTCCATAAAGTATTCTTCTTTGAACAGGTTTAAGTCCATCTCTTACATCAGGAAGGGCTCTATCTTGAATTATTTCTTTAGCATATGATGCGAATCTATCACCCATTATTTCTTCAAGGGCATAATCATGTATTCTTTGTATTACTTCTTTTGTTTCATCATTTTTCTTTTTCATTTAAAGCACCTCCTATATCTTATAATCATCTTCCAAAGAAAATTCTACATTTTCTTCTATCCATTCTTTTCTAGGATCAACATTATCACCCATAAGTACTGATACTCTTTTTTCTGCAAGAGCAGCATCAGTTATCTTAACTCTAATTAATAATCTATGTTCTGGATCCATTGTTGTTTCCCATAACTGTTCAGCATCCATTTCACCAAGACCTTTGTATCTTTGCGTATCAATTGGTTTTCTATTTTTTGTATATTCTTTTAATTCTTCATCATTATAAGCATACACTACTTCATTTTTAGCAAACTCTATTTTATAAAGTGGTGGTGTTGCAATATAAAGTCTTCCTTCTTCTATAAGTGGTCTCATATATCTATAGAAGAATGTTATTAAAAGAACTTGTATATGTGATCCATCAACATCGGCATCGGTCATTATTATTACTTTATCATAATTACAATCTTTAATATCGAAGTCTGTTCCAACACCTGCACCTATTGTATAAATAAGTGTATTAATTTCTGCATTTTTATATGCTTCTTCTATTTTTGCTTTTTCTGTATTAAGTACTTTACCACGAAGAGGTAATATTGCTTGATATCTTCTATCTCTTCCTGTTTTAGCAGAACCTCCTGCGGAATCACCCTCTACTATAAATAACTCATTTTTAGATGAATCTTTCTTTTGTGCAGGAGCAAGTTTATCACTAATATTTTTTTCTTTTTTTGTTCCATTTGCTTTTCTAGCAGCCTCTCTTGCCTTTCTGGCAGCTTCTCTTGCAGCTTTTCCTTTTAATGCTTTATTTAATATTGTAACTGCTACTTCTTTATTTTCTTCTAAATAAAATCCAAATTTTTCAGAAACTACGTTTTCTACTACAGTTTTAGCAAGTGGTGTACCTAGTTTACCTTTTGTTTGTCCTTCAAACTGAAGTAATGCTTCTGGAATTCTAAGTGATATAACTGCGGTTAAACCTTCCCTTACGTCAGGACCTTCTAAGTTTTTATCTTTTGCTTTTAAATATCCATTATTTCTAGCATATTCATTAAATACTTTTGTTAATGCTGTTTTAAATCCTACCTCGTGTGAACCACCATCATTTGTTTTAACATTATTAACAAATGAAATAATATTTTCATTATATGTATCTGTATACTGCATTGCGATTTCTACTTCAATTTTATCTTTTTCTCCAGTAAAATGTAATACATTATGAAGTGTATTTTTTCCTTCATTCATGTATTCCGCAAATGATTTAATACCATTTTCATAATGATATTTTACTTCTTTTTTATCTTCTTCATCTATTACTTCTACAGAAAGACCTTTTAGTAAGAAGGCAGATTCTTGCATTCTTTCACATATTGTTGTAAATGAGAAGTTTGTAGTAGAAAATATTTTATCATCTGGCATAAATCTAACTGTAGTACCAGTTTTATTAGTAGGACCAACCTTTTTTAAAGGACTATCTAATTCTCCACCATTTTTAAAACTGATTGTATATTCTGCTCCATCTCTTTTAGATGTTACTATCATCCATTTTGAAAGTGCATTTACAACAGAAGCACCTACACCATGAAGTCCACCAGATACTTTATAGTTTCCTTCTTCAAATTTACCACCAGCATGAAGTATTGTATAAATTACTTCTACTGTACTTTTACCTGATTCATGCTTTCCAACAGGAACACCACGTCCATCATCTGAAACACTAACTGAACCATCCGAATGAAGAATTATCTTAATATTTTTACCATACCCATTCATTACTTCATCTATTGAGTTATCTACTATTTCCCATACAAGATGGTGAAGTCCTCTTTTATCTGTTGAACCAATATACATACCTGGTCTTTTTCTTACTGCTTCAAGACCCTCTAGTATTTTAATTGATTTTTCATTATATTCTGCCATAAATAAAACTCCTTTACTTTTCACTATAAGTGATTATAACACATTTTTCCCTTTAAATTCAAGGTATTTTACATTTTGTTTATGTAAAGAAAAACGAACATTTTAATAGTTCATTTTTACAAAATACCTAGAATATCATTTTTTACATCTTTATCAATTATATTATTTTTAAAATTTTCATAATTAATAGATAATTTAATAATTATTTCTGTAAACTTATCTATATCATATCCAATGTTTCTTATACATTTTGAAAATAATTTTTTTATTTCATCATAGTTCATATTTTTTAAATCTATAATCTTTATTTCTTTTATATTATATCCATCAGAATATATAATTAAATCTTTAAAAACATTATATATAACATATGGATTATTTTCGTATTTAGTACTATATGAAACTATTTTATATGAGTACATTATTCTGATAAAATAGTAATATAAACTATCTATATTAATAGTTTCATAATATAAATTAAATTTCCAATGTATATCTTTTATATAAATATTTCTATTTATATCTGTTCTTCTATTAGTATATATTTCATATGGATAATCATTATCTTTTTTATATTCAATTTTATATATTCCATCATAAAACCTTTTATCACAAGAATGTTCCTTATCTATAATAAGTACACTATTTTTTAATCTAAAACCAGGATCAAAAATAACAAATGAAAGTTTTTTATTATATAAACATGGATGAACTAAAATTGTATGTGACTCTATCATTAATTCATCACCATGTTTACTCAAAAATTTATCAGGTTTACATGTTACTAAGTATGAATAAAGTCCCATTTCATCTAATTTGTTTTGTATTTTTCTAGACTGTTCTATGCACGCAATAGCATGTGTATAATTAGTATTTAAATTATCAAAATTCATATTGTTTGAAAATAAATTATCAAGTAATTCAAAATTATTTACATATTCATTATCTATTAAATAATTCATATAATTTTCTGCTTCTTTTATTTTTACTTCATTATACTCTTTTAAATTATCTAAATTAACTTTTCTTTTTTCTAGAAATGTTCCATCTTTTCTATATAATTTTATACTTTTCATATTATACCTCTTTATATGTATTATAACAAAAAAAGAAAGCATTAATATACTTTCTAATCTAAATTTTCTAAAATTGCTGGTAATATTTGTTTCTTTCTTGAAACTAATCCATCTGCAAAATATCCTTGCTTGATGTCTTCTTCATTATATACATTTTCTAGTACTTTTTTTGCTTTTTCAGTAAATATAATATATGAACCATTTTTAAGAATGTCTGTAATTGCGATTACAGTAAATTCATAACCTTCTTTAGTATTTACTTCATCTAATTTTTTAATATATTCATCTAATTCTTCAAATATTCTATCTACATCAAGTGTAAATACTTGACCAATTGCAAATTTAAATTCTCCTGATGGTGCTGGGAAAGATTTAAAGTCACTTTTTATTACTTCTTCTTTTGTTAATCCTTCTAAAGATGTACCTGCTTTAAACATATCAAATGCATATTTTTCTGGATCTACACCTACTATTTTAGATAATTCTTCTACTACCTTTTTATCTATATTAGTTGTTGTTGGACTTTGAAGACATAATGTATCTGAAAGTATTCCAGAAAGCATTATTCCTGCAATATTTTTTGGTATTTCTATATTTGCTTCTTCATACATAAAATAAATTATTGTATTTGTACTACCAACAGCCATGTTTCTAAAATTAATTGGATTATTAGTATTGATATTTCCAATTTTATGATGATCAACTATTTCTAAAATACTTGCTTCATCTAAACCTATAACACTTTGTTCTTTTTCTTGATGGTCTACTAATATTACTTCTTTATTATTCTTTTTAGCAATTTCAGTAATTCTTATAAGACCTAAGCATTTATTATTACTATCTAATATTGGATAGTTATTATGTTTTAATTTTTTACTTGCTTCCATAAAATCATCATAATAATCATTTTCTTTAAATACCTTTGAATTATCTTTTTCTATTATTGTACTAACTTTAGAAGATAAACCAATCAATTTTGATGTTCTATATGAATCATTACTTGTTCTTATAATATTTACTTTATTTTCTTTAGCACTTTCTAAATTTTCCTTTTTAATATTTCCGTTACCTGTTACAATTAAAAGTTTAATTTTACTATTAATAGCATTTTCTATTATTTCATGTCTATCGCCTACTATTAATATATTATCACTTGATAATTTTACATTTTTATTAAAAGTATCTTCATTATAAGATGCAACTAAAATATTTCCTTTTATTTCTTCATCAAATTTTAATACTTCTTCACCTTTTAATACATCTATAACATTAAAATAAGTAGTATCTAACTTTTCTACATCATTATCAAATAATTTTCTTACAATATCTTTAAGTGTTACAATACCTACATAATTATTATCATCATCAACTATAGGTGTACCTGTAATTCCTTTTTCTGTTAAATAATTATAAACTTTTAATATTGAATTTGATTTATTTGAATATACTCCTTTTAAATATTCAATATCTTTAAGTTGAAGTTTAACGTCATTTAAATATTTTGGTTCTTCTACATTAAATTTATCAAGGGCATATTTTGTCTCTTTATTAATATGACCCAATACTCTTGGTTCTGCATTTAAACCTTGTTTATTTTTTAAATAAGATAAACTTATTGATGCTGTAACAGCATCTGTATCAGGACTTTGATGTCCAAATATATAAACTTTTTCCATTAATATACCTCCACTAAACATATATTATTTTATTACTTTTTTACTTATTTTTCAATTGTTTTATTACTATATGTGTAAATATTAACAATTTTATCATTTACACTTGGATTTTCTCTATATTCTTTTTCTTCTAAGATTGTTTCTAGCTTCTTACTTGAATATAAACCTTGTATTTGCCCATTTTCTTTTAAATATTTTTTATATTCTTCTAATATCATTCTTTCTTTTTTGTTTATTTCTTCAGCACTCAAACTACTTGCATTAAAAGATAAATAAATAAAATTATATAGTTCTTTTAATTTTGATAATATTCTTTCATCATTAGAATAAACAAATTTTATACCACATTTTTCTACATTTTCTCTTGTTTCAATATATCTTTTAGGAATTAAATATCTTACTAAAGTCTCAAGTTCTTCTGCACTATATTTATCTTTTATAAAAAGCATTGATTTTCTAATTTTTTTACCAGGATATTTCTTATATAATTCATCAAAGAAGTATCTTGTTTTATCATCTAAATATTCTCTAATAGATAAATATGTATCATAACTAAAATTTGTACTATATCTTCCATAACCATACATAAAATAATTTAAATATTTTTTTCTTTCAAGATTTAAAGCAGCTAATTTTAATTTTAAAAAATATTCATCAAACCTATTATCGCTATAAGCTAAAACATTACCGCCATATGATAATATATCAAGTACTTCATCAGATGAATTAATTTTACATAATGCATCTCTATTATTTAACTTAATTTGTTTTAATGATTTTAATGTTTGATCTGTAAATAATTTAACTCTTCTATAACCTGTTTTTTTATAAATATTACCTTCTATATAATCACAGGCAACTATAATATCTTTTTCTACTTGCATAATAAAACTCCTCATTTCTGAAGAGCTATTATAACACAAATTTTAGTTATTCACTATATTTTGAAGTAATATTTAAATATTCTTCTAAAGTTTTACCACTTTTATAAACTTTTTCTGATAATTCTTTTCCTAAATATCTAACATGCCATGGTTCATATTTATAACCTGTAATTTCTTCTTTTCCTTTAGGATATCTAATTATAAATCCATATTTATAACAATTATCAGCAATCCATATTGCTTCTTTTGTACCTTCAAAAGATGAATCAACTATATTTAAGTCCATAGCAAGACCAGTTTGATGTTCAGAATGACCTGGTCTCGCTGAATATGTATCTGCTTTTTCTTTTCCATCTTTTAACACATAATTGTTATATAAACTTGTTTGAAGAGAATATGATCTAAATCCTGATGTTATCCAAAGTTTTATATTATCTTTTTCTGCAGCTTTTTGCATTTCATCAAATGCATTTTTTGTTTCAGTTGTAAGTGTTCCTGGATTATAATCATTTGGAACAGAATATGTTTTATTTACTATTAATATACCATTAACATAAGTTAATCCGTTTTTTACTTCAATATTTGGCTTTACATCTTCTATTATTTTATCTTTTACTTTTTCTATTACTTTTTTATTTACTTTTACCGTAATAGATTTTTTTAAATTTTGAATTTTATGTTTAAGAACAATTTTAGATACTCCTTCTTTTTTAGCAATTATATCATTATTTTCTTTCACAAAAATATCACCTATTTTATTATATTCATATTCTTTTACAGTAGCATTTTTTGGTACATATTCTATATTAAAAGATAATTTATCTCCTACATTAACACTAAAATCATCAATTTTAATTTCAGTAACACTTATATATGTTACAAAATATCTAATATATTTTTTATTAATATCTATTGTTATTTTTTCTTTATCAGTTTTTTCTCCTAGTTTAATTTTTTCTATTTTCCCATTTTTTTTAACAGCATATATATCTACAAAACCTTTTTTTATCAAATAATTAGGTAATTTAATACTTAATTTATTTGAAGAACTTACTATACCACTATTCTCAATTATAAATGATTTATCATTATTATAATTTTTATATGTAAGTTTATTATTTGATTTATATATTTTTAAGCTCATATTCTTTTTTATGCTTGTACTAGGTAAAATAACGTAAGCATTCTTGTAATTGATTTTTAAATTTAATTTATGTTCTTTTATTTTTTCTTCACATACTTTGAATGCTTCTTTTTCTATTTTTTTGCATTCTTCATGTCTTTTTATATCTTTATTTGTTGCTATTCTTAATACTTTTTTTAAAGGTTCTACTATTTTTTCGTCTTCAACATATCTATTTGGAATTAATACTTCAGCATATTCTTCTCCCTGAGATGTTTCAACTATTATTTTATCACCTTTTTTTAATTTTATTTCTTTTGGATTAAAAAAATATATTTTTCCTAATTTTTTAAATCTTATTCCTACTATGTTCTTCAAAGTTAATTTTCCTTCCATTAATTTTTATTTATATTTTTATTTCTTATATATGTTATTCTATGTTCATTTAAATTAATTTACCTGTTCCCACATTTTTAGTAACATATTATCTATACTCATATCATAATTTGCATTAGATTTCAATCTTTTTTTTGTATCCTCTACTATATTTATACAATTTGCATATTTATTAGACCTCTTTGCCATATCTAATAATACAATATTTATATAATCTAATATCTCAAATTTTTCATCTTTTGCTTTATAAATTACATCTGCCTTATTTAATGTGTCTATTTTA
>ERZ834722.3300-NODE-3300-length-11151-cov-3.226118_pt1 | contig 11151 bp, 10 predicted proteins | sample MGYA00519576_ERZ834722 | MGnify/ENA primary metagenome ERZ834722 (study PRJEB31850, sample SAMEA3708759) | human gut metagenome | biome: human gut; feature: human-associated habitat; material: faeces | place: China | collected 2014 ...
ACCTGGCTCTGAAGCCGCGCTGAATGAAAGCGACAGACCTGTTACTTCCGGCCGCAGATCTTCTTCACCATGCCCGCGAACATCTTGAAGCCAGTGTCAAGCGCCTCTTCGTTCACGTCGAAGTTGAACTGATGGTGACCGGCTTCGCGGTCAGCGCCGTTCACAAAGAACGCGACTTTGCCGCCATGATCCTTCACGCGGCGCGCGAGGAGCGAGGCGTCTTCAGAACCGCCGAAGTTCGCTTTCTCCGTGATCGTCTTGATTTCGGGGATTCCCTTTGCCACTTCGCGGAGCGCATCGATCATGTCGGGATCGTTCTTCATATCGCAGGCCGCACCCATCTTGCGGACGTCGTAATCGACGCCGTAGGAAACGGCGTTCCCCTTGATAATCGCCATGGCCTGTTCAGCCATGTAGTCATTGATTTCGGCGGTTTCACCGCGTACTTCCATCACCATGGTGGCGTTCGGCGGGATGACGTTCCGGCCCTTGCCGGCGTTCAGCATGCCGACATTCACGCGGGTCATGCCGGAGCCGTGGCGGGGGATGCCGAGAAGCTGAAGTGTCGCGGAGCAGGCCGCGGCGAGAGCGTTCCGGCCGGCGTTCGGCTCAATACCGGCGTGAGCAGGCTTACCGGTGTAGGTGACATCAAACTTCGTCGTGCAGAGGAAGCCCCAGGGATCGATCACGACTTCGCCGTACTTCGCAACCATGCCGATGTGGCTTCCGACGAAGTAGTCGACATCGTCAAGGACACCGGATTCAGCGACCGCGTTAGCGCCGCGGACGCCTTCTTCTGCCGGCTGGAAAACGATCTTGATCCGGCCGCAAAGTTCGTCCTTATGATCAACGATGAATTTCGCGACAGTGAGCCCGATCGACATGTGGCAGTCGTGGCCGCAGGCATGCATATAGCCGTCATGCTTCGAGCGGAAGCCTTCCTTTGTCGGAATATGAGCGGCATCGGTGGTTTCCTGGACCGGGATGCAGTCGATATCAAAACGCATGGCAAGCGTCGGGCCCGGGCGGCCGGAGTCAAAGATACCGACAGCCCCTGTGTAGCCCTCAGTGGCTTTCAGGAATTCTTCCGGAACGTGATGATCACGGGCGGCCTGAAGACCGGCCTCCACGTCTTTTTCGGATCGGCCGAGAACGGCATCAGGATTCACGACTTTCGTCCCGAGGAGGACGTCGTACCCCCACTCCTTCAGTTTTTTAGCGAGATAGTAAGTGGTCGTGAATTCAGTCCAGCCGGGTTCCGGCCACTGATGAAGTTCACGGCGCTGAGAGACGAGCTGCGGGTAATACGAAGAAAAAGCCATTTTCCTGATCTCCTTCACAGAAAAGAGAAACACATGGAACTTCGAATGAATCGGTTTCGGACAGCCTTCCGGACTGCGTCCGGTATACCGCCGGCACGATCGATTATAGGCGAATAGGTTTCAGGGATTAGGCCGGAATAGGTAATGATCAGAGCCGTGAGAAAAGATATACATCAATTGCGTCAGGGCATTGACTGAGCGGGGCTTTGGTGCTTTCAGGAGCGGAAACGCGGCTCCACCGCACTGACAGAAAAAAAGCCGGAAGGGGGGGACCCTTCCGGCCTTGGCATCAGTGAAGAGGAACGGAATTCAGTCAGGCCCCGTTAAACGGGAACTTCGCGCTGATCTTCCGGGTGAGGAGCGTCATCAGCTCGTTCTCAAGCGCGCGGGCCCGGGTGAGAGCATCTTCGAGAATCCGATCTGACTCGAGCTGCAGGAAGCGGTCAGCTTCTTCAGCACTCTTCTCTACGAGCGCGGCGTAGCGGATCTGGATCCGGTTCACGCGCTCTTCAGCCTCCCGCTCCCAGGCGTCCCACACGCGGCGGACAATCGGCTCAAAGGCGCGGTAGTCCGTCATGGCGAGCGTCTGCACCTTCCGGAAGGCCCAGCCGGCTGAGACACTGTCCGCGTCGTGCGTTCCAATGCCATACGCCTTCGGGAACCACTTGGCTCCCTGGAAGACCGGGACAAAGACGCCAAGAGACGGCATTCCCCAGGACACCCAGGTCACAGCGCCGACCGCGAGCGGCAGCCAGGGTTTCAGCTGCAGAATGTGGCTCTGGCTGCAGCGGAAGACCGAGATCGGTCTCCAGGCGGTGTGCGGGTTATCCGTCTGATAGGGATCGGAATCCGTCCCTTCATAGCGGTTCCGGAGACCGGACGCGATTGAGGTGAGTGTGAGTTTGGACTCCGGCTTCACGAAGACCGGGAAGGTGAGGTCCTCCTCAGGCTTCAGACGGAGAGACGGGCAGTACTTCTCGAGAAGCACGCGGTTCCGGGCGAAGTTGTAGTACGTATCCCGGGCGGTGTTCTCATCCACGTAAGCCTTTCTCACGTTGAAGGGACGGACACCGGTTTTCCAGAGACCGTTCTCTTCCGCGAACGAAATGAGATCCGGGGAGCCAAGGCAGTTTTCGGTATCTTCCGGGTCAAACTCCTGGAGTCTCGCGTGATTCGCTGTGACATAGCAGGCATCGTCCGGAAGCCGCACCGCAGCCCAGCGGTGACCGGAACAGGTTTCGAACCACCAGATTTCCTTTGAGTCGACAAAGGCGACACCGCAGCCCTCACCGGCACCGGCAGTCTCTACCTGTTTCCCGAGCAGCAGTACGCCTTCGCGCGCTGAATGGATAAAGGGGAGAACGGAGTCTTCGAGCGAATCCTCGATCACACCGGTTTTCGGGAGATAGGGGTCGATCGCGAGTGAGGCAGCGCTCGCGAAGATCGTTTCTGTCGCGGTGATGCCGACGCCCGCTTCGTTAAAACCGGCTTCGCCCTCGGATGCGCCGTCCGTCGCGGAGTCTGAGACCGAAAGGTACGCGAGTGACTCAGGCGGCAGAGGCCAGGTGAAGTCATTCCGGAAGGAGCGGAAGACAGCTCCTTCAGCGTTTTTCATTGCCGGGTGATACACGAGACGCTTCGCGTCATCCGGTGAGCAGTCTTCGTTCCGCGAAATATAAAGCGCGCCGTCCTCAGTCGCTTTCGGACCGGCAAGGATCGTGGTGCAGGGCATTCAGTTTCACCTCGAATTAAGTAAAAAAACAGGTGAAAACAGTTTAGCCGCAGAGGGCTGAGCCGGAAGGGATTCGGGGCAGAAAAAATCCGGCGGCTCGGGCTCCCGAACCGTCGGATCTGACCGTTATGATGAAATCTCAGCGATTAACCGAGATGCCGGAGCGCGAACTTCACGAAGACCGCGGCGCCGAGCGGCAGAAGCTTGTCATCAAACGTCATGTTCTGCTTATGAAGCCCCGGCGTTACGCCGACACCGACGCCGAAGTATCCGTTCTTCATCTCAGGACGCGCGATCTTATAGAAGTGGAAATCCTCACCGCCTCCGCCGCAGGCCGGGGCAAGCTTGTCGTCACCGGCCACCTCGCGGATGCATTCAGCGAGTTCATCCGTGATTTCGGGGTCGTAGTTCGCGGCAGGGCAGAGCGTCGCGAATTTCACTTCAACCGTGGCGCCGAACGCGGCGGCGGAGGATTCAGCCGCGCGGCGGACTTCCTCGATCAGCTGCTTCATGAGCTCCGTTGTCTGAGCCCGCATATCTATCCCGAGGTGAGCGGAAGCGGGGATGATGTTGAGGGCGCCGTCATTCGCGTCAAACTGCGTGGGTTTCACGGACCAGGCCATATTGGGCGGCAGCTGAATCTGGGAAATCGCGTTCACGATTGCCGTGCCGACATAGATCGAGTTGATGCCGAGATGCGGGCGGGACGCGTGGGCGCTTTTCCCATGGATATAAATGTCGCAGGGGCAGGATGCCGTGTGGTTCACCGCGGGGCAGAGCGTCCCGACTTCGAGGTCCTGAATCGGGCGGACATGAGCTCCAACCAGGTAGTCGACGCCGTCAAGCACACCTTCCTTGATCATCACATTCGCGCCTTCCAGCGTTTCCTCTGCAGGCTGGAAAAGCAGTTTCAGCTTGCCCTTTTTGATATTTCCGACGAGGCGGCTCGCAGCTTCAAGAAGCATTGCCGTGTGGCCGTCGTGCCCGCAGGCGTGTATTGCCGTTTTCTTTCCGTCAACCTCAAAGGGGAGAGCGTCCATGTCAGCACGCAGCATGACGGTGGGGCCAGGAACGCCGGAATCAATGACGCCGAGGACACCATTCGTGTTTCCAACCCGATGAGCCTCAACGCCGATTTTTTCAAGGTGATCGAGAACGTACTGCGCGGTGTTTTTGGTGTTGAGTCCCAGCTCGGCAAGCGGATGAAGCTCGCGCCGCAGCTCGGTGGAATTGAAAATTTCCGTCATGAGAAGCGTCTCCTCCAAATAAGTGACTGCAGGGAGAGGCGGCCGCGTACCGCGCAGACCGCCTTTATTTCAGCCCTGAATCATACCGCCCGGGAGGAAGACAGAAGAGAGACTAGGCTTTTCCGTTCTCTTTCGGGGCCGGGGTTTCCGTGTCCCCCTTATAAATCCGGAAGTAGTCGGATACGGGGAGCTCCTCGGGGTTCGGCGGCGGAGCCTTTGCGGCTTCCTTCGCAATTTCCTTCAGCGCTTCTTCCTGAGCCTTCTTCGCGGCAGCGGATGCCGGATCAAGCGTGTCTTCAGCCGGAGCGTCAGCCTTCGGAGCCGCGGCATCGGATGCCGGAGCGGTTTCTTCCGGGCTCTTATCCTGCGGCTTGGTGCCCGCGGCAGGCGCTTCTGCGGAAGGTGCGGCCGGCTGCGTCTCTGAGGCAGGCACCTTTTCCGGTTCCGCTGCCGGTTCGGACGGCGGGGTGACCGCCGGCTTTTCCTCTTCGAGAGGCGGCCAGGCAGCGAGAGCATCCTCCCGCATGGAAGCCTGTTTCTTTTCCTGAGCGGGATCTGCGGGAGCGGGTTCCGCGGGTTTCTCGTCAGATGAAGGCGCTCCGGTTTCAGGCATCGGCCCCGGAGTTTCCGCGAGATGCATGGATCTCGAGCGGATCGCGGCGATTCGCTCCCGGCGATAGGTCCGGATCTGTTTCATCACGGATTCAAGCGTCTCATCGTTTGAACGGTAGGCCGCGACAGCCTGATCAATATCGCCCCCGGTGTCCACCATTTCCCGGATGAGTTTGACGGTGTAGCGTCTGAAAATATCGCCGATTTCGCGCGCTTCGTAGGGCGAAAGCACATTCAGTCTCACAAGGCACGAGCGGGCAGCTTCGATCGCGGGCTCAAAATTGACGAGGTACCCCTCGATATCCTTCGCGAGGAGTTCGAGATGATTTTCGATCGTTGATACCTGAGCAATGATGTGCAGGTGCGGGAATGCCTCGCGGGCGAGATCCGCGATCTTTTCTGTCATCCCGCCGGGGCCGACGGCAATGACGAGGATCTTCGCTTCATCAGCGCCGCCGGCCTTTAGCAGGGCGAGCTGGCTTGCGTCACCGTAGTACACCTTGGTGCCGAAGTGTTTTGCCTGCCGGATGCGGTCCGGATCATTATCGATAATGGTCGGCGTGATCCCCATGGCAACAAGCATTCGGGCAACGATCGCGCCGAAATCACCGTAGCCCGCGATGATGACAGAGAGATCCGGAGCCGCGGCGAGTTCCTCACGGTCATCCTCCTCATCATCAAGCCGCCGGGCCCGGCGCTGGAGCCACTTGGACGCGAGCTGCATCAGGATCGGTGTCGTTCCCATCGAGCAGGCGACAGCCACTGTGAGAATGGCGGCCCACGAGTTCGAGAGCACGCCCTGCCCTTGGGCGAGGGAGAAGACGACGAACGCGAATTCACCGCCCTGGGAGAGCGAGACCGCGAAATTCATTTTGTTCGCGATGCCCTTCAGCCGCATCGCGAAGGCCAGGACGAAAAGCATCCCGGTCTTCACAATCAGGAGGATCGCAAGAGCGAGGATCACTTTCACCGGCTCCGACATGACGAGATGCATGTCGATACTCATGCCGACGGTCACGAAGAAGAGACCGAGAAGGAGCTGCTTAAAGGTCGAAATCTCGGCTTCCAGCTGGTGCCGGAAACCCGAGCTGCCGAGAAGCAGACCGCCGACAAAGCCGCCCATGGCGGACGAGAGCCCTGCGGCCTGCATGATCCAGGCGGAGCCGACCGTGAGGAGCAGCGCGAAGGCCGTGAGCATCTCACGCGCGCCGCTACGGATCGTGAACCGGAGGAAGGGCACAGTGAGGAATCGGCCGACACCCACCATGAAGATAAGGGCGATCGCGGCGCGGATCAACGTGTCAACCGCGCCGGGGTTTGCCGCGCCGTTTGAATCCGAACTCCCCATCGTGAGCGCGAGCACCGGAATCGCGGCAATCAGCGGGATCGAGGCGAGATCCTGAAAGAGGAGAATCGAAAAAGCCTTCTGCCCCACGGGCTGCCCCATCATGCTGCGGGATGAGAGCTCCTGCACCGCCACCGCGGTGGAGCTCATCGCGAGCGCGAAGCCTGACAGCACGGCGACCGGCCACGGCATTCCCGCGAGATCGAGGAGCAGCGCGAAGGGAAGCGCGCAGAGGATCATTTGAAGCGGCCCCCCCGCGAACACCGGCAGCTTCATTTCCCAGAGACGCTTCGGATCGAGTTCCAGACCGATCAGGAACATCATGAGCACGATCCCGAACTCGGCGAAATTCATGATCGTCTCGACTTCTTCCACGAGGCCGAGACCATAGGGACCTACCACGATACCGGCGAGCAGGTACCCGATCATGGTGCCGAGACCAACCCGGGACATGATCGGAACGAGGATCACCGCGGCGATCAGCGCGAACGATATACCCGCCGCGATGGAGTTTGTCGGGGGAAGGAGCGCAGAGGCGTGCGTCAGGAACCCGCCCCAGAATTCAAGGAGCTTCGACCAGGCGAGTTCAAACATGGTAGGACTCCCAGTCAGCGATGCGGTCAGCGAGCGAATCGATGATTGAAGAGAACTGCTCGGGGGTGAGCGGCTGCCGGGAATCGATAATCTCGGGATCGAGCCACTTCGCGCCGCAGAAGGTCCACATGCGGCGGATCGGGGCCTCAACTTCGGAGATTTCCACTTCCCCCGGGAATTCGCCGTCGCGGTACCCGGTGCCGAGTGACGGAATCCAGAGGACCCCTTTTCCCTTTACGGCATCGCCTCCGTTTCCATAGGCAAAGCCATAAGCGAGCACTTCATCGAACCACTTCTTCAGAAGCGCGGGCACGCTGTACCAGAAGACCGGGTGTACGACGAGGATAAGGGACGAATGAGCGACTGCTTTCCTCTCTTCCCACAGATCTATTGAACTGTCAGGGTAAAGGTCATAAAGCGCCCGGATATCCATTTGAGGGAATTGTTCTTTCAATCCCTCAAGCAGCGGGATGCTGATTACAGAGAAACGGGGATAGGGGTGCGCGAGAAGAGCAGTGATCATCAGTCAGTCGATATAGGGTAAAAAGTCCAAAGAAATGAAAGGTGAGGGCGATATTTTACGGGAAAACCCACAGCCTGTGGAGCCTTTTCGTTCCTATTTAAAGTACTGATAGAGATATTTGTTACAAAATTCCGAATTCGATCGGTGTTTTCACACAGAAAACACCGAGATTTTCAGACCGGATCCGCTCGATCAGGCGTTCCGCGTCCGCTTCTGTAACGGCCACGCGGACTTCGACGCTCTGCTCGCCGGACTCAAAGAAAGACGCGCTTTTAAGCCATCCGTCCCGGCCATAGCCTTCCGCAGCCGGGAAAAGGGTTGCCCCCGGAATCCCGAGACTCTTCGCGGTTTCGAGAATCCAGTTCCCCATGGGACGGCCGTCCTTTCTTCTGCTCTGCTCAGTGAAAAACGAAATCTGATATCCCTTCTGCATGGACAGCTCCTTCTTTAAAGGTGACGAAGCATGGCAATGGTGCCCATGCCGGCCAGCGTGGCGATAAGGGATCCGCCGACATGAACGCAGACCTCCATCGCGGCGAGCGTGAATTCGCCCCGCGTGAGGAGAGTCACGGTTTCAGCGGAAAACGTGGAAAACGTGGTGAGACCGCCGCAGAACCCCGTGACGACGAGCAGCCTCCACTCGGGTGACAGTTCAGGAAGCGCTGCGAAGAACGCGATAGCGGCGCCGATCACGTAGCCGCCGATCAGGTTCGCAGCGAGTGTTCCCGGCGGAATGGCAGGGAAGAGGCTGTTCAGCCAGAGCCCGAGCGCCCAGCGGAGAACGGCGCCGCACCCGGCACCGAAACCGATCACAAGAATGGAGAGCAGCAAGATTCAATATCCTTTGAGAGACGCGGTTAAGCGCCGGGCGCTTAACCGCGCGGAAAATCTGTCTACAGTAATGATTTTATGCCCGGTGAGACTGGCGGCGGATAGCAAAAAAGCGCAGGGATCACATCCCTGCGCTTCTCAGCAGCATCCTGGCAGATGCCGCGGCAGATTCAGACCGTGTTACGGCCAGAGGATTTCGACCTTCTTATCGATCTTATCGGAAAGGGCGAGACCGACCGGGCAGGCATCGGCGTACTTCTGAATCACTTTCTTCTGGCTATCCGTGTATTCAGCCTGCGGCATGCGGATCGTGAGCGTAATGGAGGCAATGCGATGGGGACGTTCCGCCATTGTGCAGTCGCACTCAGCGGTGGCACCCTTCGCATCAGCGCCGTTCGCTTCAGCCGCGTAGGCAATCATCGTAAGCGTGCAGCCCGCGAAGGCACCGAGCAGTCCCTCCACCGGGTCATAGGATTCGCCGAGCCCGTCAGGTTTCCTCTGATCAAAAGTCAGACGGCCGCCAGAGCGGGGATTTTCCGCTTCAACACGCTTGTTTCCAACGTAACGGGCAACGATATCAGCCATAAATGCAGCTCCTTAGAGAGATAAAAAGAGGAGAAAAAGCTGAGGGTCAGGAACCGACAGACTCTCCCCTATAATGCAACCGGCGCGCCGATGGAGTATTCCTTCGCGGCGCAGGTTTACTGATAACTCTAAGCATACGGCGTTGCAGAAAAAACGTGAGGCAGATTCCCCCTCTTCCTCAGACGCCAGGAATAAGGAGCAAGTGATGGACGCGGCAAAGACTCTTCAGGGCACTCCGTACTGCGACTGCCTCGTTATTTTCGACCCCGAATCCGACCGGAGTGTCGAAATGGCCGGTGTCTGGAGCGAGGCGGCAAGAAACCTCGGCGCGATTCCTGTCTGCCGTCCGCTCGAGGATCTGGAGGCGGGAGAGCTTGCCGGAAACCGGCTGTCCGCCGGCGGCTGCCTCACTGACGCCCTGATTCTTTCTGAAATCCGGGGCTACAGCGCGCCGACTCTCGATCTGCTTCTTAATTTCGTGATTTTCGGCGGTGCGATTGCGGCTTCGGGTCCCAGACTTTCCGGCTCTTCCGCGATCCGGAATGCGGAGGGACGGAACTCGTTCACCGTCCGATCCGAGATCGCCCGGGTGGAGCAGTACACGAGCCGCGCCGATCCCTGGGATGAGATCAACGCGGATCTGCTTCAGAAGGGGATTCCGTCACTTCGCATGCGGCGCCCGGGATTCTTTTCGGAAACGGCGATCACCCGGGTTGAAAAGGGTGTGTCGCTTGATCTGTCATCCGGGCGTGAAGTCTGGCAGATCGAGCTTTCACCGGATGAGCCGGGCTGGGACGGGATTCTGAGACTCCCGTTCCCCGCGAAATCGATCAGGGCTCTCACGGAAGAAACGCTTGAACTCGGTTCCGCGATTGGTCCCGTTCTGATGGCGAAGATCACGCGTCCCGCGGTGATTGAGGTGACGGCCGCGGATACACCCGAGCGTTTCCCCGCGGCGTCAGAAGAGGGATGGTGGGTGAAGCGGGGAGAGGAACCTGATGCGCTGCTTTCAGCCTCTCAGGACTGGGACTCCTCTGCCGGCGAAGGCCCGCTTCTCTACAGCACCGAGGCGGATCGATCGGACTTCCCTCCGGTGCCTGAGGGCGGCACGCTGATGCTCGACCTCGGGAACTCTGCCGGGCAGCTCGCGCTCGCGCTGAACGGAAAACTTCTGCAGCCCGCTCAAGGGAGCGATGGGACGATTTTCCCGGTGAATCCGAAGGACATCCAGGATAAAAACCAGGTCCGGATCGCGGTGAAGCGGACGAAGGAAGACGCGGGGACAGAGGATCACACGGTCGGCATTTTCTCGCTTCCTGACTGGCAGGTCTCAGAGGCGGGTCAGATGACCGCGTTTACGATCTGAAACCGATTCTGACCGCCTGATCTGTGCAGGAGGTCCCGGATATCAGAGAAAACAAAACGCCCCCGGATTCCTTTTGGAATCCGGGGGCGGCTGCATTCTTCCAGCCCGGGAGAGGGCGGGGGAGCCGCAGCGAGGAGAGACTGTTACTTCGCGATGTTTTCGCCCGCGACCATACCGAAGGTCAGAGCGTCAAGCACAGCGACCGTTCCGAGGCGGGATGCGCCATGGACACCGCCCGTGATTTCGCCGCCGGCGTAGAGGCCCGGAATCGGCTGGTGGGTCTTCGAGCTGATCACCTGAGCCTTGGTGTTGATCAGGAGGCCGCCCATCGTGTGATGGATCTTCGGGGCCACTTCAACGCCGTAGAACGGGGGCTTCGAGATGTTGAGGCCGTTGTTGAACTTCAGAATACGGTGGAAGTCCTTATCCTCACCATCCTTCACGAAGCCATTGAAGCGCTTCACTTCCTCAAGGAACGCATCCTTCTTGATGCCGAAGTGATCAGCGAGTTCAGGCAGCGTCTGAGCGACAAAGACGGTCTTCGCGGCGAGCGGAGCCTTCACCTATTCCTATCTGTACTTCGGCACGCGCACGGATCTCGTCGCGCAGCTCGATAAGGGCGGCGAGTTCAGCGTCGCCGCGGGCGTGAACGGCTCGGCCACGCAGGCCTACCACTTCACGCTGCCCGCGACTGCCGTCGGAACGCGCGTACCGGTCTGCATTCTCAAGGGCGATCTTACCGCGAAGAGCCCCTATAACTCCAGCGAGCTCGAGCTCGTCATCGCCGAGGATATCCCCGTAGGCAAGGTAACGCCCGTCCCCACGCCGGCGGAATACGCCTCCGCGCCAATGGCCGAAGAGGACGTGAGCGGCAAGATGTTCGTCGCCAAGAAGGGCGTCGATACGGTCTACCCCATGTTCAAGATCGAGACGGCCACCGCCGTCAAGTACGGCGACACGATCTACGCGACGGTGCAGGTGAACCCCGCGGCGA
>ERZ834722.3301-NODE-3301-length-11151-cov-2.994412_pt1 | contig 11151 bp, 5 predicted proteins | sample MGYA00519576_ERZ834722 | MGnify/ENA primary metagenome ERZ834722 (study PRJEB31850, sample SAMEA3708759) | human gut metagenome | biome: human gut; feature: human-associated habitat; material: faeces | place: China | collected 2014 ...
CAGTGGCAATGGTAGGGGCAAGGGCATGCTCTAATTATGGAAGAAACATGGCAAAAAAAATAGGGAAAGAGTTGTCGGAAAGGGGCGTGCAGGTACGGTTCGGAGAGTCGCAGACGATGCGGACGGCTCCTTTACAAATGGATCGAATCGGGAATCTCCTGCAACCGGCCCTGCGTCAGGTCGCGGTACTGGTTGGGGGTGATGCCCGTCTTCTTCTTGAAGGCGATGTTGAAATGCGAGGGGTATTCGAATCCGCTCTCGAAGGCGATCTCCTGGCAGGTGAGCGCCGAATTGGTCAGCAGCTCCTTGCTCTTGTTGATTTTCAGTTCCAGCAGATATTGCGCCGGGGCGAACCCGACGTACTGCCGGAAGAGCCGGCGGAACCGCGAGTAGCTCATGCAGATGCGCGCGGCGACCTCCTGGCAGGAGAGATTGCGGTTGAAGTTGTCCTGCATGATGATCTTCGCCTCGTTGAGCTGCGCGGCGACCTGCATGTCTTCGAGTGCGGTCTGCATGTGCTCGGCGTAGGCGAATCCCAGCAGCAGGTTGACGATGCCGGCCAGAATCTGCTGGAAGCCGCTGCCCTGCTCCTGCGCCGTGCGCAACGCCAGTTTGTAGAGATTGATGATATCCTCGTGATAACCGACGTTGAAAAGCGGCCGGTGCGGGTCGAGGAACTTCGCGCCGACCTTGCGGTCGATGTCGGGGCCGGTGAATCCGATCCAGTACTCGTGCCAGCCGGTCTTGGGCGAGGGGCGGTAGCTGTGCCACTCGCCGGGGAAGAGCAGGATGAACTTGCCGCCGCCCTCGAAGGAGGTCTCCTTGTGCGAAGCCGACACGAACTGCCCGTCGCCGCGCGAGATGTAGATCAGCTGGTACTCGTTGAGCAGCCGTCCCTTTTCGACCGAAAAGAGGTAGCGGACAGGATGGTTTGACGGCGGGTAGGAGGTTTGCGGTTCGATGATCTGATAGCCGGTCGTCGTGACGACGACGCCCCAGCGGTTGTCCTGCTCGTTGGCGAGCAGATACTTGATGTGAGCGGAGGTTTCCATCGGTCGGAGAGGTTCGGAGTGGGTTTCAGAGGTAAAGATAGATAATTTATCGGACCGTTGTCCGCCTCCTGTGTTTTTATATAACAATTAGGTCAAAAATCGAAATCGCACGGATGCCGTTTGTATAATCTTTAAATCAAAAACAGAAATCGAAGGGTCTCTATCCGTGCTACTTTTGCATTGAGACAAAAATCGAAAAAGTCATACGGTTTATGAATTCCAACGCAAAAATCGGCCTGTTCGGAACGGGGCTCGATACCTACTGGGGCCAGTTCGACGGCCTGCTCGATGAATTGAAAGGCTATCAGGCGCGCATCCGCGATCGGATGGAGCGCGACGCGGGCGTGCAGGTGGCGGACGCCGGCATGGTGGACAGCCCTGCCCGCGCGCTCGAAGCGGCTTCGCTCTTCGCCCGCGAGCAGGTCGATCTGGTGTTCCTCTATATGGCCACCTACTGTCTGTCGTCGACGATCCTGCCCGTCGTGCAGCGGCTCAACTGTCCGGTGGTGGTGCTCAACCTGCAACCGACGCCGGCCATCGATTACGAGCGGCTCAACGCCCTGGGCGACCGCGGCCGGATGACGGGCATGTGGCTGGCGAACTGCCAGGCCTGCTCGGCGCCCGAAATCGCCAGCGTGCTGGCGCGCAGCCACCGGCGGTGCGCCTTCGTGACGGGATGGCTTGACGATCCGGTCGCCTGGCGGCAGATCGGCGAGTGGATCGCCGCTGCGGGCGTCTGTGCCGGTATGCGTCGGAACCGGCTCGGCGTACTGGGACACTACTACGGGGGGATGCTCGACGTATATACCGACCTCACGCGCCAGTCGGCCGTCTTCGGGACGCACGTCGAACTGCTCGAAATGTGCGAGCTGCACGCCCTGCGCGAGCGGGTGACCGACGCGGAGGTCGCGGGCAAGATCGCGGAGTTCCGCGCGGCTTTCGAGGTGTCGCCCGAATGCGAGCAGGCGGAGCTGGAGCGTGCGGCGCGCACGTCGGTGGCCCTCGACCGCTTGGTGGCGGCGCACGGGCTGGGGGCGATGGCCTATTATTACGAGGGTGCTCCGGGCAACGACTACGAGCGGATCGTCACCTCCGTGATCGCCGGCAATACGCTGCTCACCGGACGGGGAATCCCCGTGGCGGGCGAGTGCGAGGTGAAGAACGCGCAGGCGATGAAGATCCTCTCGCTGCTGGGTGCGGGCGGCTCCTTTTCGGAGTTCTACGCATTGGATTTCGACGACGACATCGTGATGCTGGGGCACGACGGCCCGGCCCATTTCGCCATCGCCGAAGGGGCGGTGGGGCTGGTTCCGCTGCCGCTCTACCACGGCAAGCCCGGCAAGGGGCTCTCGATCCAGATGAGCGTCAAGCACGGCCCCGTGACGCTGCTGTCGGTCTGCGAGGGACCCGATGGGGTCTATCTGCTCATGGCCGAGGGCGAGTCGGTGGAGGGGCCGACGCTGCGCATCGGCAATACCAACAGCCGCTACCGCTTCGCCTGCGGGGCGCGCCGCTTCATCGAGGAGTGGAGCCTGGCCGGCCCGTCGCACCACTGTGCGATCGGTACGGGGCATGTGGGCGACACGCTGCGCAAGGTGGCCTTCCTGCTGGATATTCCGCTTGTCGAGATCAAATAAAACATTTCTAATGAACCGATTCGAAGCTTTGATGCGCCGCGCGGCCCTGGTGCTCGCGCTGTTGCTGACGACCGCCTGCGGAGGCGGTGAAGAGGAACCCCGGACGCCTCCTGCGGAGCCGCCCAGGGAGATCGAGGTCGATGCGTCGAGTACGCTCTACGGATTCGTGGGCGACACGGCGGGGAATCCTGTCGAGGGCGTGGTCGTAAGCGACGGCTTCCAGTGCGTGGCCACCGATGCCGGGGGCGTCTACGAGATGAAGCGCAACGCGGCGGCGGAATACGTCTACTATTCGATGCCCGCGGAGTTCAAGATCCGCACGGGACACGACGGCTATCCCGATTTCTACGTGCGGCTCGATACCTCGCAGCAGAAGATCCGTCAGGATTTCACGCTCGAACGCCTCGCGGGCGTCGAGCGCAGCTTCCGCCTGATCTGCATCGGCGATCCCCAGCCCGCCAAGGCCGAGGAGGCGACGCGGTTCGAACGCGAGGCGATGGTCGACGTGCGCCGCACGGCGACGGCTTCGGCGGTGCCCTGCTACGGCGTGGCGCTGGGCGACATCACGGGCGAGAAACCCGACCTGCTCGCGGGCGTGCGCCGTTCGCTGGGGACGGCGGGCATTCCGGTCTTCGCGCTGCCGGGCAACCACGACAAATACAAGGTGGACGACGCCACGCCGCGCGACGCCTCCTATTTCCGCTATACGATGGGGCCGGTGGACTACTCGTTCAACCGCGGCGACGTGCACGTGGTCTGCATGGACGACGTGATCTACACCTCGGGCACGGAGTACACCAACGGCTTTACGGACGCCCAGCTGGCCTGGCTGCGTGCCGACCTGAGTTTCGTGCCGAAGCAGAAGATGGTCATCCTCTGCTACCATATCCCGCTGCGCAGCGGTACGGCACGCAACATGGCGGCCGTCAAGGCGCTGCTGTCGGAGTACGCCGAGGCGCATCTCATGGCGGCGCACACCCACTACAACGAGAATTTCATCAATACCGACGCGGACGGAGGACTCTACGAGCATATCCACGGCGCACCCTGCGGGGTGTTCTGGCACTCGGCGCTCAACGGCGACGGCACGCCCAACGGCTATGCGGTCTACGACGTGGAGGGAGCGGCGATCACCGACTGGCGCTACAAATCCAGCCTGCACGACGAGTCGTTCCAGATCCGTCTGCATCGCGGCGGCGACACCCACAGCGGCTTCACCTATCCCTATACGCCGAAGACGGTGATCGCCAACGTCTGGAACGCCGATCCCGAATGGCGGGTTACGCTCTGCGAGAACGGCGTGGAGACCAAGGCGATGACGCTGGTGACGACCTACACCGACGCGTGGTCGGTGGGGTACCATGTGGGCGTGCTGGGGCGCGGCGACAACTACAAGTCGCCCTGCAAGCACATGTACGTGGCCGAGCCGAACGACGTCAGGGCCGCATTGAAGGTGGTGGCCGTCGACCGCTGGGGCAACCGCTACGAGCAGTCGGAGTTCACGGCGCCCGACGACTTCACGGATGCCAGGTCGCCCGTGTATTGATGCCGGCCGGAGGCTCCGTGCGTGCGGAGCGGCGACAATGCGAGGAAACGAAAGACAGGAGAACGGGGATCGGAAAAAACTGTTCGAATGTTAATGAATACCTAAAATTACGACAATGTTACTCAAACTGAGAGGAATGTGCGCTGTCCTGTTGGCGGCGCTGGCATTCGCCGGCTGCTCGGACGACGATGCGGCGAGTAGTCTGGCGACGAATTTCGACGAACTGGAATTTTCCTACGAGGAGTCCGACCAGCAGTTGTTGATTCGCTCGACGGTGCCGTGGACGTTGGACTGCACCTATCTGACGGGCGACGGGTGGCTCGCGTTCGACAAGACGAGCGGCCCCGGCGACGAGGGCATCGTTTCGCAGCGCGTGACGATCAAGGCGCTGCACAACACCGGTGTCGAACGCACCGCCGAACTGCACATTACGGGCGCCGGTTTCGACCGCAAGGTGACCGTCGTGCAGGAAGACGGCCAGGTACGCATCGACGGCGTGGAGCTGGAAGGCGACATGGCCAAAGACGAACAGGTCGAGAAGACCTACATCGCCGTGAACTATTCGCGTGCGGTGGGCGGCGAGAAGCTGACCGTCACGCCGACGCTGTCGGGCGAGGGCTCGGACGGCCTGTCGGTGGCTGCGGGCGAGGTGACGCTCGACGCGGGCAGCGGCGTGGCGCGCATGGCCGTGACGGGTACGCCCACGACCTTCGGCGAGGTGCTCTTCAAGGTCGCCGTCGAACTCGGCGACAAGAGCTTCGGCCCCTACGAGGTGAAGAGCGAAACGGCCAACCGCATGGCGGCGCCGACGGGACTCTACGTCTTCCGTGCCGATTCGCACGAGATCATCATGGAGTGGGACAACGACCACAGCACCGTACGCACCAGAAAGTGGGCATGGCAGCTGCTGGATTCCGATGCGGACGACGCCGGGGTGGTGCGCGAGTTCACCTACGAGGTGAACAGCAACGACGACAAGAATCCGAAGTATGTTTACAACCGTTTCATCATCGGGGCGCTCGATCCCGGAACGACCTACTATTTCCGCGTGAAGCGCTGCCCGTCCGAGGGGGTTGCCGACGATGCGGGCAAGATCGACTCGAAGTGGACGGAGCTGTGTCCCGTGACGACGAAGGCTGAACCGGAGGTGCCGGCCGACGCCGTACTCTTCCAGGATTTCCGCTATTTGGCTTACGGCGGGAACAACGTCTATACGGCGTTTGCAGGCGGTGTGAACGACAATCCGACAGGCAAGGCGCTCGATCAGATCTTCGTGCCCTATGAGAAATACTGCAACGCCAACTCGGCGGCGGCCAACCTCTGGACGACCCACAGCGCGGCCTATCGCTCGGCGGTCGGCCTGGACGGCTGGGTAGGCGGCAACAATGCGGCCGGACACACGGGCAACAATTCGGTCTACGGCGCTACGGGGATGCTCAAACTGGGTACCGGATCGGACGTCGGCTGGATTCAGACGCCGGCGCTGGAAAAACTGACGGGGGCGACCGACATCACCGTGAGCTTCGACGCCTGCTGCTGGTGGGAGGATCCTTCGTCGAGCGCGAAGAGCGACAATCCCGAAATCAAGGTGATCGTCGTGGGCCCGGGTACGATCGACGGCCAGAAGGAGGCGAAGGTACAGATCAGCGAGAAACGGGAGATGAAACCCTGTACGGTGAACGTCGCAGGCGCGACGGCCGAGACGCACATCGAGTTCAGTGCGGTCTTCGCCAAGGAGAACGGGCTTACCAACCGCTGGTTCCTCGACAACGTCCTGATCGTTCCGGCCAAGTGATTCGCGCCGGAGTTTCGGAATCCGGCGCGATGGTAAGAGAGGGGTGCGGCCCGCAGAAGCCGCACCTCTCTTTATTTTGGTAGCTATATACGGCTTCGCACCCCGTCGGATTTCCGATCCGATGCACCCGCCCGACAAGTCGGAGCGTTCGCGGCGGAGTCGCGTTTGCAGATTGGACCCACCCCCAAACCCCCGCCTCGGCGGGGGCTTCGGGCAAGGCCCGCTCGGGTCGTCGGGCTTCGGCGGCGCGGCGGTGCAAAATGGGATATTGCCGCCTGATTCTATCGATTACCCCGGGAGAGTCATTTTTTGAAATCTATAAATCAAAATGCGTAACGACGCCGTTTCCGAACATTCTATATTTGTGTACAATTATGTAACAAAAAGCCGTCAGGCCTCCTTTTTCCGTGCCGCCGGACAGTTCGCGCGGCCGCTGCGAGAAGCGGAAACGGACAGCAGGGAGCCGAAACGGCCGCCGACACCAGCCGATCCCTATCTCCGATAGATGTAAACAAACTTAAAACTATGAATCATGGATGAACTTAGACCAGTAACGAACCGGTCGAAAGCCTTCGGCTCTCGGCTCGGACTGTTTTGTCTGGCCTGCCTGTCGGCCGGCCTGGCACTGATTTCCCCCCCCCTCGCCTTTGCGGCGCGGCCGGCTGACGAATTGTTGGATATCCGGGGCGTCGTCGTAGATACGAAAGACCCTCCCACGCCGCTGGTGGGCGTGACGGTGCTCGTGCAGGGAACGGTTCGCGGAACGACGACCGACGCCGAAGGATTCTTCTCGATCAAGGCCAAACACGGCGACGTGCTCACCTTTTCGTTTATCGGGTACACGGGCAAAGAGTATCGGGTGAACAAAAGCGTGGCCAACCTTTCGATCGCAATGGAGGAGGAACTGACCAGTATCGACCAGGTCGTGGTGACGGGTATGACTTCGCAGCAGCGCAAGCATATCGCCGCTTCGGTCGGCGCGGTGGCGCCCTCCAATTTCGAAAACAAGCCCATCACCCGTCTGTCGCAGGCCTTGCAGGGCGGAACGACGGGTATCCTGGTGACTCAGAGTTCGGGCCTTCCGGGCGGTGACGGCGCGACGATCAAAATCCGCGGCGTGGCGTCGCTTCTGGGTTCCGACCCGCTGGTGCTGGTCGACGGCTTCGAGTTCGACATGGACAAGCTCGATCCCTCGACCGTCGAGTCGGTGTCGATCCTCAAAGACGCTGCCGCTGCGTCGATCTACGGCGCCAAAGCCGGTAACGGCGTTATCCTCATCACGACCAAACGCGGTTCGGCCGGCAAGGTTTCGGTGTCGTACAACGGTTATTTCGGTATTCAGCAGCCGATCTACCTGCCCGACTTCGTCGACGGAGCCACCTACATGGAGTATATCAACGAGGCCAACCGCAATACCACGGGTGTGGACAAGTATACCCCCGAACAGATTCGGATCACGCGCGAGGGGAGCGACCCGATCCACTATCCCAGCACCGACTGGATGAAGGAGACGATGCGCGAGACGGCCCCGATCCACGAGCACAACTTCACCGTGTCGGGCGGTAATACCACCGCGCGCTTCGCCCTGTCGGCGCAGTATCTCAATCAGGACGGTATGTACAAGGTGATGGACAACGGATTCGAACGTCTGACGGTGCGCGCCAACACGACGGTGAACCTCAACAAGGACATCATGATGTTCGTCGACATGTTCGTCGGCCGCGATACGCAGCGTCAGCCCGAGACGATGAACAAGACCATTCTGGACTACATTTATCTCGCGCCGCCGACGCTCGTCTCGAAATATCCCCGCAAGGAGGGACAGAAGCCCGGATACGACTACTACGGCGTCTATTTCGAGTGGATGAACCCGCTGGCCAACCTCGAACGCGGTACGCAGGTGGAGAGCGTGCGCGACTACGTGACGATCAACGCCCGCCCCACGTGGCATATCATTCCCGGCCTGACGCTCAAAGGACAGGTGGGTTACCGCATCGCATCGGGCATGGACAAGAAGGACCGCAACGCCTACGTCTTCCTCGACTACTTCTCCGGCAACGAGTCGGGAACGTTCGGCGCCGTGAAGTCGGCCACCTATACCACGCGCACGAGCTACTGGATGGTCGGCGCGACGCTCGACTGGACGAAGGAGTTCGGCAACCACCGCATCAACATTCTGGGCGGATGGAACGAAGAGGTCGACCGCCGCAACGGCTGGGACGACGTGGCGCTGCTCTCGTTCTTCGGAAAGGCCTATTACAGCTACAAGGACAAGTATCTGGCCGAGGTCGGCATTCGCCGCGACGGTTCGTCGCTCTTCGGCGACGGGCACAAGTGGGGCAACTTCCCTTCGGTGGCCGTGGGCTGGAACGTCAACCGCGAACCGTGGATGCAGAACGCCCGGTTCATCGACAACTTCAAGATCCGCGCCTCCTACGGTATGCTGGGCAACAACAACGTGGCGCTCTATCGCTATCAGACCATTATCGACAACTCGGGTAACGAAATCGTCAACGGCAACCCCGACCTGACGTGGGAGAAGGTGAAGATTCTCGACGCGGGCGTCGACCTGAGCCTCTTCGGGCAGAAGCTCGAAGTGACCTTCGACTGGTTCCGCAAGGTGACCGACGACATGATCGTCAACGTGCCTTCGACGCCCAGCTCGGGGCTGCTGGCCGCCCCGATGAACGTCGGAAAGGCCGAGGTGAAGGGTTACGAGATCGGCGTGGGCTTCAACCACTCCTTTACGAAGGACATCGATTTCAGCATCAATCTGGGTTACTCCTACAACAAGTCGAAGTGGCTCGAAATCACCAACGACGAGCTTATCAACGGCAATACGATCTATCGCAAGGGACACGCCATCAAGGAGTACTACGGCTATCAGGCCGATCACCTGCTCACGCAGGACGACCTCGATTTCCGCGTGCCGATCATCGGCGGCTACGACGGCGCGACGACCGCGCAGCTGCCCGGCGACATCCGCTACGTGGATACCAACGGCGACAAGGTGATTACGACCGACGACCGCGTGCCGCTGGGCGACCAGGACCCGCACAGCGTCTACTACGGCAACCTCTCGTTCCGCTGGAAGAACCTCGACTTCGACATGCAGGTCAACGGCGTGGGATACGTGCCGATCTTCTATCAGGGGTTGATCTCGAACCCGCTCGATCCGGAGTACGGCGGTACGCCCCAGCGCTGGCACCTCGACCACTGGAAGGCCGAGAATCCCGACCGCAACGCCAAACTGCCGCGCGTGACGACCGATCCGGGTAACAATGCGCTGCTGTCGACCTTCTGGAAGGAGAACGGCGCCTTCGTCCGTATCAAGTACATGCAGCTGGGCTACAACTTCAAGGCGCTGGCCAAGAAGATCCATGCCGGTAACTTCCGTGTTTACGTGAACGTGCAGAATCCCTTCACCTTCACCAAGGTCGAGCTGATCGACCCCGAGACGAAGGGCACGCACACCACCTACCCGATGTTCAAGACCTATTCCGTCGGTCTGAATGTGAATTTCTAACCGGTAACACCTAAACAGTAGACAATTATGAACTATATCGATCATATCAAAGGATACCTCTCCCGCGCAGCGCTCCTGCTGCTGATGGCCGGCGGTGCGCTGATGGCCGGATGCGAGGATTTTCTGGTGCGCGACGTGCCTAACCAGACGACCGACGAAGAGTGGTGGCAGAACAAGGGACAGCTCAACACGGCGCTCAACAACCTCTACAAGCCCATGCCGTCGGGCACCATCACTTATGTCAACCACGATGTCAAGCAGTCGCAGGCGAGCGGCTATCCCAATGCCCGCGTGGAGATGGAGGCACTGACGGACAACGGAGTCGGCTCGGCCAACTATGTCTCCTACAACGCCTTTACGGCGGGAATTACATCGTCGAGCGAAGATGTCTGCAACAAGATATGGAACATGAAATGGACGGTGATACGCCGTTGCTGCCGCTTCATGGAGCACTACCAGCAGGCGACGGTGGCCCCCGACGCGGCGCCGCACGAAGGCATCCAGACCGTCGACCGTTTCGCCGCCGAGGCGCGTGCGCTCAGGGCGTTCTACCATTTGGAGCTCTTCCTCTTCTTCGGCGATATTCCGCTCGTCGACCACTCGACGCTGCCGACCGAGCAGTTCCTCGTGCGCCGTCCGCAGCAGGAGGTCGTCGACTGGATCGCCGGCGAGTTGGAGGGTGCGTCGCACAACCTGCCGGTCGTGCCGCAGACCAAGTCGGAGCGCTGGCGCTGGACGAAGGGCGCCTGCTATGCGTGGATGTCCTACCTCTATCTCTATGTCGGCGACTGGGCCAATGCCAAGAAGTGGGCCGAGGAGGTAATCAAGCTGGGAATTTACGACCTCTATCGCAGCACGGCCGATCCGGCCGACAGTTTCCGCCGGCAGTTCATCCACGAGGCCTACAACAACGACACGAAGGAGTCGATCCTCACCACCGAGCTGGGTATGCGTCAGGTGCAGCGCCGTCTGGCTCCGCCCGACGGCGGTAACGGCCAGACCGGTCTGTCGCCCACGGCGTCGCTCGTCGACGAGTTCGAGTTGCTCGACGGCCGCACGCTCGACGAACTGCCCGCCGACGAGAAACGGGCCTACCAGCTCGACCCGCAGCCCGAAAAGCGCGATCCGCGTCTGGGCATGTCGATCATCTTCCCCACCGAGACCTTCCTCGGCTATACGGCCCATCCGTGGGAGCCTTCGCACAAGGACGCCATCGGCAAGGAGGGTTCGACGAAGACCGGTTACTGGATCAAGAAGTGGGCGAACGAAACCGACCGCACCAATTACAGCAGTACGGACGGCGGCAAGCTCGACTTCCAGAACATGCGCTATGCGGTGGTGCTGCTCAACTACGTCGAAGCTGCCATCGAGCTGAACCAGCTGAGCGATCCGAATATCTACGACTATCTCGACGACATCCGCGACCGTGCGGGAATGCCGCCCGTGGATCGCACGAAGTACGCTACGCAGACGAAGCTGCGCGAACTGGTACGCCGCGAGCGCCGTGTGGAACTGGCCTTCGAGGGACACCGTCTGTTCGATATCCGCCGCTGGCGGATCGCCGAGCAGGTGATGAACGGCGAGGTCTACGGCGC
>ERZ834722.3307-NODE-3307-length-11138-cov-3.365244_pt1 | contig 11138 bp, 10 predicted proteins | sample MGYA00519576_ERZ834722 | MGnify/ENA primary metagenome ERZ834722 (study PRJEB31850, sample SAMEA3708759) | human gut metagenome | biome: human gut; feature: human-associated habitat; material: faeces | place: China | collected 2014 ...
TTTAATAACAAAAATTTTCTTTTAGTAGATATTCCTGGTACATATTCAATTATGTCCAATTCTCAAGAAGAAGAAATTGCTAGAGATTATATTTGTTTTGGAAATCCTGATTGTACAGTTGTGGTGCTTGATGCTACTTGCTTAGAAAGAAATTTGAATTTAGTATATCAAATTTTAGAAATTACAAACAAAGTAGTTGTTTGTGTTAATCTACTAGATGAAGCAAAAAAGAAAGGAATAGAAATAGATTTAGATAAACTCTCTTTCACTCTTGGAGTTCCTGTTGTTGGAACTATTGCTAGGAAGAAAAAAACTTTAAATAAATTAATGCAAAGTGTATATGAAGTTTGTACTGAAAATTGTTCTGATGAATTATTCAAAATTGAATATCCAGAATCTATAGAAAATGCAATTACTATTGTTGAAAAAAGTGCTAAGGAACTTTTATGTTCTTCTTTATTTACTAATTATAGATGGATTAGTTTAAAACTCCTAGAAGGAAATTCTAAAATTATTTCATCAATTGAAAATTACCTAAATATAAATTTAGTTGATAATGAAAATATATCTTGCAGTGTTAATAAAGCCAAAGAAATATTAGAAGAAAATAATATAAATATATCTAGTTTTAAAGATATTATTGTTTCTACAATTATGTTTCATAGTGAAAAAATTAGTTTAGATGTAATACGTTGTAAAAGGCAAAATTATTCTGTGAGAACAAATAAAATTGATAAAATACTTACTTCTAAATTAACTGGTATTCCAATTATGCTTTTATTTTTTGCATTAATTTTTTGGATTACCATAACAGGAGCAAATTATCCTTCTGCATTACTAACAAAGTTTTTTAATTATATAGAAACAAAGTTAGTCTTACTATTTGAGCATTTCAATTCTCCTCTATGGCTTATAGATATATCTGTATTTGGATTATATAGAACTCTCGCGTGGATTGTCGCTGTAATGCTTCCTCCAATGGCTATCTTTTTCCCTCTTTTTACTATTTTAGAAGATTTGGGATATTTGCCAAGAATTGCTTTTAATTTAGATAACTTTTTCAGAAAAGCTTGTACCTCTGGAAAGCAAGCATTAACAATGTGTATGGGGTTCGGATGTAATGCTGCTGGTGTTGTTGGATGTAGAATTATAGATTCTCCAAGAGAAAGATTAGTTGCCATGCTTACAAATAATTTTGTACCATGCAATGGACGTTTTCCTTTTTTAATTACAATTTCATCTATATTTTTTGCAAGTTCTGCATTAGGAATATGGTCTTCTATTTGGTCCACATTAGCTGTTATTGCTGTTATAATTATAGGTGTTATTGTTACACTTGTTGTATCTAAAATACTTTCTAAAACGATTTTAAAAGGAATGCCATCCTCTTTTATGCTGGAGCTTCCACCTTATAGAACTCCTCAGTTTGGAAAAATCTTAGTACGTTCAATTTTTGACCGAACTCTATTTGTTCTTGGAAGAGCTGTTAGTATTGCAATTCCTGCTGGAATTATTATATGGCTTTTCGCGAATATAAATATTAGTGGAATTAGTTTACTAACTCATGTTGCTAATTTTTTAGATCCTTTTGCTAAACTTATGGGGTTAGATGGTTATATTTTAACTGCATTTATATTAGCACTTCCTGCAAATGAAATTGTCCTTCCTATAATTCTTATGAGCTATACTGCTGGTGGAAGTTTAATGCAAATTGATGATTTATCAAACATTTCTAATATTTTAATTAGTAATGGTTGGACCATTTTAACTGCAATAAATGTTATGCTTTTTTGCTTAATGCATTTTCCTTGTTCTACAACTCTTATTACAATAAGGAAGGAATCTGGAAGTCTAAAATGGACCGCACTTGCATTTTTAATTCCTACATTTTTAGGAATTATTACTTGCATGTTTACAACTGGTGTATATAATTTAATTTTTTAAATTTGATGCATTAGAAGATTCAATTAATTATTTAAAAGAGCAAGGCTATGAATTTAGAACTTTCTATGATTTTGTGAAAAATGGTGAAAAAGGGGTCTGACCCCTTTTTCACCATTAAAATTAGATATTTTCTTTTATTTTGCCTTGCTTGTATGCTGAAAGTAATAGTTTTAAGTCTTCTATTTCTTCTTGTATTTCCTTTCCTATGTCTGTGTCTGCTACTCTTTTTCTTTCTGTTTCTTTTTCATTTACCATTATATCATATTTTATATCTTGCTCTTCTCTTATTGCTGACTCTTTTGAATCAAATGGTTCATTTGCTGCAAGTATTAACCCATAAGAATTATATGTTAATGTGTATCCCGCTCTTCCTGTTTGTCCTCTATAGCTTTTTGCAAATCCTCCGGTCTATTACTAAAAGTTTTCCATTTGCTTTTATTGGACTTTCTCCATCTTTTTCTTTTACTGGTACATGGCCATTTATTATGTGTGAATTTTTTGTTCCTAATCCAAATTCTTTTAAAATTTTATCACATATTTCTTCATTTTCTATTAATGCAAAATATGGATTTTTTTCTTCCTTGTGAGTTTCTTTTTCTTCTACAAAATATCTTTCAAATGTTGCTGCTTTTGCTTTGCCAAACAATGGCGATTTTGGGCCACACCACAAGTACCACATAAAATCTACTGCATCTTTGTTGTTTTCTTTTCCAAAATACGCTTCATTTGCAATTTTTTCTATGCAATCAAAGTATTTTTTCCCTGATATGCTCTCTCCTAATACTTCTATTTTTGAAAATTCTCCATCTTCTTCCATTGGAACACATCCATGGAATAATAAGTTTGAATTAAAGCATTTATACATAGAAGCTTTTGAGTATAAAAATGATATATGTTTATTTAAAGTTTCACTATTTTTAAATGATTCTTGTAATCTATTTATTATCTCTTCTTCTTCTTTTGTTAATTTGTATGGATTTTTGTAATCTACTGTTGGGAAGTTTGTATCATTTAAATTGTATATTTTATTATCTATTTGTATTGTTCCTTTTTCATAGTCTATTTTATCTAATAAAAGTCTTCCATCCATTTTGTATTCTGGGTGTTCTTTTATTATTTGACCTTCTAGCTTAAATTGTATTATAGATATTGCTTTATGGATTTTTGCTATTGATATTTCATCACTTCTAATATATTTGTTGTAGTCAAATACTTTTGGTACAAATTTTTCACAATTATCATCTTTGTATGTTTCTAGTGCAAATGTTGCAAGTGGTCTTATATTTATTCCATAACCGTCTTCTAGTGTATCTATATTATCATATCTACTACATATTCTTATTACATTTGCTATACATGCTTTATTTCCACATGCTGCTCCCATCCACAATATGTCATGGTTTCCAAGCTCTATATCTAAACTATGGAAATTCATTAATGTATCCATTACTAGCTTTGCATTTGGACCTCTATCAAATATATCCCCTATTACATGTAAATGGTCTATTGCCATTCTTTTTATTAGGTTTGATATTGCTACTATAAATTCGTCTGCTCTATCTAATTCTATAATTGAACTAATTATTTGCTTATAATATGTTTCTTTATCTGGTCCACATCCCTGAAGATGTAGCAACTCATCTATTATATAATCAAATCCCTTAGGCATTGCTTTTCTAACTTTAGATCTTGTATATTTTGAACTTACTTCTCTTGCAACTTCTATTAGTCTATATAGATTTATGCTGTACCACTCTTTTATATCTTCTACCTCTTTTTTTATTAAAGCTAATTTTTCTTCTGGGTAATAGATTAATGTTGCTAATTGTCTTCTATCACGTTCTGTTATTTGATTATTAAATATATCTTCTATTTTGTTTCTTATAATTCCAGAGCCATTGTTTAAAATATGAGAGAATGAACCATATTCTCCATGTATATCACTTAAAAATAATTCTGTTCCCTTTGGTAAATTAAGTATTGCTTGTAAATTTATTATTTCTTCTGCAACTTGTTCTATATTAGTGTATTGCTTACTAAGTATTTTTAAATGTCTTTTTAAACTAACTTTTTCTTCCATAATATACCTCACTTAATTAATATACCTCCATCTGATAGTATGGAGGTACTAAGTTATTTATTACTTATTTTAGCAATTAAATCATAATTATTTACTGCTGTAACTTTGCAATTAACAAATTCTCCTACTAATTTGGTGTCACAATTCTTTATTATTACCATTCCATCTGTATCTGGTATGTCCATATAGCTTCTACCTACACAAAATTTATGGTCAAATGTGGTATCTTCTACTAATACCTTATACTCTTTTCCTATATAAGATTTTAGTTTTTCTGCAGATATATCTTTTGCGACACTCATTATTAGATTATATCTTTTCTTTTTAGTTGCAGGATGTATTTGTTCCTTTAATCTTGCCGCTGGTGTTCCATCTTCTTTAGAATATGTAAATACTCCTAATTTATCAAAATATCCTTTTTTAACAAATTCATATAGTTTATTAAAATCCCCTTCTGTTTCTCCTGGGAATCCCACAATTAATGATGTTCTTAATATTACATCTGGTATTTGTTTTTTTATTTTATTAATTAGTTCTTCTATTTGTTTTCCTGTTGTTCTTCTATTCATTCTTCTTAATACAGAGTCTGATATATGTTGAATTGGTATGTCAAAATAATTACAGATTTTTGGGTTGTTCTTAACTGTTTGTATTAATTCATCTGTTATGCTTTCTGGGTATGCATACAAAAATCTAATCCATTCAAAACCGTCAATTTTGCAAAGCTCATTTAGTAAATCACTTAGTTTTGATTCTCCATATAAATCTTCTCCATATCTTGTTGTGTCTTGTGCAATTACTATTAGTTCTTTTATTCCAGCTGTTGCTAATTTTTTAGCCTCTTCTAATACTTCTTCCATTGGTCTACTTACATAAGGTCCACGTATATATGGTATCGCACAATATGTACATCTGTTGCTACATCCTTCTGCTATTTTTAAATATGCTGTTTTATTTCCTGTACTTATTACTCTATCCATATAGCACAAATTATTTATAGTATCTGGCTTTTCTTTTTCGTCTAATAATTCAAGAATTTTATTCCAATAGTTTGTATAGTCATTTATCTCTATAAATAAATCTACTTCTGGAAGTGCCTTTTGTAGTTCTTTTTTATATCTTTGAACTAAGCACCCCATTACCACTAAATATTTGCATGTTCCCTTTTCTTTATATTCAGCCATTTCAAGTATTGTATTTATTGCTTCTTGTTTTGCTGATTCTATAAATCCGCATGTATTAACTATTATTATCTCTGCTTTTTCTACATCATTTACTATTTCAAAGTTATTTCTTTTAAATAGCCCTATTGCCATTTCTGTGTCTATTAAATTCTTTGAACATCCTAATGATACAAATCCTACTTTCATTTTTTACCTCTTATTAATAATCATCATTATTACACATATTTTTTCTTGTCATTTCTAATAAGTTTAGTTTAGTAAATCCTAATATTTGTGATTTAGTTCTATCTTTTTTTAAACTCTGTGCTAATAATTCTATTATTTCTTTTTTATTTTCTTCTTCGTGCATATCTATATAATCTATTATTATAATTCCGCCAATGTCTCTTAATCTTAATTGTTTTGCAATTTCTGTTGTTGCTTCTTTATTTACTTTAAACACAGTCTGTTCCAAATTATTATTTCCTGTATATTTCCCTGTGTTTACATCAATCGCTGTTAAGGCTTCTGTTCTATCAATTGTAATAAATCCACCGCATTTAAGCCATATTTTTCTATTGCTCATCTTTTCAACTTGGCTTCTTAATGAATGCATTTCTAATAAATCTTCGTTTTCTTTTAGTTCTAATTTTATCTTCTCTTCCATACCCATGCTTTTTAAAATGTCATTTACATCTTTATATGTCTTTTTATCATTAACTATAACTTTATTTAGGTTTTGATCCACAACATCTATTAAAGTTCTTCTAAGTAATGCTTTATTATCATATACTAATTTTGGACCATTTAATTTATGCTCATCATAGTCTTTTTTTATTTGTTTCCATTTTTTTATCAATCCATCTAGGTCTTGCTTTAATAGTTCTTCATTTATATTATTACTTGATGTTCTTATTATTGCTCCATCGCCTTTTGGTAAAACTTGCTTTACTATATTTATTAATCTATTTCTTTCGTTTTCATCTTCTATTTTATGTGATACTGTTATAAAGTTTGTGTTTGGCATAAAAACAACAAATCTACCTGGTAAATTTATGTGTGTTGAAACTCTTGCTCCTTTAGATTCTGTTCCATCTCTTTTTACTTGTACTAATATTTTTGTTCCTGCATTTATTATATCTGTTATATCTTTTTCTTTTATTTTATTATTTATATCTGTTTTTGTTTCATCTTCCTTAGGCAATAAGTCTTTTAAACGTATAAATGTATTTCTTTTATCACCTATATCGATAAAAGCTGATTGCATTCCTTGTAGTACACTTTGTACTTTACCGCAATATATATTTCCTTCTAGTCTTTGATGATTTTCATGTTCTTCATGTTTTTCTACTAGTATCCCATTTTCTACTAGCATTATAGTTTTCTTATCTGGTTCTTTGTTTATAATTAGTTCTAACATTTATGTCTCCTTTAATTAAATCTATTCATTGCAACATCTATTCCACTTTTTAATATTTCTATTACGCTTTCTGCTGCTTTTTCTATGCTTCCCTCTAATATTTCTTTTTCTCTTTTAGGTATAGGACCTATTACATAATTTATCATATCTTCTTTATTCTCTGGTGACCCTATTCCTACACGTACTCGTATAAAATCTTCTGTATTTAAATTTTGTACAACCGATTTCATTCCATTATGTGTTCCTGCTCCGCCTTTTGCTTTTAATCTAATATCTCCTATTTTTAAGTCTATATCATCATAAATTACTATAATATTTTTATTGGAAATTTTATAGAATTTTTTAAATTGTATAATGCTTTCTCCACTCAAATTCATATAGGTTTGTGGTTTTACTAATATTACCTTATTATTTTCTATTTCTCCCATGCCATACAATGCATTAAACTTAGATTTTGATACTTTTATATCGCACTTTTTTGATATTTCATTAATTACATCAAAACCCATGTTATGCCTTGTATTTGCATAATCGCTTTCTGGATTTCCAAGTCCTACTATTAAATACATATCTCTCCTCTTTCATTTTGTATATTATAAAATATACGTCATCCTTTAAAATATAACATATTTCTACACTTTTTACAATATTTAACTGCACAAAAATAAAGATTGTATAAATCATACAATCTTTATTTTCTTTAAAATTTGTTTATTTTAATCTTCTTTGTGATCTTTTAAAAGCTCTAATTGTGAAATTAAAAGTGATTCCATTTTTGCTTTATATACATCAAATTGTTTTTTTAAATCTTCTAATTCTTTTTGTTTTAAAAGTATTTGTGTATTTAATTCTTCTACTGAATTCTTTGCTTGAAATTCTGCATCTTTTATTATTTGCTCTGCTTGTTTTTTAGCGACTTCTTGTACTTCATCTGCTGTTTTTTGAGCCATTATTAGTGTATTTTGTATAGTGTTTTCTATATTTTTATATTTTCCTACGTTAGAATCTAGTTCTTCTCTTTGTGCTTTTAATTCTGCATTTTCTTTATATAATTTTCCATAATCCAATGTTAATTCATCTAAAAAATCATCTACTTCATCTACATTGTATCCATTCATCATTTGTTTTGCAAATTTTTTATTTTCTATATCTAATGGTGTTATCATTATTATCACTCCTTATTATAAAAGGGCATAATAATATGCCCATGCTTATTAATTTTTATATTAGTTATTATTTTTTAGCCATGAAACTGAAAGTTTATTTTTTATTTCTTCTCTTGCTAAATCGCTTGCTATTTCATAATTAACTGGTGCAACCAAGAATATTGCATTTGATACTTTTTGGATATGTCCATCTAAAGCATGAACTCCACCACTAATAAAGTCTACAATTCTTCTTGCTACATCTTTATTTACATATTCTAAGTTAACTATTATAGATTTTTTTTCTTTTAAATAATTACAAATTTCTTCTGATTGTTCAAAAGAAGTTGGTTGTGTTATTACCATTTTTATTTGTTGTGGTTGTGGCATACTAACAACTTTGCTTTTTCTTCCAAAAAGTCCTTTCTCTTCTACTTCTTCTGGTTCTTCTTCTCTTTCATAACCATATATATTTTCATTATCATTTTCTACTTCTTCATCGTTTGCAGTATCTACTCCTAAAAAATCCCATACTTTATTCATAATTGCTCCTGCCATTAAAAAAACCTCCTAATTTTTTTCTCCTTCGTAATTTTCATATTATAAGTATCTATCTTTTCTTTCAAATTGTCAATACTTTTGTCGATTGTAACCAAATCTTAATTTCTTTGTAATATTTTTGTAATATTATTCAACATTTTTTAAATCTGGGTTTAATACTATTTCATCATATATAGTAACTTGTCTCATATTGTTTATTTGCGATGTTGTAAAACCTAACTCTTTTAGTTCCTCTGAATCATAGTTGCTAACTATGCAATAGTTTTCTCCTTCTTTACGTATTTTTACTAAAATCTTAGTTAAGTATCCTCCCCTGTTTCTTACTATGTAACTTAGCCCATTATCATATATAATTGCTGATTTTGGCACTTTTAGTCCTTCATATTCCCACCATATCACATCTATTGATATCTTTCTATAATCTATAAGTTTTTCAACGCAATCACTTATCTTAAATACTAATACTACATAATCATTTTTTTCTGCTTTGTATTCTATTGTTGCTGTTACATTATCTTGAGTTGAAAGTCTTAATGTTACTTTATCACCTGTTTTAGCCTCTTTTGCTTCTTTTGAATTCATAGTTGTTACAATATAGCATTCATAATTATTTATTATTTTTCCCGCCTCGGAATTTGAACTTACTATTTGTCCAGTTTTTAAACCTAAATCTTCTAAAAACTTTTTATCCAGTTTTTCAAAACTATTTGGAGTTAGTATCTCTTCTAGATTATCTATTCTATATGAAACTGCTCCGCTCATAGGTGCTGTTACATATTCTGAGTTTTTAGTCAATTCTTCATCATATTTATTTTTTTCTTGAATCAAACCATTTATATATGAACCCGCCTGGCTTAAATCTCCAGCAATTTTTGATTTTTTTGTAATATATGTATCTATATCCTTTTTTTGTTCTTTTATTTTTTGTATCTCATTTTCTCCACTTATTCCGTCGATCTTGCTTTCTATCTGACTATCTAGAGCAGTTATATCGCCTGTAAGTATTTGTGTGTTTCCTGAAATGGCTTTTTGAATTTTTTCATTTGTTTCTGCTATCTTTTGTTTTATATCTTCTTCATTTGCACCATAATACCTAAATATATTTTCTCCCTTTGCTACTTTTTCTCCTTCAGTTTTTATTTGTACCATACCATTTTTGTAATTTGTACCTTTTACTATTTTTTCCTCTCTTATTACATAACCTGTTACGCTTTCTTCACTAGATATAGATCCATTTTCAATAATAAATGTGTTCGTTGGTACAGCCACTAAACTTATTATTTCATATGTTGCATACACTAAAAAAGAGATTATTAAAACTAATAATATTATGCCTAATGTTTTATTTTTATTAATACTTTTTCCACTGTTCTTTTTCTTTGTGTCTTTGTTCTTTTTAACATTTTTGTCAGCCAATATTTAATTCCTCCTTTATTAGTAATTGCATTCTTTTAATATTGTGTTTACATTATTATTTATATTCTCAGTTCCATCTAACCAATATATTTCTTTGTTTTTTCTAAACCATGTTATTTGTCTTTTGGCATATCTTCGTGTTTCCATTTTTAGTTTTTCTATCATTTCTTCTTTTTGAATATTTCCATTTAAGTATTCTACTACTTCTTTATAGCCGAAGGCCCTGCATTGCTGTTGGAAATTTATTGTATTTTTCTAAAATAGATTGTACTTCCTCTATGAGCCCTTGTTTCAACATTATATCTACCCTTTGGTTTATTCTATCATATAAAACTTGTCTGTCCATATTTATTCCAAAAACTTTATAATCGTATTTTACTTCATTTTTTCTTGATTCTAGGTCTTGCTGAGTTTTTGTTTTTCCTGTTTTGTGATATATTTCTAGTATTCGTATAATTCTTTTTTGGTCATTCTTGCTTATTTTATTTGCTGCTTCTGGATCTATTTCTAATGCTTTTTTGTATAAATTTTCTAATCCTTCATTTTGCGCAATTTCGTTTAAATGTTCTCTATATTTCATGTCTATTTCTTCATTTGCAAATTCTATTCCATATATTAAAGAATTTATATATAGTCCTGTTCCACCACAAATAATAGGCATTTTACCTTTTTGTAAGATTTGTTCTATACATTCCTCTGCTTGTTTTTTAAAATCAGAAACACTATATCTTTCTTCTGGCGAGATTATGTCTAACATATAGTGCTTAATTCCTTGCATCTCATCTTCCAAAACTTTAGCTGTTCCTATATTCATATCTTTATATATTTGCATAGAATCTGCCGAGATTATCTCTCCGTCTATTTTTTTAGCCAGTTCTATTGCTAAACCAGACTTTCCGTGAAGCCGTTGGTCCTACAATAACTATTACTTTTGGTTTGTTCATTTTTATTTCCTTTATAAAATTATTTTCTATTAAATTTACGTTCTATATCATATCTTGTCATTTTAATTGCTGTTGGTCTTCCATGTGGACATGTAAATGGATTTGGTAAAACCAATAATTGTCTCATTAATGTATCCACTTCTTCATTTGTTAATTTCATATTTGCTTTTACTGCAGCTTTGCACGCTATTGTACTAATAAATTTATCTTCTTTTTCTTGTTTTGCAGTTATTGCAACTGTATCTATTTCGTCTAATATTTCTAAAAATAATTCTTTTGTGTCCAAGTCCATACACAATGAAGGAACTCCTATTAGTCTTATTGTGTTATCTCCAAATTCTTCTATTATAAATCCAGCTTTTTTAAATAGGTCTGTATTTTCTTTTACAATTGCTCTTTCCTTGTGTGATAATTCTATTATATCTGGTAATAGCATTATCTGAGAATCTTTTTCCATGTTATTAT
>ERZ834722.3311-NODE-3311-length-11118-cov-2.917834_pt1 | contig 11118 bp, 7 predicted proteins | sample MGYA00519576_ERZ834722 | MGnify/ENA primary metagenome ERZ834722 (study PRJEB31850, sample SAMEA3708759) | human gut metagenome | biome: human gut; feature: human-associated habitat; material: faeces | place: China | collected 2014 ...
CCATGGCAAAGAAACCGACTTTGACAGTTTCATGCTGCGAACTGTCCTCGGCTGCGTATGCAGTCTGGGGAGAAAATATCATACACACGCATACAAAAAGCAGTAACACTGCCACATATCTCTTTGCTTTCGAAATCATATTAAATCTCCTGTCTGTCAAATACATTTCTCTATACATCTCTTTGTCAAACTCCTGGTTTAGTAAAATTGATTATTTAAATAATACTATATAACTTTGCAATAATCCTGTCTATTATTAGTCTTTCTGTTGCGATAGCCTCTTCCACTTCATCTATTTTATCATATTGGGTATCTAATCGTCTCTGTAAATCTGAAATTTTTTTATCGTAATGAATATCTGTAACGTCCAGATTATCCATCTGCTGTTCAAGACGTGTTTTAATTATCTCTGCCTGATGGAGATTTGCGTTTAATACAGATAACTGCTTTTCCAGATCAGAAGTATCAACTGTTGCCCCGATTCTGTCTTGAATGGCATCCTTGAATTTTCCTTCCCTAGTCATTGCCGTAATCAATTTTGCAAGCACATCATCAATTTGAGACTTTTCAATGTTACATCGAAAAGTACATTTATATCCTGTGGCATTTACTGTATTCTTGCAATAGTAGTAATATCTGGTTTTCTTATCTTTCCGACCTGCTTTTGCAATGTTGCCATACATTCCTTTTCCACTACATGCATTTCATTACGTGTTCCTGTTTTCTTTTCGGTGCGCCTGCGTCTGTATGCTATCTTCCCCATATACACCGGGTTATCAATAATCTTTTTGAGAAAATAATCATCATATGCTTCACTTTTATCGCCCTGCTTAAAACAAAAGTATTCGGAAAAAGACAAGGGAAGCACATGAGCTTCATCTCCTCTTCCCTCAAACTCAGTCAATATATCTTTAGATAAGAAAGTATATCCATTTTATATAAAATATGCAATCATATCATTTAATTTTTTTGCCGTATGAGGCATTTTTATAAACCATGTAAATTTTTCTTTCGACCTTAAAGATATCTACAGCCTCACCACCCTGTCAAACCTCTCAACTCCAGTCATTCTATGTGACACCATAATAACCGTTTTATCCTTCATCAAAGAATCCAGTACCTTAAGAAATACATTTTCACTGTGCGTATCAAGCGCTGAAGATGGCTCGTCCATCAGAATAACAGGTGAATCCTTAAGCATTGCCCTCGCAATCGCTATCCGCTGGCGCTGACCACCTGACAGATTCATTCCACCGGCGGTCAGCCTTGTGTCATATCCATCAGGTAGTTCACTGATAAATTCATCTGCATATGCCTGTTTTGCCGCTCTGACAATCATATCCATATCCGGACTGCCTGCTTTATTCCACCCATATTCAATATTCTCCCGAATCGTACCCTCAAACAGATAACTTTCCTGCGGTACATAAGTAATCATATTCCTCAACTGCATTAAAGAATACTCATTCAACTCCCTGCCATATAATCTGACACTGCCGCTTTCAACAGGATAGAACCTCTGTAATAGTTTTAAAAATGTGCTTTTACCACAGCCTGATTCTCCTGCCAGCATAATTTTTTCACCATTCTTAACCTTGAGTCCCTCATAATAAAGCTGCGTGTTTTCATTATACGAAAAATGCAATTTATAAAACTCTATAACCACATCACATTTATCATGCAAATCCTCCGTACCAACCTGTGTCTGCGTATTCCAACCCACACATTCTTCCTGCTCCAACTCAAGGAAATCAAACACATGCCCTGCACGCACAACCGATGTGGTAAATACCGCCAGTGAACTTCCAAACCGCTGCATAGCTGAACTCATACTCATCTGCAATGTGACTACAGCCATAACTATTCCGAAATTCAGCTTTCCATCTGCTACAAGCAGTGCGCCCACAATAATTGTGCCAAAGCTTCCAATAATCCCCAATAAAAATGCTGCCATCTCAAGTGACGCTTCCATCCTTACCCTCGACCTTTCTGCCTGTGCTGATTCTCCATTTTCTTTGTAAAAATGTTTCAACACAATTGAAGCTCCTGAATTCATTTTTAATGTAACAAAACCTGATATAATATCACTGAATAATGTTGCCAGTCTGGCAGATTTATTCTGTACATTTTTCGCATGCTTCTTAATAGAATTGTTTATCCTGATGGACACAAATGCAGTAAGCACACTGATTATCAGCGCAATGAATGTCAGAATCGGACTGTAAAAAAACATTGTAACAACTGACGAAATAACAAGCACAAGCTTTCCTGAAACCCAGTATACATGTGAAAACCATGCAGTTTTTAAAGAATCAGCGTCCATATTAAGAGTTCTCATCGCTTCCGCACTGTGTGTATCATCATAAAATTTCATGTTCATATCCAGCAGCTTCGCAAATAGTCTTAACTTCAGCTCATAAACCATTCTTCTTACAAGATGAATATGAAAATACCGCAGATATGGAAAAAGACATTTACATATGACAATAATTATACAAACAATTACTGCTGTCCTAAACATCTGCATATCCTGAAATTCAATCGCATTAATCGTCTGTTTTGTGACATAAGAATACAGAACCTGCAAAGCTGACTCGGTAATTAATGTGATAATCAGAATCAGCCAGTAGTAGAATCTGTATTTCCCAATATATTGCAAGAATCTTCTGGTATCTTTCATACTCTGTCCCTCATTTCCTTGTTAATAAATTCGTCATACATATGCGCATATCTTCCATGCATGGACATCAGTTCAGAATGTGTCCCCTGTTCCACAATTTCTCCCCTGTCCAGCACATAGATTCTGTCATAATCTCGGATTGTATTTAATCTGTGTGCAACCGTAATTACGGTACGGTCTTTGGAAATTTCATCAATTGTTTTACAGATATTAATTTCAGTCTGGTAATCCAATGCTGATGTCGGTTCATCAAACAGAAGAAGCTCTGCGTCTTTCACTATTGCGCGTGCGATTGAAATTCTCTGTCTCTGACCACCTGAAAGATTTCCCCCGTTCTCCGTCAAGACAGTTTCAATCCCTTCAGGAAGTTGTTTTATAAATGTTTCACAGCCTGCCATACCCAAAGCTCTTACAATATCATCATGCGAAGCCTGCGGATTTCCAACTCTTACATTATCTGCAACAGACAGCGGAAAAAGTGTAGTCTCCTGTGAAACCAGTGCAATCTTGTCTGTAGCAAACTGTCTTGAAATCAGCTTTAAAATAGTACTCTTTCCACTCCCGCTTTCTCCCACAAACGCAATTCTTTCATTAGGCTTCACTCTAAAACTTACATTATGTAAAACATTTTCATCTTCATATGCAAATGACACATTTTCAAAGCTGATTAGCAAATTGCCTTCTTTTTCAACACATTTTCCTTCATAATCAGTCTTTTCAGGCTGGATTTCAATTATTTCAAACACTCTCGATACTGACACCAGTGCTGTCTGAAAACGCACAACCAACTGATATGTGTATGACAATGGGTCAATCAGTTTCTTAATTATGCTCATATATGCGATTAACACGCCAATTGTAATTACATTTCTGAATACAAATACACCTCCGACACATATTGCAAGTGCCAGCGGAATCTCCTGAATTGCCCTTGAAAGCGGTTCAAGATTATACTGTGCCAGATCAGTTTTATCAGATGTCACAAATGTTTTGTAAAGTGCTTTTTCATACCGGTTCATCATACATTTCTGAAGATTGTATGATTTGATAACTTCTACCCCTGCAAATGCTTCTTCTATATTATTGTTAGTCTGCCCCAGCTCCCTTGCATACTGATGCTGGCGCAATTTTATCGGTTTTAAGAGTTTTATATTGATTGGAACTATAATTGCAAGCGGCAGCAGACATATTGCCGCCAATGGCGGATTCATTAAAAATAAATATACTGAATACACAACCGTAATGACCGGCACATATAAACAATCCTTGAAATATCCCGACATGAACCCTGCCAATCCCTCAATATCCTCAGTAATGCGCTCCATCATGTCACCATAATTACATTTATTGATGTATTCAGGTGATGCCTTCATCAGCGCATTTACCGCATCATTTCTAAGATCCTGCAGCAAACCTGCTCCAACAAAGCCAGTCATCGCAACAACCATGTAATTAGACACAATTCCTGTGCATATTACAATCAGCATTTTAATTATAATAAAATGAATCGTCTGCTTAAGCGTACCACCGGCAATCTGGTCTATTATCTGCTTTAAAATATCAATAATCATTACCGTAGACACAGACGCCGTCATACTTGATACTGCGGCAAGTGTAATCTGTATCCAATACTTTTTGCTGTACTTTAATAATTTTCCCATATAGACATTTTCCACTCCTTTATATATACTATATGCAAGTATAACTTGTGTAAAATGTGCTAACAATGGCATTTATGCAGCGATTTTTTATACTATTTGCAATCTATGTTTGCAGATAGTGTATATTTAATTATTAAAAATATTTACAGAAATGAGGGATAACATGCCACAGACGGACAGACATAAAAAAAGAGAGATTCCTATTGAATTTGATTTCTATAATACATTAGATAAGCTTCCTGTAGAAAAGAGATGTACTATCATTATGATTTCGTGTGGCAGTACAACTATCAAGATAAATGAACATTTTCAGACTGTGAATGCTCCTGCTGTGCTTTGCATTTCACAATATGATAAGTTTCAATGTATAGAAAAGACACATTTAAGCGCCAAGGCGTTTCATTTTGACCCTTGGTATATTAAAGCATGCCTTAGATTTGAAAATCTTGATGACGACATCAGTATTGATGAGAAATATGTTTATGAAAGAAATATGCTTTACATGTTTACCAAGCATTCTGGAAATTTTCAGGGAATATTTCATTTAACACCACAGCAGTATATTCACATTAATGAATTAATGCTGATGATTGGTGCTGAAACCTATGCGCAGAGTGACGATTACTGGACCTGCCGCATAAGGAGAATGCTGCGTCAGACGATAAACTGCATATATGATATCTATGTCGACCAGCGCAAATTAAAATTCTACGAATTGTCTGAAAATACTAACCCTGTAACAATATGTACAGACTATATTCATGCCAATTACCAGAATGATATTACCTTAAATTCCCTGTGCGAACTCGTTCACCTTAACCGCACCACATTGAACCAGCGCTTTAAACAGCAGCTAAACTGCACCTGCATAGAATATCTGCTGCACTACCGCTTAAAGATTGCGCAGGAGCTGCTATCCAATACCAACCTTAAAATCGAAGAAATCTCCAGTCAATGTGGCTTCAAATACGGCTCGTACTTTAACCGCCAGTTCACGAAATGCTTAGGTATATCACCGTCTGAATTCCGCAAGAACCCGACTGGATATAGTTCGTTTGAAGGTGGGAAGGTGCGGAAATTGTGAGGGTGTGCTATTTTTTAATAGTATACTTGAATTTTCTTATTATCAACAATATATTGTTGATTGAAACTCCCTTTGATAAAGAATACTATATGGCTTTCTTTAGACCAAATTTCAGTTGTTGCAAAATTTGCAACAGTTCAAACTGAAGGGTGACGTACTGTAGAAACAAACATTGATTATTATAATCTTGATGTAGTTATCTCTATCTGATACCGTATAAAGCCTCTTCGTTGAACACAATTTCAGATATGGGCTATTGGAATTTAAAAGAATATATAAAAAAAGATTTTCCTTAGATGATAATAGATTCAAACAATTAGATGGTGAAAACTAGTTTGATGAAATATGGAACTCACCTTATGGGTACATAATGAAATTCATCGTTCAGATATTGAAGTTGCCAAAAACTATCTAACTGAGCAAAAGCTCTGTATGCTTTGAATAACATTGTTACTGCATACCATGATATTGCAGAAGTACATGAGTACATGCCCTTAACCAAGAGCCTATGTATATGAAAGACTGGCTTGAAACCATCGACGATTACCTTAAAATGACACGCCGTGATATTCTTACCAGCAGTGGTCATATCAACCATATACAAGCTATTAAAAAGCTCATGCAGAATATAATAAATACAAGAATCGTCTTGAAGATAAGCTCTCTCCTGTTGAGAAGGATTTTATTAAAAGTATTGGCGTATTGGAACATATAATGGACAAGTCAAAATAAATTGTGAATAAATGTTAGTAAATACAATCTTCTATGATAACAAAAAGCACTTTCAACAGTCTCTCTACTGAAAGTGCTTTTATGTACCTTCGATTACCACTCTTCTAATATATCTTTTTGCAAAATAACCCACTCTCGTTAATTAATTTGCGGCAATAGATTCATCATCCCACTAAATCATATTCTTATTTATTTTGCTTTTTTCTCTAATTCCAACATATACTTATCAAAATCAGACATAAACAATCTGTCCTGAACAACTCGATATTTCTCAAACTCAGTCTCAGCATGAAGCTTTGCAATCTCAGCAGACACCTTACCTGCATCCTGCAAAATCCCATAATCAAACATTTCAATAAAACTATTTAGACGTTTCTCCCAGTCCTCCATAGTCAATGGAATATGCCTCAGTGTCATATTTTCAGCAAAATCTAAATACGCAGTAACCATACGATTCAATTGTTTCATCTCATCCTGACTTAAATAGTTTTTAGCAATTGTAACATCACTTCTCTTTATCTTACCATCAGGAGCATCTGCCCAAGTAGTTAATCCCATATGTTCTTTGGTATGGTCTGCTCTTTCTACAATCAGCTCTGATGCTGTATGTCCATGAACCGCAAAATGCATCTTATTCTGAACCGTAGCATAAAATCTCTTTGTTTCAGCTGAATTTTTATCATAATCTATTGCAGTAGCATAAAGGTCTGTAATTTTCTGATAAAACTTTCTTTTGCTGGCTCGTATTTCACGAATACGCTCTAGCTGCTCATCAAAGTACTTTTCTGTCAGATAAGTCCCTCGTTTCAGCCGTTCATCGTCCATAACCCAGCCTTTGATGGTGTAATCTTTTGCAATCTGATTCACCCATTTACGAAACTGTACCGCACGCTCGGAATTGACCTTAAAGCCTACGGCAATAATCATTTCTAATGAATAATGATTTGTTACGTAACTTTTTCCATCATCAGCAGTTATTCGAAATTTTCGAATAACTGAATTTTCTTGCAACTCACTATCTTCAAATATTTTTTTTATATGATAATTTATTGTGTTTACACCTACATCATACAATGTAGCCATCATCTTCTGTGTCAGCCATATATTCTCATCCTCATAACGCATCTCAACGCTGTCCTGCTGTTCACCAACAGAAGCAACATATGTCAGATATTCTGCTGCACTAGAACGGATTGTTACTTCGACTTTCTTCTCTTTCAAATAAAATCCCCCTTTTTAATCGTTTAACTCATCTGCTAAATCTGAGACGCTATCCTAGTTATTACCTCTTTCAATTCACTATTTTATCATAACCTGCGTTAAACCATCTCTCTATCTGATATTATTTATAAAATCCCATATTCTCCTTTTCCATTCTATTAATTCATACAAACAACATATTGTTATATGATAAAACAAATTTGTTTTAAAATCAGCAAAGTTATATAAATAACTTAGCCTTACATACATAGAAGAAAGAAATCTTATATTAATAACTCAATATAGGAGCTTCTATTATATGAATAATTCAAACATTACTATGTACACAACAGAAGATGGTTTAACAAAGATAGAAAATACCTTTGATGAAGATACAGTATAGCTTTCTTTAGACCAGACGACTGAATTGTTTCAGACAGACAAATCAACCATTTCCAGACATATAAAAAATATATTTCAAGCGGGTAAATTAGGTCGAAATTCATCATATAAATCATTATAGTCTTAATATCATTATCTCTGTCATATACCGTGTAAAATCTCTTTGTGGAACACAATTTCGTATATGAACTATGAGAATTTTAAAAAGAATATATGCAGACAATAAATCTCTTTTAAGTAGCAGAAATCCACCTTCAACATCTAGATGTAAATGAATTTAGCATTTAAATTATTTTTTGACCTGTTTGCTTTTGATTTTCGTATGTATTCCATACAAAGTCAACAAATGTAATACTATTACCAACTGCCAGTTTGGCATGTCTTTCCTCAAGCCCCTTAAAAGATGCACTTTTTCCATGCCCACTTCCAAAAGGATTCCTTATTTCTGCCAGTTTCGATGGGATAGACCTCAAATTTCCTAATATGGCTTTTATCGCATCTGTTCCTTGATCTGTTGACTGTATATTTGCCGGCAATAAATTTAATGCATCTAATGTTTTATTTGTAAGCTGTGGAACATCATCTGTCTTACTCCATGTGATTCCCAACGCATCCAAAATTGTCTTACAACAACTTTCAATTAATTCTTTCGCTGCACCTATAGCATTCGTGGGATTTGTTGCCTGCATAGATAACATTAGTTCAATTTGTTTTGACATATATTCACTTGAAAACTTCTTTTTCAAGTTATTCGCCGTTTGACTTACGACTGAAGAAGCACCCTCTATTCTTTCTACAATATCCTTACATTTCTGATAAATTCTTGCATACTGCTCATCATATCCGTTATAGCAAAAGAAATTCTCATAGTCTTTATCATATTCATATTGCATATTATCTTCATAATAATGAAATAAATCTAACAATAATTTTTCTCTTTCACCATATGTAGTACTATTTAAATATGCGATTAAAGATTTTCCCTTTGAAAGACCATATTTATTACATAATGCAATGCCAATACTATTTGTTGTAAAAACATCAAAATCCGCAGTGGAGAAATTCAAAACATAACCATTTCTGTTAAAAAGCATTAGAAATATTCCCTCTTCTTTTTTGTAATTTCTGACATTTAATTCCTAGCTTTACAATATACATTAACTTACAGTTCCAATATCCTCAACTTTAATACAACTTAATATGGTAGGTGCAGCTTCCCATCCATCTGAATATTTCATTTGAGAATCATATACACATTTTTCTATTTTTTCTTTTAATTTTTCAATACAATCCACTCCAAATAGCACTTCCATTTTTTGGCAGTATCTACGAGACTTCATTCTTTCCCATTCTAAACTTTTATTCTGTGCATAAATATAACATGTTGGAAACCAGTAAGTTCTATACCATGCTTGTTCATCCTCAACTAAATCATATGCATTGCAAACTTGATATAAAAATAAATCAGCTTCTGCAATGGCTTCTGTCGTATATATTGGAAGTTTTTCTCTTTGGTTACAAACTACATCTCCCACCAAAGTGTATTTATTTTTCATTTCAGACTTTGGTTTATAACGATCTTCTATAACAACACTATGATGTCTGAATGTCGTGTAATTAGCTTGCTTAATCGCTCCACCAAAAAGGTTATTCTCCAAAAAGTATGTATATGTTATCAATACATTTATAGCTGCATAATCTTTAACATGACGTAAATAGGCAATAACACAAATAAACAATTCCCACAAAAGAGTTTTATATACATCCAAATCATCTTCATAAGCATAATTTGCCTGAGGATCAAATGTTTTTATACATGATAATTTATTATATAAATATTCAAATGCTTCTGCCAATACCTCTGCATAATTATCCTCTGTTTCAGCAACAGTTTCTACAAAATCCAAATATATATCACGTAACGGTTTCGTATTTAAGAAATTATTGAAAGCTTCTTCCGGCTTCACTCCACATATATAATAAGACCTCAATGCTTCAATATAAGCCTCCTGAAATCTAGCTATACAATTTCTCCTTTTTACCGGTGTATTACTTCCCCGGATCTGACGAATCAAATCCTTTACAGGAAAAAAATTAGCCTTTTCCTCTTCTAACCATTCTGGTTTCTTTCCCAATTTAGGTTTCACAAATTGAGGTTTTTCATATATATTTCGAAGAAGTTTCTCATATTCTACTTCATATTTCTCCGGATCAGAAAGATCAATATATATTCTAGTTTTTATATAAGTAGGCACATATTCCTTTCCTTCTTCGTCTCTCTCTGCAATGATTGGAATAAACTTTTCCTGTCTTGCATTTCCATACACTTCACTGGAAATAATTACTGTTTCATCCCCTACCCCTCCAGTACGGTCATTTGCTTTTTGTGCATATGCTTTATCACAAATTATAAGTACTTTCGTGATGCTCGAATCATTAACACATCTTTCCATAAATTCATATTTATCATTTCCTTCTTTCAAATCCCATTTGTCAAGAACAACATCCACTCCATGAGAAACTAATCTATTGGCAAGATCAAGTACAAGTGCATCACTGCTCCATGAATATGATATAAATATTTTTGGAATTTTATCGTCCTGCAATTTTAACTTCCTCCCTGTATATTATAACTTATAGTATTTCTTCTATTAATTTCATTTTGAAAATAAATATCAAAAGAGCATATCATTCCTGATACGCCCTTTTAGATTGTATTTTATATTCCCTTTTCTGAATCCTTTAAGGCATCTCTTATCCCCACTGCTATTTCATATGCCAAATTAACCGGCACTGCATTTCCAATCATTTTGTACGCATCATTCACACCATCATATATAAATTTAAAATCATCCGGAAATCCCTGCACTCTTGCTATCTCACGAATAGTCATCCTCCTATACAAGTGTTCTTTTCCTTCAACAAAACGACAATCATTCTTTCCGTATTTCACCATTTTAGGTGCCTGAGGATGCAATTGGCACTGTCTTCCGCTAGCCTGAACCGTATATGCCTGTTCATCCCATGCCTTTACTCGATTACGACTCATAAAAATAGGCGAGTATTCACCTATAAAATATTCATTATTATTAACTGCCTCTGGATTATGATGATTTTTTTGTCCTGCTGGAACCGCAGTATCTTGAAGGTCCCAAATAATATCTTTTAAAGTAAGTTTTCTGCCATCATCACATGTGGACCCTTTAGGGAATTTAAAGTCGATATCTATATCTTTACGAAATCCAATATAAAATACTCTCTTTCTTTCCTCGGCTACACCATAGTCCTTTGCATTTACTAAAGTTAATGAAACATTATACCCTGCCTCTTCAAACATATTCAATATATTTTTTACTGCA
>ERZ834722.3313-NODE-3313-length-11113-cov-3.365979_pt1 | contig 11113 bp, 8 predicted proteins | sample MGYA00519576_ERZ834722 | MGnify/ENA primary metagenome ERZ834722 (study PRJEB31850, sample SAMEA3708759) | human gut metagenome | biome: human gut; feature: human-associated habitat; material: faeces | place: China | collected 2014 ...
TGGATAAATGTATTGGTATAATATTAATAATAGTTGTTGCTATACTAATTAATAAAATAGTTGATAAATTAATAGATAGAACTATAAGAAGAAAAAGAAAAAAGAATGTAACAACTTTACTTATGTTTATTAAAAGAATAAAGAAATTGATTTTATATTCTTTAATGATTATTTTAGTATTAGGACAATTTGAAGCATTTCATAAGTTTTCTGTAACATTATTATCTGGATTAGGAATTGGATCAGTTGTTTTAGGTCTTGCGGCTCAAGAAAGTTTAAAAGATTTTTTTGGTAGTTTTGCTTTAGTTATAGGTGATGCTTTTGAAGTAGGTGATTTTATTGAATGTACTTCTTTAGGTGTGAGTGGTACTGTTGAAGATATTACAATGAGACATACAATAATTAGAACTATTAATAATAGAAGAATTATAATTCCTAATGGTCAATTAAATTCATATACAATTGAAAACTTTAATTACTCTGATAATGAAAATATGAAACTTGTAGATTTTACAGTGTCTTATGAATCCGATGTTGATAAAGCAATGAATATTATTAAAGAAGAAATGAAAAAGATGTATCATCCTAATCCAAAGGGAAAGAATAAAGATGTGGAATTTCCAAAAGTTAGGGTAGCTAGTTGGAATGATTCTTCAATAACTTTAAGAGCATGGGTTTGGGGTAAAGATAATAGTGAAACATTTGAAAATATGTATAATTTAAATTATATAATTAAAAAAAGATTTGATAAGGAAGGAATAGAAATTCCTTATCCGCATGTGGTTACAATAAAAAAATAGTTTACATTAATTTGTAAATTATTTTTTTTGTTGCTGTTGTTTTGTTATAAAAGGTGGTATACTATATACTATAGTAGAGGAGAATTTTATGAGAGCGTGTGCAATTAAAGATGTTAAACAATTTGAAATTAAAGAAATAAAAGAACCAGTTGCAGATGGTAAAAAGGTAATTATTGATGTATTAAAATCTGGTATTTGTGGTTCTGATATTCATTATTGGGTTAATGGTGAACCTAAAGGTTTAGTAATGGGACATGAGTTTTGTGGTCGTGTCGTAGATCCTGGAGATAGACTTGATTTACAAGTAGGGGATAGAGTTACAGCTTTGCCAATATCACCATGTGGTGAATGTGAGGCTTGCCGTAAAGGAGAAGTTCAATATTGTAGTAAAACATGGAGTGAAGCATTGGGACTTTCAATTGATAATCCTGGAGGTCTTACAAGTCGTATTGCTGTTAGAAGTGATATGGTAATTAAAGTTCCTGATGATATGAAAGATGAAGAAGTGGCAATGGTTGAACCTACGGCGGTTGGTCTTCATGCTGCTCATTTGGGAAGAATTGCTGTTGGAGATGATGTTTTAGTTATTGGTGGTGGAATTATTGGTTTAGTATCAGCAATGTTTGCTAAACTTGAAGGTGCTAGTAGAGTAATTTTAACGGAAACTAATGAAGAAAGAGGAAGAAAGAGTGTAAAACTCGGTGTTGCAGATGAATGGTATAATGCTTTAGATTCAGATTTAGTTCCAAAGATGATGGAAAAAACTCATGGTGGATTTGATGTTGTAATTGAATGTGTTGGTAATAGCGCTGCCGTTAATAGTGCAATTACTTTGGTTAAACCTGGTGGCATTGTAGTATTAGTTGGTGTTGCAACTGATGCAGTACCTACTTATACTGTAATGACCGTTATGAAGGAATTGGTTGTACAAGGTGCTATTGCTTATACTTATGATGAATTTAAATCTTGTATTGACTTAATTGCTGATCGTAAACTTAATGTTATGAAATTTGTTGATGATGTAGTGCCTTTAGATGGTGTTCAAAAAGCATATGAACGCTTAACTAATGGTAAGGATTCAGCAATTAAAATAATTGTTGATCCAAATAAATAAACCTAACTTTAACCGTTAGGTTTTTAAATACATAAAATAAATTAGGGTGTTGTAATGAAAGAATTAGATATAACTGTTTTAGTAAATAAAGATAATCCGTTAGATAGTAAGTATGTTCCTTTAAAGATGTATGTTGTAGATAAAAATGAAAATAATTTTCATAAGTATAAAGATGCTAGTTTAAAGCCTATGCTTAGACAAGATATAAAAAAATATATTGACAAATTACTTAGGGATGCACATTTATTAGGTTTACCTTTAATTGTTGATAGTGGATATCGTAGCTATAATTATCAGCAAGTTGTTTTGAATGCATTAATTAAGGAAAAAGGAGACGAAGCCTATAAATTAGTAGCACTACCTGGAACTTCTGAACATCAAACCGGTTTAGCAGTAGATTTTGCTTATTATGAAAATGGTATATATAATGATGATGTAAAAGAAGATGATAAAGAGGCAATTTGGCTTAAAAATAATTGTTGGAAATATGGCTTTATACTTAGATATCCAAAAGGAAAAGAACATATAACTGGATACAAATTTGAACCGTGGCATTTTAGATTTGTTGGACCTAAGTTAGCTAAGAAAATATATGAAGAAAATATTACTTTAGAAGAATATTATCAAAATTTTTAATATAATTTTTGTAGTGTTTAACTAATTTTTTATAGCTAATTTGATTTCAACAGTTTATATAATGTTTGAAGAATTAAAAATATATATGAAAAGTTATTTAATATAAATAAATAAATAAAATTAATATAAGTAGGCGATGATTATTCGAATTCTATCGTGGATAGGCTTTAGGTTTTAATGAAACAAAAAAAAGTGTTACCATGTGGTAACACTTATACTTTATTTCGTTAGAAATTTAAATTATATTCTACTTATTTCATTAAATCTTCAATAGAAGTATCTAGAATAATAGATAAAAGAACAATCTTTTTTAATGGAATTTTTTTGGTTGAATCATTATCACTTTCAAATCTCTTGTAATGAGTATGGTTATAATCTAATAATGCCGCAATATTTTCGGTAGTATAAGGATTTATTGTGCTGTTAGCGTAATTCTTTTTAAACTCCTTATACTTTTCCTTTCTTAATTTTTTAATGTTTTTACAAATTCTGTTGTATAAGTCATTATTGTTGCATTTTGAAATTTTTTCTTGTAATTCTTGATAACTATAAATTGCCATATATTTACACCTCAGATATATTATCCCATGAATATAATAATTTACAAGCCACTTATTGACACAATTTGCGTAAAATTGTTATTTTTTTATGCAAATTTTAGATAGATTATGTTATACTATCAAAGTGGAGGAATTATGAAGGATAAAATTGAGTTATATTGTGAATTAAGTCATAAACTTGCTATGGATCACTTAATTGAAAGATTTTGTTTTGAATTAGAAGCTAACAGAGTTTTATTTAATGAAAATGATATTAAAATGGATATAAATATTATTCAGCATAATAACTCAATTTTAAAAATTAACTATTTAAGTATTAATAAAGAAGATAGTAATGTTTTAATAAATGTTTTAATAAAGGGAAATAATAATAAATGTGATATAAATTATCATGTTATATCAGAAAATGGTTATAGTAAGTCAAAGGTAAGTGTAAAAGCAAATAAAAATACTTTTGGAAATGTTATAACAGAAAATTTAAAAGGTTTAAAAGAGGGTGGAAATATCTTAATTGAACCAATTCTTGAAATTGATACTAATGAAGTTGAGGCATCACATTTTGTAACTATTGGAACTTATGATGAAGAAAGTTTACTTTATTTAAATTCTCTTGGTATTAAAGAAAATGATGCTAAAAAACTATTAAAAAAGAGTTTTGTATTAAGTATGTTTGATGATAATTTTAAAAAGGAGGTTAACTATGAATAGAGAAGATTTTCCAATTTTAAAAAATGATATTATATATTTTGATAATGGTGCAACTACTTTGAAACCTAAATGTGTAATTGATAAAATAACGGATTATTATGAAAATTATAGTGCTAATGCTCATCGAGGTGATTATGATATATCATTTAAAGTTGATATGGAATATGAAAAATCTCGTGATTTAGTAAAGAATTTTATAAATGCTAAATATAATGAAGAAATTATTTTTACATCAGGAACAACAGAAAGTTTAAATATGATTGCTTCAGGGTTTTTTGCTCCCTTAATCGAGGAAGGTGATGAAATATTAATTACTACTTCAGAACATGCCTCAAATGTACTACCTTGGTTTAGACTTGAAAATGAAAAGGGTGCAGTAGTAAAATTAATTGATTTAGATGATAGTTTCCATGTTACGTTAGATAATGTAAAAAAAGCTGTTACACCAAGAACTAAGATTATTTCACTTGCAATGGTTACTAATGTAATCGGAGATGTAAGGCCGATTAAAGAGATATGTGCCTTTGCTCATGAATTAGGTATTTTTGTAGTGGTTGATGGTGCTCAAAGCGTTCCCCACATGAAAGTAGATGTTTCCTATCTTGATTGTGATTTTTTAGCTTTTTCTGCCCATAAAATGTTAGGGCCAACTGGAGTGGGAGTACTTTACGGTAAAAAAGAACTTTTAGAGAATTTAAATCCTATTAATTTAGGCGGGGGAATGAATGAATCATTTGATAATCCTAAAGAAATATATTTAAAAGATTTACCTTATCGTTTAGAGGCTGGAACCCCAAATATCGCTGGAGTAATTGGTTTTGGAGAAGCTATAAAATATTTAAATAATATAGGTATGGATAAAATTCATGAAAGAGAAATGAAATTAAAAGATTATTTAATAGATAAAATGATAAAAATACCTTTTATTGATATTGTTAATGTTGAATGTGATAGTGCAATTATTTCCTTTAATGTTGATGATATCTTTGCTCAAGATGTAGCATTTTATTTAAATAAATATAATATATGTGTACGAGCGGGTAATCACTGTGCTAAAATACTTAAAAATGCTACAAAAGTTAATAATACAATAAGAGTTAGTTTATATTTTTATAATACAGAAAAAGAAATAGATGAATTTATTGAACTTATTTCTAACAAAGATAAAATCTTAAAGGAGATGTTTTAATGGATGCAGAACTTAAAAGAGAAATAATTATGGAACATTATCAAAATCCACTTAATAAAGATAAAGTTATTGGTGAAGGATATGAAAAAGTAAATACCTCTAATCAGTCATGTATTGATAATATAGATCTATATATTTTAATAAAGGATAATATAATTAAAGATATTTGTTTTACTGGAGAGGCTTGTGCTATAAGTATTTCCTCAACATCAATAATGATAAAAAACTTAATAGGTAAAACAGTAAATGAAGCAAAAGAATATATTAATAACTTTTTAAATATGGTAAATGAAAAAGAATATAACAAAGATTTATTAAATGAAGGACTAGTTTATGAAGATATTTATAAACAATCTTCGAGAAAAACTTGCGCTTCGCTTCCATATCGTGGTATAGTAGAGGTACTAGATAAATATTAAGAATAAAAAGATTGACTATTCTTGTGATAAGATAAGGATAGGGTATGGAAAATAATTTACAAATTGGAGTTGTTCTTAAGAAAAAAGAGAATATTTATACTCCAGAAAAAACAATTTATGGTTATTTTAAAGAAGAAGAAAAAAAGTTTGTTGATGAAGATAACACTCAATATGATATTATTTCTTCGAAAAAAGATAATGCAGTTGCATTTGTTTTTGATGTTGAAGTTTTGTTAAAACTTTATAATACCGATAAAGAAAATTTACCAATTATATTTTTTAAAGATATAAGTAATTATTTAATCGTAGAAAATGAAGATGATATAAAATACATTTTTAAAGGAGAAGCACCAGAAATATTAGAACCTAATGAATTTGCCAATCATTTTGTATCTTTAGTTAATGGTAAAAATGCTGAATACTTTAATTTAGATACTAGTAAAGAGTTATGTATGGGTTTATATAACAAAGTATTTATGCAACCTGAGGCTATTAAAAAACTAGTTGTTGGTATATCTACTCATTATTTAGATACAGAAGGTATTAAAAAAAGTAATATTATTATTGATGGTAAAAAAGGTTCAATTCAAAACGATATAGTTTCTGTTTTAAAGGATACTTTACCCGCAAAAGTTTATTATGAAGATTTAAGTAATGAAAATTTTTCTTTTGATGCACTATTTATGAGCCTTGCAAATACAGGAAGTGAGTTAAATTCAACATTAATTTTAGATAATGCAGAAAGTTTATTATTTAATCCAAATAGTTATGTTTCCTCTTCGAGTGAAAATACTTTAAGAGATTTAATGATGGGAATTGATTATAAAATAATAACTGAAAGAGGAATAATTAATTATCCTACGAAAGATATGTTAATAATAATTATGGGTGACTTTTCAAGAAAACCTAAATGTGGTTATTTATCATATTTCGAAGGTGTTCCTGAAAAACTTTCTAGTTTAACAAACTATAACATTAAATTAAGACCAATGAATAGAGATATGATATTATTAAAATTATGTCATCCAGAAAATGGATTAATTCCATATTATATTAACTTTTTTGCAGAACATGGTATTAGTCTTGAAGTAAGTAATTCATTTATCGAAGAAATTTGTAAAATTGCTTTAGAAAATGAACATATTAATTTAGATAAATTAGTGTCAACAGTTTTCGAAGAGGCTATATTTGAAATACTTACAAGTGATGAACAATTTACTAATTTATCAGTTAACAAAAGAGTTTTAAAAAATAATAAAAATTATAGTTTAAGATAATGTGCTGTTATATACATTATTTTTTTATTTATTGACTAGAAGCAAAAAAAATGCTATATTAAGTATGTAAGGAAACCTCCTTGCATATAATAAAAAAGGAAGCAATCGTTTTTAACTTGACGAGCGCTGCCATAGATTGGATACGCTTATGTTACATCACTGTAACATAGGCGCTTTTTTATTTAAGTATGAGAATTAACACTGCAGCACTTAGTACTACAAATGAAATACTCATAAAAAATATTATCATAATTATGAAAAAATCTTTTAAATCTCTTCGCATTATAACCACCTCCTTGTTATTTTTTAACTTGAAAGTGGCAGCGCCCGCCTAACGGTTACTTCCAATTATAATGATAACAAAGAGTTGATATGTTGTCAATTAACTTTACATTAGTTTTACATATACAGCCAAAACTTGTTTACACTATTGATGCTAAGTTAATTACATAAAATTTTTGTAAAAATCAATTTTTGAATATACATACACTTTATTACTTGTTGACTTAAAGTAAAATAATTGGTATATTAAATATGTAAGGAAACCTCCTTGCATGCAATAAAAATGGGAAGCTGCTCGTAAATTGCATTGCGACGCTTCCACATAATTGTGTAGACACTTTAATCTGTATACAAGTATAGATTGAGGCGTGTTTTTATTTTAATATGGGAACGCTTATGTTACATCACTGTAACATAGGCACTTTTTTATTTAAGTATAATAATTAATGTTATGGCTACTAATTACATAAAATTTTAGTTGAAATTAGAAAAATCTAATGTTATAATAACTTTGTAAAAACGTTATGCAAGAGGAGTAGTTTAATTATTTTATTAGAGAGGAAAAGTAGTGTGCTGAAAGCTTTTCTTAAACCCTGATTAAATGAAGTAGCTTGCTAGTTGCTTACCTAAGTAAATAGGGTAGGCTGTGAGTCCGCATTAAGGATAATAAGATAAATATAAAGGTGGTACCGTGCTATATGCACCCTTTTGGTAACCATCTTTTTTTTGGAGGTAAAAATGGAAACAAAATATGATTTTAATTTAGTTGAGAAAGGAAAGTATGAGTTTTGGCTTAATAATAAAACTTTTTTAGCGAGTAATGATAAAAGTAAAAGGCCTTTTGCTATTGTTATTCCCCCACCAAATGTAACTGGTAATTTACATATAGGTCATGCTTGGGATACAACACTTCAAGATATCATAATAAGATATAAAAAACTTTGTGGTTTTGATGCGTTATGGGTTCCTGGTATGGATCATGCTGGTATAGCAACTCAAGCAAAAGTTGATGAAAAATTATCTAAAATGGGAATTAATCCAAGAACTCTTTCAAGAGAGGATTGGTTAAAATATGCTTGGGATTGGAAAGAGGAATATGCAAATAATATTCATAAACAATGGGCTAAACTTGGACTAGCACTGGATTATTCTCGTGAAAGATTTACTTTAGATGAGGGACTTTCAAAAGCTGTAAGAAAAGTTTTTGTTGACCTTTATAACAAAGGACTTATTTACCGTGGTTATCGTATAATTAACTGGGATCCAAAAGCACAAACAGCACTTTCTAATGAAGAAGTAATATATAAAGATGTAAAAGGATATTTCTATCATTTAAAATATATAATCGAAGGAACAGATAAATATTTGGATGTTGCCACAACAAGACCGGAAACATTATTTGGTGATACTGCTGTTGCGGTTAATCCTAGTGATGAAAGATATAAAGATTTAATTGGTAAAAATGTAGTACTTCCGATAGTGGGAAGATTAATTCCAATTATTGGTGATGAGCATGCAGATCCAGAGTTTGGAACAGGATGCGTTAAAATAACTCCAGCACATGATCCAAATGATTACGAAGTTGGTAAAAGACATAATCTAAAGGAAATTATTTGTATAAATCCTGATGCTACGATGAATGAAAATGCCGGTATTTATCAAGGACTTTCTAGAGAGGAAGCAAGAGAAAAACTTGTTAGTGATTTAGAAAAAAATGGTTTACTTCTTTCTAAAGAGGAAATAACTCATAATGTAGGACATTCAGAAAGAACTGGAGTTATGATTGAACCTTATTTATCTTCACAATGGTTTGTAAAAATGCGTCCTTTGGCAGATAGGGTACTTGAAAATCAAAAAAATAAAGATACAAAAGTAAATTTTGTTCCAAAAAGATATGAAAAAACAATGAATCACTGGATGGAAATAACTTATGATTGGTGTATATCTCGTCAACTATGGTGGGGACATAGAATTCCTGCATGGTATAAAGGTGATGAAATATATGTTGGTGAAAATGCTCCGACTGGAGAAGGTTGGGTTCAAGATCCGGATGTACTAGATACTTGGTTTTCTTCAGCACTATGGCCTTTTTCAACATTAGGTTGGCCTAATAAAACCGATGATTTAGATAGATATTTTCCTAATGATGTTTTAGTAACAGGTTATGATATTATACCATTTTGGGTTAACAGAATGACTTTCCAATCACTTGAATTTATGAATGAAAGACCATTTAAAGATTGCCTTATTCATGGACTAATTCGTGATAAACAAGGTAGAAAAATGAGTAAAAGTCTTGGTAATGGTGTAAATCCAATCGACGTAATTGATAAATATGGCTGTGATTCATTAAGATTATTCTTAACAACAAATTCAGCTCCCGGAATGGACCTTAGATATGATGAAGAAAAAGTTGCATCCTCTTGGAACTTTATTAATAAACTATGGAATGCCTCAAGATATGTAATAATGAATACTAATAATTTAAATGATAATAATTATAAAGAATATAATAATTATGATAAATGGATTTTAACAAAATATAATAATGTTATTAAACAAGTAACAAAATATATGGATAAATACGAATTTCATAATGCATTTAACACTCTATATTCATTTATTTGGGATGATTATTGTTCATCATATATAGAAATATCTAAAATATATTTAAATGATACTTCAAAAAGTGTACTTCTTAATATATTAACAGGTATAATAAAAATGCTTCATCCATTTATACCTTTTGTTACCGAAGAAATATATCAAAACTTACCATTTAAAGAAAGTAAATCAATAATGGAAAGTAGTTATCCAGTATATAATAAAAAAGAAGTTTATGATATTTTAGAAACTACTGAAATATTAAATGATATAACATCTCTTCGTAATTTTAAAGCAGAAAATAATATTATAAATAGTGATGCAGTTAAAATAGAGTATTTATTTGATGAAAAATTATATGATGGTTTAATTAAATTTAAAAATAAAGTAGATAATATTGAGGACTCTATTAAATATGAATCAAAATATGCTATATTATATTTTGAAGTTAAAAATAAAGTTTCCGAGGAAGATATTCAAAAAGAAATCGAAGAATTAGAAAAATCAATTAATAAAAGAAAAAATCTTCTTTCAAATGAAAACTTTGTAAAAAGAGCTCCTGAAAATATAGTAGCAAATGAAAAACAAAAACTTATCGAGGAAGAAGAAAAACTTTCTAAATTAAAAAACTGATATTTAGTCAGTTTTTTTATTGTATACATTATTCATACATACTCTTTTATAATTTAAAGAAGGGTGTATATATAAATTTTGCGTTATGTTTGCACTTGAATGCCCAAGAACTTCAGAAAGAGCTTTAGTACTCATACATGCTTCATCAGCATTTGTAGCAAAAGTATGTCTTGTTGTATGAAATTTTTTATTATTTATTCCCCAATATTTTAAAAATCTTTTATAATGATTTGTATAACATCTTGGTTCCATTGCTACATGTGAATTTGTTAGAAAATAATTGCCAGTGCTCATATTTATTACATAAAATTTTACATATTTTTTTAATATATCTGGTATAGGAATAGTTCTAAGTGATGTCTTACTTTTAGGATTAGTTATTATTAACTTTGTTTTATAATTACGTGACTTATTAACATTTTTAATTCTAAGTATTGTATGACTAACTGTAATTGTATAATTATCTAAATCAAAACTTTCTTTTTTTAAAGCACATAATTCTCCGATTCTTAGACCCATATATAAACATAATATTATTCCAAAATCACATCTATTATTATATGTTAATGCTCTTTTTTTAATTATTTTTATTTCCTCTTTAGTAAATACTACTATTTCTTTTTGCATTTTGGGAGGAACATTAAAGTCAATTACTATTTTATGATATTTTAATATTTGTTTTATTATTATTGCTATATCATGAATACTATTTATTGATAAATCTTTACTATTTTTAAGTTCTTCCAAATAACTATTTATAATTTCTTTACTTAATTTTTTTATTTTAATGTATCCTATTTGAGATCTTATCCTAGTTTCTACAATATATAAATATGTTGTATAAGTTGATTCTTTTACTTTATTTTTTTTGAATTCTAACCAATTATCAAT
>ERZ834722.3315-NODE-3315-length-11110-cov-4.403890_pt1 | contig 11110 bp, 10 predicted proteins | sample MGYA00519576_ERZ834722 | MGnify/ENA primary metagenome ERZ834722 (study PRJEB31850, sample SAMEA3708759) | human gut metagenome | biome: human gut; feature: human-associated habitat; material: faeces | place: China | collected 2014 ...
GAGCGCTTGCATGGCATGCAAGAGGTCACGAGTTCGAATCTCGTATTCTCCACCATAAAAACGGGACCATCTTTCGATGGTCCCGTTTTTCAGTGTATGTTTCCGGCCGTATCGGCCGCACCCGGCACAAACGGCACAAAAGCATCCGTGCCGGCCTCCACCCGCAACATTAGCGATAATTCAGCGGAAAAACCACGGCGGCAGCCAAAAACGACAAAACGAAATATCCGGCCGTCCTTACGGACGGCCGGATATGCGCAACGCTGCCGGAAGGCGTTATTTGTCCCGGAAAAAAGCCGTGACGAAAGGCGCTTCGAGCAGGTAATCGGCGCATTCGCGGACGCTGCGCACGATGTCGTTGTAGCTCGAACCTTCGATCTCGACGATGATGTTCTCCACGCCGGCTTCCCGCGCGTTGGCGAAGATGGCGTCGAAGCCCACCATGCCGCTCTGGCCGATCTCACGACGATCCTTGATGTGCAGGAGCCGGAAACGCCCCGGATACTTCTTGAAGTAGTCCACCGGGCTGGCCTTGCCCATCACAGTCCAGTAGACGTCCATTTCGAACAGCACCTTGTCGGGATCGGTGTTTTCGAGCATGTAGTCCAGCATGACCTTATCCTCGATCTTCTCGAACTCGCGCGAGTGGTTGTGGTAGCCGAACTTCATGCCGGCGGCCGCACAGCGCGCACCCACCTCGTTGAAATAGCGGCAGTAGGTCTGCAAATCCTTGAGCGTCGAAATCTTACGCATCGAGGGGACCACGATATATTCCGCACCGGCGGCCTTGTGCGCCGCGATGCACTCGTCCCACCAAGCGAGGGCCTTCGAGAAATCGCCGCTCGCCAGCTCCTCGTCGGAGAGGTTGAGCGTGCAGTGCGTGGAAATCACCCGCATACCGGCATCCTCGACATCCTTGCGGAATTGCTCGGGAGTCTGCCCGTAGAGCATTCCGTCCTTGTAGCTGGCGGCCTCGACCGAAGTGTAGCCCATGTCGGCGAGCTGTTTCAGGACGGGTTTGTAATCGCCCTGGCTCTTGCCGAAAACCCCGATCAGGCTGCGCACCGAATAGAGCTGGATACCGATGTCCTTCTTCGGGGCTTTCTTCGCTTTGGCGGATGCTCCGCCGGGGAGCATCGCCAGAGCGAGGAGGACGCAGATGACTGCGAATAGCCTGTTTCTCATCGTAAGAAGCCCTTAATCGAGAATCTTGACACGGATATTGCGGAACCAGACGTCGTCGCCGTGGTCCTGAAGGCCGATGTAGCCTTCGTGGTTCTCACCGCCGCAGTTGTTCAGCAGCTCGAACGCCAGAGGCCACTTCTCGGAGCTGAACTTGCTGTTCTCCAGCATCTCGGTCCACTGGGGAGTCCACAGGTGGTACTCCACGACGTTCTTGTCGTTCTGGCCGTGTACGACCGTGCCTTTGTAAACCATGATCTTGGCCTTGTTCCACTCGCCGAAGGGATTCTGGTTCTGCGGAACGGCGGGGATCATGTCGTAGAGCGACGCCGACTGGCGGTTGCCGTCGACACCCAGCTTGGCATCGGGATGGTTGGTGTTGTCGAGCACCTGATACTCGGGGCACGAGATGTAGATCGGCTCGTACTTGGTCTTGCCGTCCTTCTGGGTCGTAACCTCCTGGGCCAGGTAGAAGATGCCCGAGTTGCCGCCCTTCGAAACCTTCCACTCCATCTCCAGCTCGAAGTTCTTGAATTTCTTGGCGAAGATCAGGTCGCCGCCCTCGCCCGTCTGGGCCTCGCCGCCGCCCGAGCCGTTGAACTTGATGGCGCCATCCTCCACCGTCCAGCGCGAAGGAGCCTTGTCCTTGCCGTAGCCGCGCCAGCCGTTGAGCGTCTTGCCGTCGAAGATCACATAGTAGCCGTCCTTGTCCTGCGGGAACGAGGCGAGGTCCACCTGTGCGTTGTCGACAACGGTGTATTCGGGAACGGCTTTCTTGGCGGTTTTGGCATCGGCCGTTTCAGCCGTCTTGGCCTTGCCGCCGGGGCCGCCGCACGAAACCAGCGATGCGGTCAGAGCCGCGCATACCGAGAATAAAAGGGTCTTTTTCATATTCTTTCTGTTTTTTTAAAGTTTTACGGACAGGTTAGTTAATCAGCGCGGCATGGCGGGAAGCGCCCAGCCGTCGCGGTAGGTGTGTTTGATCAGCTCCTGGGCGAACTGCTGTGCGTTCACGGGATCGGTCCAGGTCTTGTCGAAGGTCGGGTGTCCGTCCTTGATGTGGAAGCCGTCCTTGATGACCGTCTTGATCATGGCGTCGTCCGGGATGTTCGTGAAACGCATGTTCGGACCGTCCCACTCCAGCACCTGATTGAGGCCCTGGAGGCGGACTGCCAGCACGCCCATAACGACCATTTCGTTGAACGGTCCGGCTTCGCTGAAGTCCGATGCCGAAAGCACGCGGTCGTCGGCGTCCTCCTTGCAGGCGCGCACCCAGTCCATCTGGTGCGACTCGGTGATCTCGCGCAGCACCTTCGGAGCCTCGGGAACACGGCCCGAAACCAGATAGGGATCCTTGCCGTAGCAGCCGCAGATCAGCGTGTCCTTCGTACCGTAGAAGATGGCGGCGCCGCCGCTCACGTTCAGGTTCTTGCCGGCGGGAAGCCCTGCGGGACGCTCCGGCATCAGGCCGCCGTCGTACCAGTGCACCTCGACTTCGGGCATGGCCACCTTCGGCATGTTGTCGCGGGCCGGGAAGATGAACTTCACGCGCTGTGCCGAGGGAGCGGACTCGTTCAGCAGCAGCGTCGAGCTGCCCTCCACCTTGGTCGGATAGCCCAGTTTCAGCCCCTTGAACACGGGGTGCAGGATATGGCAGGCCATGTCGCCCAGCGCACCCGTACCGAAATCCCACCATCCGCGGAAGTTCCACGGCGTATAGGCGGCGTTGTAGGGACGATAGGGAGCCGGACCGATGAAGGCGTCCCAGTTCATCGTCTTGGGGATGCGCATATCCTCCTCGGGACGCGCCAGGCCCTGCGGCCAGATGGGACGGTCGGTGAAGGTGTCCACGCGGCGCACCTCGCCGATCTCGCCGTTCCAGATCCATTCGCAGACCTTGCGCACGCCTTCGGCCGATGCGCCCTGGTTGCCCATCTGCGTGGCCACCTTGTACTTGTCGGCCAGCTTGGTCAGCAGGCGCGACTCGTAGACGGTGTGGGTCAGCGGTTTTTCGCAATATACGTGCTTGCCGGCGGTGATGGCGTCGGCGGCGATGATGGCGTGCGTGTGGTCCGCCGTAGCGACCATCACGGCATCGGCCGACTTGAGCATCTCGTCGTACATCTTGCGGTAGTCGTTGAACTTCTTGGCCGCAGGATAACGTTTGAAAATGTGGTCGGCGTATTTCCAGTCGACATCGCACAGGCCGATGATGTTCTGGCTCTCCAGGCCCTTCAGCACCGAAGCGCCGCGTCCGCCGACGCCGACGCCCAGGATGTTGAGTTTGTCACTGGGGGCCGTGTAGCCGAACTTCTTACCCAGAACCGTGCTGGGTACGACCGCTAAACCGATCGCGGCAGCCGCTCCCTGCTTCAGGAACGTTCTTCTTGACATTTCTTTTGCCATCGTTTCGAGGTTTAATTTGAGTTAGTATTGAGGTTATTTGATGTTCTTTTCGATGTTGTCGACCTCGTCCTTGAAGATCTTGTAGCCTTTGCCGAGGCCCTTCATCAATTCCGGGATCTTCGTGCCGCCGAACAGCAGCAGCACGACAAGCGCGATGATGACGATTTGTCCCACGCCGATAAATAACAGATGATTCATAAGTTCAGGTAGTTTTAGGGTTATGCGATTGTCATGCGTGTTTGCGCAGCAGGCCGTAGCCGTCCTTCATCGTGCGGCGGCGTTCGCGGATCTGCCGCAGGGTCTCCAGTTCCCCGATGGCCGGGAGGTCGTGCTCCCGCGCGTCGCGCAGGAACCGCCAGGCGTACTCCGAGGCCAGCGCCGCGTCGCGGAACTCCGGGAGCGCCTCGCTGCGGCGGCCCGTCTCGATCGACTCGGCGAAGAGCTTGCAAAGGGTGTCGATGTTCTTGCCCCCGTAGGGCTGGATGAGGCGGTGGGTCTGCGTCACGCCGTGCAGCTCGACGATCGCCGTCTTGAAATCGTGCGTCATGCGTGCGATGCCCTTCGTGCCGATGATGTCCACATAGGAATTATGGGTCTGGGTCTGGGCCAGCTGGCCGTAGACATGCCCCTGGGTGATGTCGAACACCACGCCGTTCTCGAACGTGCCGTGGCATTGCAGCCACCAGGGGTCCTTGTAGTTCCACATCCGCACGGCCTGGGCATTCCAGGTCTTGAATTCCGACTGGGCATACCAGCGTGCGATGTCCACGTAGTGCATGCCGCAGTCGTGGAACGCGGGACCTTCGTATTCGTGGCCCTCGCCCGGAGCCAGTCCCGGAGTCATGTGGCAGACCCGGATGATGGCCAGTTCGCCGATCTCGCCCTGGGCGATGAAATCTTTGATCGTATTGTGATACCAGGAGTTGCGCAGGTAGAGGTTCACCGTCGAGAACAAGGGCGTGTTCTCGGCCAGCTCGACGGCCTGCCATTCGTTTTCGATACTGTCGGAAATGGGTTTTTCAGCGATGACGTGCTTGCCCGCGGCGAAAGCCCGCTCGATCTGCGATTTGCGCGAGTCGGCCAGAGCGAACAGCCCCACGACCTGCACTTCGGGATCGTCGAAAATAACCTGTTCGTCATCCACAACCTTCGCCCCGGGGGCCAGCTTGCGCGCCAGGTCCCGCGATTCGGCGCAGACGTCGCAGATGTACGCAACGTCCCACCTGCCGCTTTTCTGCATCTCGTCGAGGTAGAAACCTCCCATTCTGCCGAAGCCGATAAGGCCAACTTTTACAGGATTCATCGTGTAGTCAATAAGGTCGGTTAAAAGTTAGGTTCAGCGCCGCGCCTCCCGTTTCCGAAGGAAAATACCGGCAGGCGCACCACCTCGATTACAAAATTAGCCCGAATAACCTTCGGTTTGAAAACTGAAGCGGAAAATGTAGAACCCAATTCGAACCATATCTCTAATTAACAATTTATTACATTCTGAAACAACCCGAAAAATGTAGACGATCTGGAATGGTCAGACGTCCGTTTTATGGGCCGTTCCGATCTTCATGACCATCTTTTCGAACTCCTCGCGCGAGATGGCCGCCTTGTTGCGCACCTTGGTCCGGTAGTTATAGACGGTCGAAAGCGAACAGCGCAGGAACGAAGCGATCTTCACGCTGTCGGTGATGCCCAGACGCAGCAGGGCGTAAATCCGCAGCTCCTTGTTCAGCAGGTCCTCCTGCTTGAGCACGATCCGCTCGTCCTCGGTCAGCAGGGCGTTGAAGTCCTCGACGAACGACGGATAGAGGTTCAGGAAGATGGCGTCGAAATTCTTGTAGAGTTCGTCCTGCTCGTCCTCGAGCATCGAGGTCGATTTGAGCCGTCTGTTGAGTTCGTCGAACTTCCGGTCCTGGGCCAGCTTCTTGAGCGACTTGCGGTAATCGTCCATTTTGTCGATGTACATGGAGCAAAGGTCGAAGAACCGCGCGATGTACTGCACCTTGACGGCATTGGAGTCCGACAGCTGCTCGTTCTTCTCGCCCAGCTCCTCGTTGAGCCGAGCCAGCTTCGCATTGGTCTGCGAAAGCTCCTCCTTGATGCGGTAGACCCTGCGAAGCTGCTTGTACAGGTAGACGAACAGCAGCACCAGCACCGCCGACAGCACGCTGATCAACACCAGATAGTATTGCAGCTTGTGCTTGGTGCGGGACTCTTTGGCCTGGTGCGAGGCAATGATGATCGAGTAAAGTTCCGACATCTGGACCGTGCGGAACTGCACGTTGGAGAAAAGCGCGTCCTCGACGGCCGCCTGCGTGTAGCGGAACGCACGGAAAAGATCGTCGTGACGGTAATAAAGCGTCGCGAGCGCCTGGAAGGCGGCGTTCTCCTTCGTGGAGTTCCGGATGTCGGTCATCGCCGACAGCATGTAGTACTTCCGCGCCAGCCAGTCGTCCCCGCGGCGGCGGTAGAAACTGCCCACCGAATAGGCGCACTCGGCGTAGAGCTGCGAATCGGGTTCGAGACTGTTCAGAAACCCGAGCAGCCGGACCTCCATTTCGTGCGACTGGTTGCGGCGGCTCATCTGGTAGAGCCGGTCGAGCTTGTAACGCACCGAAACCGTGTCGGCAAACATGATCACCGAATCCTGATAGCGTTCCTCCAGCTCGCGGAAGTGTCTCTGTCCGCTGAAAGCCACGTATTGCTGGTAGAAACGGTTGTAAGCCTTGTAATAGGTCGCCAGCATGTCGCGGGGCACCGACCGGCGGTCGATCGAGTCCAGCATCCGCTTCGCCTCGATGGACATGCCCGTCGACGAGTAGAGTTCCGCCAGGCGGATTCCCGAAAGACAGCCCTTGCGGCGGTCGCCCAGACGGCGCGCCAGCAGGACATTGCGCTCCATGTAGCGGATGGCCGAGTCGAGTTTGTACTTGTGGAATTCGCCGAACAGCCTGTCGTTGATCTCGTACTCCTGGGCGGGAGTCAGGCCGCTCACGCTCAACAGATGCCGCAGTTCGGCGATACGCTGCTCCTTCTGGCAGTCGTAAACCTGCCGGTTGGCGATCATGTGGTCCAGTTTGTCCGACAGCGACTGCGTTTCGTTCCGCTCGCAGGCGGACGACACGACCGCTACGGCGCAGAGCAGCAGCAGGGTTCGCAGCAGGTATGTGGGTTTCAGCAGTTTCATGGTCGGGGCCGGCCGCCGCAGGAAGCGTCCGCGAACAGGGCAAAAGTACAACTTTTTGCCGAATGCCGGCTTTCTTTTTAATCTTTCCTATTTGTTTGACGCCGCAAAGACATATCACGCGTCGCAAACCGAAACGAAGAGACGCCCCGGATTCCGGTTCGGATTTCAGAGCGAAAATCTCCTTTTCACGGTTCAAGGTACAAAAAATCGCCGACATACGGAACAGAACGGGCAAAAAAAAGAATCCCCGGCGACAGAATCGCCGGAGATTCGGGCGGAAATCCGCCGGAGGGAGGCACGGCACAGGATGCGTCCCGGGCCGTAATTCGCAGGCAATGAGCGTTGAAAGCTACCCGAGCTTCATCACGTCGTCGATGCCCATATCCTTATAGGTGCTTGCCAGCTCCTCGCTGCGGTCCGAAATAACCAGCAGCTTGTCGCCCAGCTTGAGTTCCGTCTTCCCCTGCGGCACGAAGTACTCCCCGTCGCGGCAGACCATCATCACCAGCGTATTCTCGGGCAGGGTGATGTCCTTGAGCGTATGGCCGCTGGCGAGCAGGTTCTCGTTGACCTCGACCTCCGTCAGCGCCGACTTCATCTCCTCGTGCATCTCGACGTTGAAGGCCGATTCGCGCTCCTCGTAGGCCAGCCCCAGCAGGTTGGCCATGCCGCTCACCGTAGTGCCCTGCACCAGCAGCGAAATGATCGTCCCCAGGAAAACCACGTTGAACAGCAGCCCGGCATTCTCCACATGCGCCATCAGCGGATAGATGGCGAAGAGGATAGGCACGGCGCCGCGCAACCCGACCCACGACACGTAAAGCCGCGCCTTGGTCGTAAACTTGCGGAACGGGAGCAGGCAGGTGAAGACCGTCAGCGGACGCGCCACAAGGATCATGAACGCCCCGACCAGCCCGCCGAGGATCAGCACCCGGGGTTCGAGCAGTTCGTTGCTGTTCACGAACAGGCCCAGCGTGAGGAACATCACGATCTGCATGAGCCACGTGAACCCGTCGAAGAAGACGGTCAGCGGCCGTTTCTGTTCGAGTTTATGGTTGCCGATAACCAGACCCGAAAGGTAGACGGCCAGGTAGCCGTTACCCTTGATCAGGTCGGTGAAGGCGAACGAGAAGAAGATGAATGCCAGCAGGAGCACCGAGTAGAGCGAATGGTTGGCCAGCTTGATGCGGTTGATCGTCCATACGGCCAGCCGCCCGATCAGGTACCCGGACAGGGCGCCCACGACCATCTGCACCACGAAAAAGACTACGCTCATGCCCAGGCCGACGCCGGACGAGGTATTCGACACGACGCTGATGAGCAGGATGGTCATCATGTATGCCATCGGGTCGTTCGAACCGCTCTCCAGCTCCAGCAGCGGGCGCAGGTTTTGCTTGAGCCCCTGTTTCTTGCTTCGCAGGATGGAGAAAACCGACGCCGAGTCGGTCGAGGACATCGTGGAGGCCAGCAGCAGTGCCAGCGCGAACGGTATTTCGATCCCCAGCCACGGAGCCACCAGCCACACGAAACCGGCCAGCACGAACGCCGTCATGACCACGCCGACCGTAGCCAGTACGACGCCCGGGCCGATGATGGGTTTTATCTCCGAGAACTTCGTGTCCATACCGCCCGTGAAGAGGATAATACACAAGGCGATCATACCCACGAACTGGGTCATCTCGACCGAACGGTACGAGATGAAATTCAAACCGAACAACATGCCCACCCCGAGGAACAGCAACAGCGCGGGGGCCCCGAAACGATACGCGACCTTACCGGCCATCACCGCCACGAAGAGCAGCAATGCGCCTACCAATACTACGTTTTCACCACTGATGTCTATCATTCTTCTCCGTTTATGTTACGTTATGCTTTATCTACTATGTTCAGCCTGGTCAGCGGCTTGTACTCCAGGTCGGCGTACTCGAACGCCTGCATGGCTGCAAAACTGTTGTCGGGCGTACGGTAGAGGGCCACCGTGAGCGCCGGGACATTCGCGCGTGCCAGGCCGAGCAGCCGGTCTACGGCGCCGTTCTCCACCGACTGCACCACATCGGCACGGACGCCCCGGTCGAAGTAGAGCTCCTCGAAAACGAGGTAGCAATGCTTGTCCTTGTGGAAGGGCACGCCCCCCGAGCCGAAGAGCTGGATCGCAGCCATGACCATCCCCGAGAGGATCAGCAGCCCGCCGATGAAAACGATCGCCGAACGCATGTTGTTCGTGAGCTCCGCCCCGTACATGTTGTTCACTACCACCAACGCAACGCCGGCGATGAACAGCACGGCAGCGCGCAACTGGGACTTGCGGCGTTTTACCACAACGCCCCCGGGCAAGGCGTACATCGCCTCGCAAATTTTATTCCTATCCATATCTTTTTCATTATTAATCGTTTGTATCTCCTTTGTAAACCGGTAAAATACAACACGCTAAATAATGAGCCGGCGCAGCCGGTAGACGTAGTAGTCTACGGCATGCAGGCCGACGGACAGGTCAGAAGATTTGAATTCCGAGGTTACTTTCACGACACCCGCCTCGAACCGGTTCGCCGCAAAACGGTCGGCGTTCTGGCCGGTTCCGGATCCGCCGCGCTGGGAAACGGGCACGACTGGGGCAGGAGATACTTCCCCCGCCACGCGGGGTAAATTCAGGTCGGCATTGTACTCGCGCTCGCAACGCCATTGGTCGTGGGAAGCGCGGTCGACCGAAATCGTGACGGCGGCATGCTCCGCAACGGACGCAGGAATCCCCCTGCCGCCCGTTTCGTAGAACAGGCAACACAGCAAGCCCGACAGTATGATCGCGATTTTACGCATGCCTGAATTTCGATCGGCAACAAAGATAAAAAAAATCCGGCAAACATCACGCCTCTGCGGGGCAAAAAGAACTTATTGGGGGATAAAAATATACGTAATCGTCCCTTGCTGGCGTGCCGGGGCGGAGTCGTCGATGTTGAAACGCGACCTGCGGGCCGAACCGAGCGCCGAAGAGCGCATGCACTCGTCCCCGCCTTCGACCACCCGGGCGTTCGTCACGTCGCCCGCACGGTTGACCGTAATCTCGACCACCACTTCGCCGCCGCCTTCGCATTTGTAGGCCGGGACGGCCAGGTAGCGGGACGTCCGCACCGGGTCGGTCAGCGAAAAGGAGACCGTGACGCGCCCCTTGACCTTGCGATCCTGGTGCTCGGAATCCTCCCCGGCACCGCGGCGCTGGCGGATGGCGCGCTCCTCGGCGAGCCCCTGTTCGTAAGCCTCGCGGTTGGCGCGCATGCGCTCCTCGGCCGCAGCTGCGGCATCGTTGAGCGCCGCGGCATTGGTACCGCGGTCGTCCCTGAGCTTTTCGTTCAGCGCGTTTTCGTTCGAGACCTGATTCTGGATGCTCCGCCAGTCGATCGGATCCTGCTCCTGCCGTTCGCGCGCCAGCCGTTCCAGCCTGTCGCGCTCCTGTTCCAGCTCGGCCAGCGTCTGCAGGTGGGTATGGGGCTTGCGGCCGACGACGATCTTCGACGAAACGAAGGCGATCATCAGCACCAAGTAGGCGATGAGCGTCACGCACAACCCGATGCGGTGGTCGTACGTCCACGAACCGGCATCCTGCTTCCGTTTCTCGAAAGGCAGGCGCAGGCGGGGGCGTTTGACTCGTTTTTCCGGTTCCGGCGTCGGCATGGCGTGTTTCCTGTTTTTTCCGCACAAAAATACTGTTTTTTTCCGAAATATCCACCCCCGCCCGCGGCGATGTCGCAATAAACCCCTACTTTTTATAATAACCGCATAGGTACTTTTTATTAAGAAAAAATTTTTATCTTTGAGCGTAAATAATCGGAAACACTGCTTATGTCAACAAAACAACAAACGCTGAAGGCCCCGATCTCATTCTCCGGCAAGGGGCTCCACACGGGCGTCAAGGTAACCATGACCGTCAATCCCGCCGAAGTCGACACGGGGATCGTATTCCGCCGCACCGACCTCGAAGGGCAACCCATAATACCCGCACTCTGCGACTACGTCGTAGACACTTCGCGCGGCACGACCATCGAGAGCGGCGGCCACCGCGTAAGCACCATCGAACATATCATGTCGGCGCTCTGGACGCTGGGCGTGGACAACGCCGTGATCGACATCGACGCCCCCGAGACCCCCATCATGGACGGTTCGGCCTGCGCCTATGCCAAGGCCATCACCGAAACGGGCGTCGCCGACCAGGACGCCGAACGCAAATTCTACCACGTGACCGAAAAGATGGTCTACACGATCCCCGAGAAGGGCGTGGCCATCATCCTCTATCCCGACGACGAGTTTTCGGTCTCGGTGCACGTGGACTACAACTCGAAGGTCATCGGCAAC
>ERZ834722.3322-NODE-3322-length-11087-cov-5.757796_pt1 | contig 11087 bp, 10 predicted proteins | sample MGYA00519576_ERZ834722 | MGnify/ENA primary metagenome ERZ834722 (study PRJEB31850, sample SAMEA3708759) | human gut metagenome | biome: human gut; feature: human-associated habitat; material: faeces | place: China | collected 2014 ...
CGGCTGGAAGTTAAAGCTGCCAATGGCGATCCATCGGGTCGCACCGCCGTCCGTGACGCCGATGCCCGGCACAAATACCATGATCAGCAGCAGGATGGGCAGGACATAGGCACACACGGCAATGAATTTCTTCTGGAGAAAATGATAGTCGATGAGACACAGCACACACATGATGACCAGTCCCACCACTGCGTTTTTGATCTGGCTGACAGCATAATATGTGCCGTCACGTCCTTCTGCGATCGCCCAGGCATAGCTGGCGGAAAACATCATGACGATGCCCATGACCAGCAGGGCGATCACGATGAGAAAGAACGCCAGATCCACTTCGCCGTACCGCACATTGCGCTGGCACAGCGGAAGGCTGAACCGCATCTTCTTTTTTGTTCCGGCAACTTTTGGTTCTGCCATATGCAACCTCCTTTGGTTCTGCCGCTTATAGGATCACCAGCAGCAGTCCGCACAGTCCGGCGATCGCACCGAACAGAGAAAATGTAATCACGATCTTATATTCGCTGAATCCGCTCATCTCAAAGTGATGGTGGATCGGCGTCATCTTGAAGATACGGCGGCCTTCGCCGTACTTCTTCTTGGTATACTTGAAATAGGTCACCTGGATGATGTCGGACAGGGTCTCGCACAGATAGACGAAGCCCACCAGCAGCAGGATCAGGGGCATGTCATAGGCAAAGGCCAGGGCCGCCACCGCGCCGCCCAGAAACAGGGAGCCGGTGTCGCCCATGAACACCTTGGCGGGATAGTGGTTATACAGCAGAAAGCCCACCAGACCCCCGAACAGCGCCGCGCTGAACAGACTCAGCTGTCCGTAATACACCGGCAGCGCCGCCAGCACCAGATACTGGGGCATATAGCCGCAGCCCTCCCACGCGAAGAAGGCCGCCACCGGCAGCGTGACGCTGCTGGACAGGCCGTCGATCCCGTCGGTGATGTTGACGGCGTTGACGGTGCCCACGATGACGAAGGCGGCGAACACCAGATACACACCCCAGCTTAACACAACATACGTGTTGAAAAAGGGAATATACAGGTTGGGGCTCAGCATTCCCTCGTACCGCATCAGGCACAGGAACGCCACCGCCGCCGCCAGCTGTAAAATGAACTTCTGGGGCGCGGTCAGGCCGGTGTTCTGGTGATGCTTCACCTTCTGGTAGTCGTCGATATAGCCGATGCCGCCGAATACCAGCGCGAACAGGTACACATACAGGTGCTGGAAGCTGCCCTCCAGCATGCCCCGCCACCCGCAGATGACGATGGCCACGCCGATACCGATAATGAACATCAGTCCGCCCATGGTGGGAGTGCCCTGCTTGGACATGTGCCACTTGGGGCCGATCTCCTTGATGCTCTGGCCCGCCTTCAGACGGACGAGGGCGGGAATGAGAAACTTGCCCACCACGGCGGTGACAACGAAGCTGACGATGGCAGCCAGAATAATTTCCATGTGAACGACTCTCTTTCTTTTGCCCCGTAAAGGGGCGTTTTCTCTGGTTTACATTTCCTTCAGGTGCTGGGCCACGATCACCCGCTCATCCATGGGGAAGTGCTGGTGGTTGATCTCCTGATAGTCCTCGTGTCCCTTGCCCGCCAGCACGATCACGTCGCCCGGCTGGGCATGATCCATGGCGTAGTGGATGGCCTTCACCCGATCCGGCTCCACGGCGTAGGCGGTGCAGCCCTTCATCCCGGCCAGAATATCGTCGATGATGGCCATGGGCTCCTCGGTGCGGGGATTGTCGGAGGTGACGATGGTGAAATCCGCCAGCCGCGCCGCGATCTCGCCCATAACGGGACGCTTGGTGCGGTCGCGGTCGCCGCCGCAGCCGAACACCACCACGGTGCGGCCCTTGGCGAAGCCCCGCACGGAGGACAGCACATTCTCCAGCGCGTCAGGCTTGTGGGCATAGTCATTGAGAATGGTGAAGCTCTTGCCGGGGGTGGGGATGATCTCCATGCGGCCCTTGACGCCGTGGTTCTTCGCCAGCGCATCGGCGCAGTCCTCGATGGACACGCCCAGATTCCAGCAGGCGGAGATGGCATCCAACGTATTATATACGGTAAAGATGGCGGGTATGCCCACGTGGACGTGGGCCCACTCGGTATCCGCCTGGGCGTCGTACTCCACGCTGCCGGCGTGGAGCCGGATGTTCTTGGCGGACAGGTCGGCGTCGCCCTTGGCGCTGTAGCTGAAGGTGCGGCAGGGGCAGTGGGCCAGCATCCGCTCATGCCACGGGTCGTCGGCGTTGTAGATGGCCACGTCGCAGCGGTCAAAGAGGATGGCCTTGGCGTCGCAGTAGGCCTCCATGGTGTGGTGGAAGTCCAGATGATCCTGACTGAGATTGGTGAAGATGCCCACGGCGAAGCGGATGCCGTACACCCGATCCAGTGCCAGCGCGTGGGAGGACACCTCCATCACCACGTGGGTGCAGCCGGCATCGGACATCTGGCGGAACAGGCGGTGCAGCTCGAAGGACTCCGGCGTGGTGCGCTCGGTATGCAGCACCTGATCGCCGATCATGTTCTGGATGGTGCCCACCAGACCCACCTTGGCCCCGGCCTTCTGCTCCAGAATGCTCTTGATGAGGTAGGTGGAGGTAGTCTTGCCGCTGGTGCCGGTAACGCCGATCATGGTCATCTCTTTGGCGGGATGGTCGAACCAGTTGCCCGCCATCAGGGCCAGCGCCTTGCGGGAGCTTGCCACCTGCACGTAGGGGATATCCCCCTCCGGTACATGCTCGCACACCACGCAGGCCGCGCCCTTTTCCGCTGCCATGGGGATGAAGCGGTGGCCGTCCACCGCCTCGCCGCTGATGGCGACGAACACATCGCCGGGGGCGGTGGTGCGGGAATCGTAGCTGACGCCGGTGATCTCCTGCTCCCTATCGGCGGTGGCGGACAGGATCTCCAGTCCTTTTATCACATCTTTCAGTTTCATAGGATCGTCTCCTTTGCTCTCGTTTTGGGCGATATGGCCCACTTTCCAGTATAGCAGGCAGAAAGCGCAAATAAAACGGGATTATATGCCCTGTTATATGGCAAAAGCTGCGGCAATCAGTCCCGCACGGTGGTATCGCCCAGCCGCACGGTGATGACCGTTCCGGCAGGCACCTCCGTACCGGCCTCCAGCTCCTGACTGAACACCAGCACCGTGTTGGACTCCGAGCTGGTGGTGCCGGTGAAGCGGATCAGCAGTCCGGCGTTGGTGGCGGCGGTGTTGGCCTCGGCGGCGGTGCGTCCCACCAGAGAGGGTACCGTACACATCTTATCCGGTTTCTCGGCTCCGGCATACAGCACCACCGTGGATTTGCCGGGAATGATGGCACCGCCCACGGGGGTCTGGTCGGTGATGGTCTCGCCGTCGCCCTCCACCTTGCAGGCGAAGCCGCGCTCCTTCAGGCGATCCTTGGCCTCCTCCACCGACATGCCGATGACGTTGGGCACGGTGGTGTCCACGCCCATCAGCTCCTCGGCGCTGTAGCTGGGCTCGATGCCCAGATAGGGCAGGATCTCCGCCATGATGGCGCTGGAATAGGGCGCCACCATGTTGCCGCCGGACACGTAGGTGCCGGTGGAGCGGCTGGGGGTATCCATGGTGATGAGCATCATGATCTGGGGATCGTCCGCCGGGGCGAAGCACAGGAAGGACACCACCACGTCGCCGGACTGGCCCTTATCGGCCGTACCGGTCTTGCCGCCGATGCGGTAGCCCGCCACCTGACCGTTTTTGCCGGTGCCGCTGGCCACCACGTATTCCAGACATTCCCGCACGGTGGCGGAGGTCTCCTCGCTGATGACCTGCCGCACCGGGGTATCGTCATGCTGCCAGATCACGTTGCCGTCGCTGTCGGTGATCTGCTGGGCGAAATGGGGGGTATAGAGATATCCGCCGTTGACGCAGGCGGCCTGCGCCGCGATCAGTGCCAGCGGAGTGACGGTGAAGTTCTGACCGAAGGCGTAGCAGGCCAGATCCAGCTGGGTAAAGTTGGCGTCGGCGGCGAACACGCCGGTGGCCTCGCCGCCCAGATCCACGCCGGTGGCGGACATGATGCCGAAGGAGCGCATGTACTGATAGAACTTCTCCGTGCCCAGCTTCAGGCCGTAGGAGATAAAGGCGGGGTTGCAGGAGTTCCCCACGGTCTGCTCCAGATTCTGCAGGCCGTGGCCCGCCTTGTTGGAGCAGTGGATGGTGTGGCCAGAGATGTTCACCGAGCCGCTGCAATTGACGGAGGTGGTCTTGTCGATCAGGCCCTCCTCCAGCGCCGCCGACAGGGTGAGGATCTTGAAGGTGGAGCCGGGCTCATAGGTGTCGTTCAGCGCCTTGTTGCGCCATTGCTTCTGCTGAGCGCCCTCCTCGTCCAGCTCGCCCCGCTCCATCTGCTCCAGCAGCGTCTTGTCGGTGACGGTGGCGTAATCGTTCAGGTCGTAGTTGGGGAAGGACGCCATGGCCAGAATACCGCCGTTACGCACGTCCAGCACGATGCCGGTGGCGCCGTTGGCGGGGGAGAAGGCGTCGCACATGTCCTTCATGCCCTTTTCCAGATAGTACTGCACGGTAGCCTCCAGCGTCACCTGCAGCTCGTCGCCGTTCTCCGGGTCGAAGTACTGGGAGTACTCGTACAGCAGGTCGTTCTGCTGGTTGGCCTTGGCCGTCACCACAAGGCCGGACTGGCCTTGCAGCTCCTTGTCATACTCCGCCTCAAGGCCGAACAGGCCCGTATAGTCCACGCCTACGAAGCCGATGACCTGGGCGGCCAGATCGCCGTAGGGGTAGTACCGCTTGGCGTCGGTGGTCAGGTACACGCCCTTGACCTTATTGTCGTTGATGTACTGCCGCACCTGATCGGCAATGTCCTCCTCCACGCGGAACTTCAGCACCTCGTACATGGAGTCGGTGCGGGCCATCTTTTTCAGGATGCCCTCCTCGCTGACATCCAGAATTTTCGCCAGCGCGGCGGCAAGGACCTCCTTTGTCCATGCCACGGGGTTCTCCTCGTCGTTCAGGGCGTCGTTAATCTCCTTGGGCGAGAGGAAAATGGTCTCCGCCGTGGAGGAGATGGCCAGAATATTGCCGGATGCGTCGTAGATGGCGCCGCGGCTGGCGGTGACCACGCTGCTGCGGGTCTGCTGGCTGACGGCCTTGGCCTGCAGCTCCTCGTGCCGGGTGATTTGCAGGTTATACAGCTTGAAAAACAGCAGGAAGAACATGCCGATTCCCATAATGAGCATCAGCACGAAGGTGCGGGTCTGGATGACCCGGTTGGCCCGGCGGATGGATTCGTCCTTCCGGTTGGGATTCTGGCGGTTGGTGGGGAAATTTTGCGGCATAGTAAGACTCCTTTATGGAAAGGCCAAAGCAAGGAGCAAGAAATCGGCTTCTTACTCCTTGCTGTTCGCGTCATTATACGGGGAACTCAGCTGAAATATTCCCACAGGGACAGCGCCCCCTCCTTCAGCGAGGAAGCGGCCTTCTCCACCACGCCCGGCTCGTCGCCGTACACCACGGCGGAGTCCGCGCCGCTCAGGTCGATGTACTGGATCTGTCCGGCAGAGGGCTTGGACATACCGGCCTCCTCGGCGGCGGCCTTGATGGTGGCCAGATCGAAGGTCTTTTCGTATTCCGTCAGCAGCGCCACGTGCTCGTCCTCCAGCGTAGCCAGTTCCTTCTTGATGGTGGACACGTTGTTGGACACGGCGGTCAGCTGCACATAGCCCAGCAGCAGCACCATCACCAGTGCGCACACTGCCGCGATGCCACCCACGGTCAGCGCGGAGGGACGGGCCTTGGCCTGTGCCTGCGGACGACGGCGGGTCTGGGGCTGGGGCTGGCGCTCCGGCTGTGCGGTGCGCTGGGGCATTTCGCCGGCTTCCTCCAGCTGCCGCTCCCGTGCCAGCGTGTCCAGATCATAGGCCAGCGAGCCATATACCATTTTGATATTGCGGCGGCGTTCGTCCGTCATGGGAATACTTCCTTTCTTTTGTAGCTTTCACGCGCAATGACAGTGACTGTCACAGCTTCTCCGCCACGCGCAGCTTGGCGCTGCGGGCACGGGGATTTTCCGTCAGCTCCGCTTCGCCCGGTACAATGGGCTTGCGGGAGATCAATTTCATTTTCGGCTTCTTCCCGCATACGCACACGGGGAAGTTGGGAGGACAGGTACAGCCGGTAGCCAGCTCCTGCATGGTTTTCTTGATGATGCGATCCTCCAGCGAGTGGAAGGAGATCACCGCCAGCCGTCCGCCCACATTCAGGTGCTCGCACCCGGCGTTCAGCATGGGAGGCAGGGCGTCCAGCTCGCCGTTGACGGCGATGCGGATGGCCTGAAAGCTCCGCTTGGCGGGGTGCTGCTTCTCCCGCAGCGCCTGTGGCGGCATGGCGGACTTGATGACGTCCACCAGCTGAAGCGTCGTCTCGATGGGAGCGGTCTCTCTTGCCCGGCAGATGCCCTTTGCGATGGCGGGCGCGTAGCGCTCCTCGCCGAAGTCGTACAGGATGCGGCGCAGCTCCTCATAGGGCCATTGGTTCACCACCTGACGGGCGTCCAGCGCCGCCGTGCGATCCATCCGCATGTCCAGCGGCGCGTCGTGCATATAGCTGAAGCCCCGCTGAGCGTCGTCCAGCTGGGGGGAGGACACGCCCAGATCGAACAGCATGCCGTTCACGCCGGGGATGCTCAGCTCCTCCAATATCTCGCCGATGCGGTCAAAGTTGCTGTGCACCAGCGTCACATGATCCATATAGTCCCGCAGCCGCTCCCTGGCGGCGGTGATGGCCGTTTCGTCCCGGTCGATGCCGATGAGACGGCCGGTGGTCAGGCGGCGGGCGATCTCCAGCGAATGGCCTGCCCGGCCCAGCGTACCGTCCACGTACACGCCGTCGGGTCGGATGCAGAGCGCGTCCAGACATTCCTCCAGCAACACCGGGCGGTGTCCATAGGAGAGATCCTCCTGTACATTGTGGTGTAGTTCCATGGTCACAGCCCCATTCTCTGCATAGCCTTCTCCAGCGAACCGCTGCTGAGGGCTTCCTCTTCGATCTCCGTCCAGCGCTGGGCGTTCCAGATCTCCGCCCGGTCAAATACGCCGATGATGATAACTTCCTTTTCCAGCTGGGCATACTGCCGCAGCCGTTGGGGTAACAGGATACGCCCCTGGGCGTCCGGCTCGCACCGGGTGGCCAGGGCACTCATGGTGCGCAGGGTCTTGGTCTCGGTGTAGGAGGTGTCCCGCAGCTTGTCCCGCAGTTCCTGCCAGCTCTGGTCGGAGTGGACAGACAGGCAGCCATCCTGCCCGACGGTCACGTAAAAGACATCGCCCAGCTCTTCCCGCAGCTTGGAGGGGATAAACAGACGGCCCTTGGCGTCAATGTTATGCGCATATTGGCCTGTCATGTTTTCACCACCCCATGGTCATTCTGTGGGCGAGTGTGGGATTTTGCACCACCTATGTGGATAATCTCACCACAATTCCCCACCGTGTTTTTCAGTATACCCAAAACGGCAGAGGATTGCAAGGAGAAATTTCCCTGTCGCGGCAAGGGTTCCACGGTGGTTTTTCCAGCATTTTCCTGAGAGCGGAGACAGAATAAAACGCACGTTTCACTTCTGAAACGTTGAAAAAATCCAAGACACAATATCTTGTGTCTTGGATTTTCGTTCCTACAAGATAAGCATTTTTGTGCAAAACGCAGAATTTTTGCGCAGAATTGCCGTTGTTTTTCACAATGGAATACAGGGGCGGTTTCCTCCGCACGGCGGCATGACCACATGCCGCCGTGCGGTGGACGGGCGGGCTACGTTGGTTGATTGCGTAGGGGCGATGCCCACATCGCCCCGCCCGGTGGACGGATGGGTTACGGAAAACGGTTGTAGGGGCGCCCCTGACGATGACCATACCATTTCCGACAGGGCCGATAGAGTCGTCCGCCCCTACGAATATGTTGCCATGCCCCGAAAAAAGCGCTGCCCGACGGGCAGCGCTTACGGCTTGGTTTACTTATTCTCAGCAGGCTTCTGGGGCGGGATCTCCTGCTGCTTCAGGTGATCCTGGGCGGCCTGCATCTGCTCCTGCGAGGCGGAGCGGAACTGGGAACGGGAGGTCTGCACCTCGGACAAGGCGGCCTGAATGGCCTCCTCCGTGCGGCGCAGGGCATCCTCGGTATAAGTGTTGGCCACGCGGTACAGCTCGCGGCTGCGCTCCTCGGCCCGGTGGATGATATCGGCGCTCTTCTGGCGGGCCTGCTGAATGACCTCGCTCTCGGAAACGATGGTCTTGGCGTCCAGCTCCGCCTGACGCATCATCTTTTCCACTTCCTTCTTGGCGCCGGCCACATAGTCGTTGCGGGCGGCGATCAGTTCCTTGGCCTTTTTCAGCTCCAGCGGCAGCTTGGAGCGCATCTCGTCCAGAATATCCAGGGCTTCATCCCGGTTGATGGTGCATTTTTCGGCGCTGAAGGCGGCGCTTTTCGCCTCGTCGATCATGTTATACAGCATGTCGATCAATCGCTGTACGTCCTTTTCCTCCATGTCAGTGGTCACATCCTTTCATCAATTCCTCCGCCACCGGAGCGGGTACATATTTGGTAAGGGGCTGGCCGTAGCGGATCATCTCACGGGCCATGGTGGAGCTGAAATGCTCGAACTCCGCGCGGGCGGGCAGCAGCAGCGTCTCCAGCTCCGGCTCGATGCCCTGGTTGATCCGGGCCATCTGCATTTCGGAATCAAAATCCGTGATATTCCGCACGCCCTTGACGATGATGTGGGCGTTTTTCTGGCGGGCGTAATCCGCCAACAGGCCGGAGAACAGCTCCGCCTCGGCATTGGGGATATGGGCGATGGAGCGGCGGATCAGCTCCAGCCGCTTCTCCTGAGAAAACATGGGCTGCTTCTTCTCGCAGTTGACCATGACGCACATGTAAACCTTGTCAAAGCACCGGGCGGCCCGGCTGAGAATGTCCAGATGACCCAGTGTGATGGGGTCAAAGCTGCCGGGATAGATGGCGATCTTCATAGGGTGTCCTCGTTTCCGCTGCGGTGATAGACGCTCAGCTTGATCTTGCCATACCGGTACTGACGATACAGCGAATAAGGGGGCGCAAGCGCCGGCAATTCCGTCTCCACGGCGCTTTCCGCCACAATTATACCATGTTCGCGGCAAATGTCAAATGCCGCAATATCCTCCAGCGCCTTGACCAGCAGGCCGGAGGCGTAGGGGGGATCGAGAAAGATCAGGTCGAACTTTTCGCCGCTTTTCAGATAGGCCATGGCGTCGCCGCTGCGGACAACGGCGCTGTCCGTCAGGCCGCAGACCTGTAAATTCTCCCGGATCAGCTTCACCGCGTCGTTGCGCTGGTCGATGAACACGCACTGCTTTGCGCCGCGGCTCAGGGCCTCGATGCCCAGCTGGCCGGTGCCGGCGAACAGGTCCAGCACCCGCCGCCCCTCGATATCAAACTGGATGATGGAGAACAGGCTCTCCTTTACCTTGCCGGTGGTGGGACGGGTCTCCATGCCCTCCAGCTCCTTCAGGCGGCGGCCCCGTGCCGTTCCGGTGATGACTCTCATTTGTTGCCCTCCCTTGGGTCGAAGCGTTCAAAAATGACCAGTGCGCCGGCTTCCTCGGCGGCGGCCATGTCCTCCCTGCTGCGGATGGTCCAGCTGAACTCCTGCGCGCCGTACAGGCTGCGGCACAGCTTCAGCGACAGGCTGTCCCGATCCTCGAACCGGTAGGCGATGAAGGCGGGCCGTGTGCGGCAGTTCAGCAGCAGATTGCTCAGCACCCAGCGCACCGCGCCGGGCAGGTCTTTCCCGTCGCCGTGGCGGGCAAAGTTCTCGCTGAGCTGTCCCCGCACCACGTCGGGCCGGTTCTGCCACAGCCACATGAGACACCGGGGGGCAAAGGACTCCACGCAGTAGTCCACCTTGTACTTGTCCAGCAGCTTGCAGGCAGCCGCCGCCAGCGCGTCGGCATTGCCCCGCTCCGCCTTCAGCTCCACGATCAGCGGCGCTTTTCCGGCGAAGATGGGCAGCACCTCCTCCAGCAGCGGGATGTGGTACTCGGTGCCCTCCAGCGTGTACTGCCGCAGCTCCTCCGCCGTCAGATCCTCCACCAGCACATCCGCGCCTGCCGTGCGCTTCAGGGATGCGTCGTGGATCACCGCCAGATGGCCGTCCTTCATCAGATGCACATCCAGCTCCGCGCCGAAGCCGCACTGCACCGCCCGCTTGAAGGCGGGGAGGGAGTTCTCCGGAATGCGGGGCTTGTCGTGGAAGCCCCGGTGGGCATAGCGCCAGCCCCGGAGCTTCTTCCAGTCCCGGCGGCGGTCACACCGCAGGCACAGAAGATACAGCAGAAAAATCAGGACAACAATGCCCAAAAGGATCCAAATCAGTGTCATATCAATCCATCTCCGAATCTTGTAATGCTTCCAGTCCCAGCTTCATCTGGGGCTTGCTGTCGCCGTGGTGCACCATCAGCATGGTGGCAAAGGCCAGCGCCACGAACACCGTGGCATAGGGGAACAGCACCCGCATACCCCACTTGTCCATCAAAAGGCCGGACAGCATGGGGGTGGCCACCTGCGCCGCCATGGAGGCGGTGTAGTAAAACCCGGTGTATTTGCCCACGTCGCCGCCGGAGCACATCTCCACCACCATGGGCAGGGAGTTGACGTTGATGGCGGCCCAGGCAAGGCCCACCAGGGCGAAGACGATGTACAGGGCGAAGTTCAGGGTGGAGAAGGCGGTGGTCAGCAGGAAGCCGGTGAAGAAGCAGGTGGCCAGCAGCGCGCAGCCTGCGAGGATGGTCTTCCGGCGGCCGACCCTGCTCGCCACGTTGCCCACCGGGATGTAGCTGAGGATGGCACCGGCGGTGGCGATGGTCAGGCAGGTGTTGGCCTGTGCCAGCGTCATGTGCCAAGTGCGGCCCGCGTAGACGGAGAACCATGTGGTGACACCGTTGTAGCCGATGAACCACAGGGCGATGGAGGCCAGCAGGAAGCCAAGACTCCGCTTGACATCCTTGGGCAGGGTTTCGCCGTTCTCCGTGACCTGGGTCAGGTTATCCTCGGGATG
>ERZ834722.3329-NODE-3329-length-11059-cov-2.891403_pt1 | contig 11059 bp, 9 predicted proteins | sample MGYA00519576_ERZ834722 | MGnify/ENA primary metagenome ERZ834722 (study PRJEB31850, sample SAMEA3708759) | human gut metagenome | biome: human gut; feature: human-associated habitat; material: faeces | place: China | collected 2014 ...
TACTGTTACTTGAATAAATCTATTGAAGTTTATTCCGTTAATTACGGCAAGGTCAAATATAACATCCCCATTTTCAATAAACGAAACATCCCCATCGCATAACAAATCGTTTATGGGGTTTTCATATGTGTTAGCGATCACCAAAAAGCAATCTTGCAAACTATCAACTTTCAAAACGTTATATTTTTCCATAACCTCACCTCCTCACAGAACAATAGAATAGGGTTGAGCAAAACGCGAGTTTTGCAAAGTCGAGTCACAATATATAGGCTTCAAGCTATTTGGATGGCACTATTTATTGTATAGCCTCATGAGTAAATCGGAGTTTTGCTCATCCCTAAACAATAGAATATTATGTTCACATTATTTTTTTAGCCGTATCATCTATGATTTTCAGCACATCACTAATGATTGCATCAGCTTCTGCCTTGTTGAAAATTAATGTCGTTAAAACAAGAACTTGATTTGCGTGGAACCGCGTATGTCTTTGCTTCTTGAAGTAATCATAGATATCCTCCAAACACTTCTGATACGTCGTATCGTTCACCTTAGCTTGGTTTGTAGATGAAAGTACATGTTGTGGTTGACCTGGAACAAATACAGATCCCAAATTTTGCTTTGGCGGATTCACTGAGATACCTTTTTGATTCAACAAATTTAACAACAGTGCTTCTAAAGCTTTGAGTACAGGAAAAACATAGCAACTATATTCTTCCACATTTAAATTAGATTGAGACAAGGAAATAGCTGGAGATAGAATTTTGAGAATGGTATCATCCAGCTTATCGTAAGCGTTTGGAATTCTTGCTTTTAATTCAGCGCGTGCTTGTGAAACTGAATTTGTAGAAACTCGATAAATATCTTTCTGTCGTTGAGTTATTTCTTCTTCTGATATATCAGGCATCAATGCCATGAAATACATGGCTTGAGACAATATATATGCTGGATTACCCTGAAATACTAGTGTTCCATTATTATATCGATTTATAACCATTTTATCGCCAAAAGAACTACTAAATTTCAAGTGTCTGTGCGCCGGAGACGCAACAGTTTTGTCTTCTATCAACTGTATCTTTTCCAACGATTGAATGTATTCAACCAATTTAGTATATGTGCCGTCTGAAATATGCGAAAAAGTACAAGCAGAGTTCTCATGCTCATTCTTAAAGCTATTAGCAATAATTTCATCCTTGAGTTGTTCGGAATATGTGGAAGATGCACCTACAGTCCGCAATGTTACTGAACCATCATTTTTAAAATAGAAATCTAAAATTTGTTGAGTACCATCAACACAGAATTTGCATCTGTGCTGATTTCCGATAGGAGCAAGCTCTTCAAATTCAAACTTATCTCCCCATAGTTTTCTCCCGAGATTAATTACGAAATCATTAACTGAAGTCTTGTCAATATATACACTCTTTGATTTTGGCATTTCTTTTTCACCTATCTCTAATTCTTCAAATAGTGCACGTTTAGCCAATTGGTCGGCTAAATCATTATACTTATCACCGGAATGTCCTTTTACTTTAAAGAATTTTATATATATATGATCTTTTATATCATTATAAAATTGTTTATATAACTGAGTGCCTGTTTTGGAAGCTTTCCACTCACCAGTACACCATTTGGCAATACCTTCATAATCGTGATATATATCTAGGCTTTTAATATTATGGTCCAAGCAAAATTGCATAGCACATTCAGAAGCTTTTATTTCACCAGCTACATTTCTCATATCAATTAAATTACTATCGGACATTTTCCTGGCAAAGTGTTTTTCTGTACCGTTGTAAAAAAGTACAATGCCGTATGCAAAGGCTTTTTGAGAATCGTCGTAACTTCCATCAACATATGCAATTGCCTCCGAATGACAGTTGTCCTCTTCCTTTTTTGGGGGAGTATCAGTACTACTACCCAAAAAGGCCTCCGCTTCTTCCTTTGTTTTAAAACTTTTATAAATGGCACTTGAAAAGCCATCTGTTTGTTTCTTACAATCGTCCCATGATTTATATATTCCAGGGATGCGCCCTGATTTTACTGCGTAATATTTTTGATCCACGGCTACACACCTTAAATTTACTTAATGTATTATTGTATCTTATAATTCTGTATTTGTCAAGCAAAAGATAACGTATATATGTGTAACAAAATCGTTGGCAAGGGGGGCTGGCAGTCAAATCAGTCGGAAAAACGTGTTGTTCAAAGAGAAAAAATTGAGCGGATCAGTACCCCGGCGCACACAGCCGGCCGCTGTCAGTCGTAGGCGTGCATCCCGGACAGCGGATCAAAGTGTGTCAGATAATATTGGGCGGCGGGATGGATCTCGCCGGAGAACAATGTATGCGGCGGGATGTATATGTCCTCACCCAGCCTGTTGGCCTTCGCGGCAGAAAGCGGCAGCGTCACGATCGAACCGCTGCCCTCCGGTCTTTTGTGCGCCTCCCAGCCGCGCAGAACACGCCGGAGCTGCCGCGCTCCTTGCATCGCCGCCGGACGAAGCTGAATAGCTCCACGCAGTCATTTCAATTGGAACAGCCTTGTTTTCCCGCCTTTTAATCGCTATACTGTAAAAAAAGAGAGGTATTATGGACTTTTGGAACGCTATGTCTTTTGGCGCCGCAGTCGGGGACGCGCTTGGCTTCAACGCCAGCCAGAAAGCCGCTTTGCAGCTCATGGCCATGCAGCCGGACAAAGTCCCGCAAAAAAACGATTCCGTGCGGGTCGACATTGAAATGGACCCGGAGGCGGCCGAAGCCTTGGAGTTCCTTGAACAATTTTCGGAGGAACCCTTGATTTGAGCACCAACTGAGCAATCCGGCTGCTTATAGCCATCTTAGGTTTGAAGAACAGTTTGCCCTGAGGGGCGATGCCGAATGGAACAGGAGTTATCATGGATGATGATATGATCTATTACGCGAAATCTCCAAATTCCCAGGGGTATCAGCAGACGGTAAAAGAGCACTTACTGGCAGTTGCGGAGCTTGCCCAGAAGTTTGGAGCCGATATAGGACTGGAGGCTGCCGCGGAGCTGGCGGGACAGACGCACGATTTCGGAAAGTACTCTCAGGCGTTTCAGGAGGTACTCAGCGGCACCCGGATAGGGATCGACCATGCCATGGGCGGCGCGTGCTATTTGGAGGCCGTTTACAGGGGCAGCGTTGGTGCCCGCCCGGTAATCGAGGCGGTCAACGGCCATCATAACGGTCTTGTGGCTTACGACGAAATCCGAAGCGAACTGCACGCCGTTGCCGATCCGCGCAAAAGGCCCTGCGGAAACGGCGGAAAGACGCCTGCCATCGAAGATACAGAGCAGCTGCAAGCGGCAAACGCCGCGTTCAGGAAAGACTTCCCTTCCTTCAAACCGCCGATGCTTTCCGCTCCGCCCATTGCTGAATTGGAGTCCATGCTGTATACCCGGATGCTGTTTTCCTGTCTGGTGGACGCGGACTATACGGCCTCTGCCTTGAATGATGACAGCACCTATTTGGATCGTGCGGAAAACAACAGCTTTGATCCGCAGGCGCTTTTGAAAAAGCTGACTGAATACCGGGACGGCATCCGGCAGTCATCCACGGCGGACAGGCGCCTGAATACATATCGGGACCGGGTATTTGAGCAGTGCGGGAAAATGGGCAATGAGCCGGAAGGGCTTTACACATTGACAGCGCCTACCGGAACCGGAAAAACGCTTGCTCTTCTGCATTTTGCCCTGCGGCATTGTCTGAAGCACGGAAAACAGCGCATCATCATGGTCCTTCCCTTTTTGACCTTGGCGGAGCAAAGCGCGGAGGTCTATTCAAAAATCATCCCCGATGTTCTGATCGACCACAGCCAGAGCGATCTGCCGGAGGACGCTTGGGAGCTGGCTGCCAGATGGAGCGCGCCGGTCATCATCACAACGTCCGTCCGCTTTTTTGAATCGCTGTTTTCAGACCGGCCCGCTGCCTGCCGCAAGCTCCACAACATCGCAAACAGCGTCGTGCTGTTTGACGAAGCGCAGAGCCTGCCTGCCGATTTGACCTCGGTTACACTGCAGGCGGTAAATGAATTGTGCAGCCGATACCACACGACAATGGTATTTTCTACGGCAACGCAGCCGGATTTCTCCGCGCGAAAAGACCTGACCTGGAAGCCGAGAGAAATTCTGCCGGAGTCCGGGGAGATGTTCCGCGCCCTGCAGCGGGTGAAGGTGGATTGGCGGCTTGGAGAAGACACACCGCTGGAAACCATTGCGGAGGAGATGTCCGGACAGGACAGCGTCTGCGCCATTGTCAATCTGCGCCGCCACGCGCGGCAGATCGTCGGCAGGCTTTCTGAACTCTGCCCCAAGGATACCGTCTTTTACCTTACCACGGATCTGTGCCCCGCTCATCGGAGCAAACAGATCAAGCGCATCCGGGAGCGGCTGAAAAACAGTCTTCCGTGCCGGGTGGTGGCGACCCAATGCATCGAAGCCGGTGTAGACCTGGATTTTCGGACGATGTACCGGGCCTTGGCTCCGCTGGACGCCATCATTCAGGCTGCCGGGCGGTGCAACCGAAACGGCGGGGCGATGGGACGCGTGACGGTTTTCTGCCCGGCTGACCCGCGGATGCCCTATCCGGATCAATGGTACAGCAATGCCGCCGTCACGGTGCGGGAGATGGGGCCGCCGTTTTCCATCCATGACCCGGAGAATGTCCGGGAATACTACCGGCGGCTGTTTCACGGCAAAAAAGGCAAACAGAAACTGCGGGCTGCCATTGACAGCCGTTCCTTTGCGCAAACCGCCGCGGAATACAGGCTGATCGACAACGCCGGTGCTCAAGTGATCGTCCCTTACAGCGGCGCCGATGTGTCTTATGCAAGCATTGCCAAGCGGATGCGGGATGAGGGCGTTACCCACGCGTTATTAAAGGAAGCGGCACCCATTACAGTGACCTGCTTTGCTAAGAATTTGAAGATTTACGCGGAGGAGATCCCCTTTGCCGGTCACGGGAAAACACAGACCGCGGGCAGCGGCGTCTTTCTGCTTTGCCCGCAGTATACCGATTTGTATTCCGACGAGCTTGGATTGCATCTGCCGCGGGAAGAAAGCTTCGAGTCAATATTCTGAAATGTTTACGCCATAGCACGCTATGTGTCCTTTTTATCGGACGCATAGCGTGCTATTGTGATTTATGTACATAAAAGAGGAAGTTTTTCATTGACTTTCTTGTGCATTGTTTTATACTATATATGACAGCTAAATAGCTGATGAGTAGAAATATATAGAGTATGATTTGACCGCCCTGCCTGGAAAGCGGGACGGGGCGCGCAAATCACGGAGGTGAATTTTATTTGAAGGAAGTTGTTATCGAGGTTTGGGGAGACTTTGCCTGCTTCACCATGCCGCAGGCGAAGGTGGAACGGCTGACTTACCCCTTCCCTCCCCCGTCGGCTGCCAGAGGGATCCTTTCCGCGATCTACATGAAACCGAAAGAATTCCTGTGGAGGATCGATCGCATCGAGGTGCTGGAGCCGATTCGCTATATCAGCTTCAAGCGCAATGAGATCAAATGCACCGTCAGTTCAACGCCGGTCTCCGCGGAGGAGGAACGGACTCAGCGGCAGACGACCGCCCTCCAAAACGTGCGCTATCGCATCGCCGCGTCGATCATACCGCGCCCAGCCTTTGTGGGGCGTGAAACGCAGCTGTACGAACAGGCCATGCGGCGTATTCGCGGCGGAAAATGCTATTTTCAACCGTCCTTGGGCTTGCGGGAATTTACCTGCTACTTTGAGGAGAGCGACGGCACTCGGCCTCCCATTCAGGAATCTCTGGATGCCGGACTGATGGTCTATGATCTGTTTACGCCGGAAGATGTGGAGGTCACCAAAAAAACAAAAATTCAGATGTCGCTGTTCCATGCGGTGATGGAAAACGGCGTCATTTCCGTTCCGCCTTATGAGAGCCCGGAGGTTTTGAAAGGAGAGGCGATCCATGCTGAAGGCGCTGTATGATTATGGGCTCCGCCGACAGTTGACGCTGCCCCCCGGTTTCATTGAGAAAACCGTCAAGGCATATATCTCCCTTTCAGAGGACAACGACCATGTCAGCATTTATCTGGGCGATGATGAGCATCTGCTCTGCCCGGACATGGGGAGCCTTGCGCAGGGCAGGGACAAATGCAACGTTCTGGTGGAAAAACGGTCCATTGTGATTCCCGACGCACCGGCGGATGGGGCCAAACCCGCCGCCAAGAGCGCTTTCTTTCTGGAAACGCTCCGCGACGCGTCGGAGGAGGAGCCGCTGCTGAAGGCTTGCGTCCGAGCGTTGGAAACCCCTGAGATCACGGAAGCCATCCGGGCAGAGCTGGACCGCATGAAGATAAAGCCGGGTGACAGGATCTCCTTTCGGGTCAACGGAAACTCCATGGTGGAGTCCGAACAGATCCGCCGTTGGTGGCGGGAGTACCGAAAGAGGTTTGCCAAGAGGGATGCGTCCCCGACAGAGCTGTGCTTGATCACCGGCGAGCCCACGGTTCCCATGATGACGACCACCTCCATTCAGGGCCTGCACGCCGTGGGAGGGCACCCCAAAGGAGATGCTCTGATCTGCTTTGATAAGTCGGCATTTTGCTCCTACAATCAGAAACAAGCGGTCAACGCGCCCGTTTCCGAGGAGGCGTTCGGCGTGGTGAAATCGGCGCTGGACGATCTGCTGAAGGATGCGCCGATCCTTGCGGGCATGAAGTTTGTGCACTGGTTCGACCGGGAGATCGCCCAGGAGGAGGACCCGTTCTGTACCCTTGACTTTGGCTTTGATATACCAGAGCAGGCGCCGGAAACGGTTCCCGTCAATCCGGCCACTAAGCGGAACATGGCAGACCAGGTCCCCGAAAGCGTCTATTCCGGTCAGGCGGCTCCGGATCTGGACGGCACATCCTATTACATTTTGCTTCTTTCCGGCGTAAACAGCCGCGTTATGATTCGCAGATTTGAGCGGGGCAGCTATGCCGACCTGCGTCAGAATCTGCGTCAATGGTATGCCAATCTGGCATTGACCAATCAATCCGGCACAGGGAACATCAAACCGGTGAAGCTGACCGCGCGCCTGCTGCGCCTGCTGAAATTCCAGAAGGGCGACACCCGCCCGCTGGACAGACTGTCCAAGGAGCTGGCCGGATTGACCCCGGCGGTGATTCAGGCCGTTCTTTCCAACGGAGCTCTGCCGGACGCCGTCGCGGCAAAGGCGCTGGCCTATATCCGTTCAGAACTGCTGAGCAGTGACGACAGTGACAAACAAAGCGCGCAAAGTCCTCTGCCCAACAGTCTGGCCTGCCAATGGCTCAAGGTCTGGCTTCTGCGAAAAAATCGAATGAATCATCAGGAGGTACCGATTTTGGAAGAATATAATTTCAACCTTCCCAGCACCGCCTATCACTGCGGCGGTTTGATGGCCGTTTACGCGGCAATTCAAAAGGCTGCGATGCCTGATGTCAATACCGGCATTGTGGAGCGCTACTATGCCTCCGCCATTCAGATGCCCGCGCTGGTCATCGGCCAGCTCAGCAGCCGTTCCAACCACCATTTGGAAAAAATGGAGAACAAATGGCTTGCCAATCAATATCAGGAAAAGCTGCGGCAGGTATCCGTCGCGCTGGGGACATCCATCCCCGCCACACTGAACCTGAAGCAGCAGTCCTATTTCGCGCTGGGATACTACCAGATGGGAGCAAAACTCAGTCAGGAGAAAAAAGAACGTTCCGCTGCCGGTGAAAAAGCGGCAGTCGAAGAATAAGGGGGAGGCTTTACCATGGCTATTCAGAATCGATATGAATTCATCTACTATGTGGCGTGTTCCAACTGCAACCCGAACGGCGATCCGGATATGGGAAATATGCCCCGCATTGACCCGCAGACGATGCAGGGCTATATCACTGACGGCGCTACCAAGCGCCGTATCCGCAACTATGTAGAGCTGGCCTACCGGGACAAGCCCGGAATGGGCATTATCATTCAGCAGGCAACGAATATCAACCGCCACATTGCCGAAGCCAAGCGAGCCGCCGGCGTGGAGGACTGCGCGAAAGCCAAGGAGGCTGTTTATGCCGGCAGAAAAAAGGCCTGCGAGCTTTTCTACGATGTGCGCGCGTTTGGCGCGGTCATGTCCACAGGCCCCAATGCCGGTCAGGTGCGCGGACCGGTACAGATCACCTTCGGCAAGAGCCTGGACCCGGTGCTGCCGCTGGATATTTCCATTACCCGCATGGCGGTTGCGGACAAGGTGAAAGATGGCGCTGTTGTGGAGGACTACATGGCTTGGGAGGAAACCCAGTCGGAGGACAAGCTCCGCACCATGGGCCGCAAGCAGATCATCCCCTTCGGCCTGTATGAGGTCCGCGGCTTTGTCAGCGCGAATCTGGCAGAGGAAACGGGCTTTGACGAAGAAGATCTGAATGTCCTCTTTGAGTCTATTTTGAATATGTACGAGCATGACCGCTCCGCCAGCAAGGGCGAGATGGCGGTGGTTTCTCCGCTGATCATTTTCAAACACGTTGGCACGGACAGCGACGCCGAGCAGAGAGTGCGGCAGGCGAAGCTGGGCTGCGCGCCGGCTCATAAGCTGTTCGATTTGGTCAAGGTCACAAAAAAGGCCGCGGTGGCGTATCCCCGCAGCTATCGGGATTACGATGCCGTGGTGAAACTGGACAAGGTGCCCAGCGGCGTGCAGATCGGCTTTAAGCCGGATCCCTTCTCCCCGATCGTCTGGGACGCACTTCCCGACGGAGAGGACTGGTTCTGCCGTGGATGACTGGGAGCCGATCCCCCTTTCACGGCTGTCACACGCCGGTTTCTGCCTGCGGCGTGCCGCGCTGCTGACGAATGAACAGCTTTGGTCGGAGAGCGCGGACACCGCCAAGGGTCGGGCAGAGCATGAGCGTGTCCATACCCAACGGATAGAGCGCAGGGGAAACACCGCGAAGCTATACGAATTCCCGGTGTTCTCCAACTCTCTGGGCGTTGCCGGGAAATGCGACTGCATCGAGGCAGAGGAAGACCCTCAAGGCTGTCGTATTTCCGCGCTGGATTTCCCGGTGCGGCTGTTTCCTGTGGAATATAAGCACGGCAAGCTCCGGGCAGAGCGGGAATATGAAGTGCAGCTGTGCGCGCAGGCTATGTGTCTGGAGGAAATGCTCTGCTGCGAGATCCCGGACGGCGCGCTCTTTTATGGTGAAGCGCGCCGGCGCGTGCGCGTACCCTTCACGCCGGAGCTTCGGGAAGAGGTGCGCACCGACGCCGCACAGATGCACGATCTCTACCGCCGCGGCCGCACGCCGCAGGTAAAGCCCACGAAAAGCTGCAATGCCTGCTCGCTCAAGGATCTGTGCCTGCCGCGCCTGTCCCGGACCGGCTCGGTGCATGACTATCTGCGCGCCAACATGGAGGATACGCCATGAAAAAGCTGCTCAACACCCTGTTTGTCACCACGGAGGACGCCTACCTGAGCCTCGACGGGGAAAATATTGTCGTCAGCCGTGACCGGCACGAGATCGGCCGCTTCCCGCTGCACACGCTCGATGGGATCATCAGCTTCAGCTATGCCGGGGCCTCCCCGGCGCTCATGGGCGGGTGCGCAAAGCGCGGCGTCGGTCTGACGTTCTGCACACCCGGCGGCCGGTTTCTCGCCCGCACCGTCGGCGAGAAAAACGGGAATGTGCTCCTGCGCCGGATGCAGTACCGCGTGGCCGACGACCCGGCGCAGAGCTGCCGCATCGCGCGCAGCATGATCTTCGGCAAGCTGCACAACGCCCGCTGGAGCGTCGAACGCACAAAGCGCGACCACGCCCTGCGCGTAGACACGCAGCGCCTGCAGGCCGCCATCGGCCAGATCAAGGGGCTCTATCCGCTCGTCGCGGAGGAGACGTCGCTTGACGCCCTGCGCGGCGAAGAAGGCGCCGGCGCCAAGGTGTACTTTGACGTTTTCGACGACATGATCCTGCAGAACAAGGCCGATTTCTTCTTTCACGAGCGCAGCCGCCGTCCGCCGCTGGATCACGTCAACGCGCTGCTGTCGTTCGCGTACAGCCTGCTCAGCAGCGACTGCGCCGCCGCGCTCGAGAGCGTCGGGCTCGATGCCTATGTCGGCTTCCTGCACCGGGACCGCCCGGGGCGGACCTCACTCGCGCTGGATCTTGTGGAAGAACTGCGGCCCTGCTTTGCCGACCGGTTCGTGCTGTCGCTGATCAACAACCGCGTCATCGCTGCAGGCGACCTTGTGCGCACGGACAGCGGCGCTGTGCTCTTGACGGACACAGGACGAAAGAAATTCCTGCGCGCCTGGCAGGAGCGCAAGCGGGACACGATCACGCATCCTTATCTGAAAGAGAAGATCGCCTGGGGGCTAGTGCCCTATGTGCAGGCACTGCTGCTCGCGCGGTATCTGCGGGACGATCTGGATGCCTATCCTCCATTTTTGTGGAAGTGAGGCGCTTGACATGATGGTGCTCATTACTTATGATGTCAACACGGAGGACGCGGCCGGGCGCCGCCGCCTGCGGCAGATTGCAAAGCAGTGCGTGAACTATGGGCAGCGCGTGCAAAACTCTGTTTTTGAGTGCCTGCTCAATGCCGCGCAGTGTAAACAGCTGCAGCACAAGCTGTGCTCGATCATGGATGAATCCGTAGACAGTCTGCGCTTTTACTACCTTGGGGATAAGTATCACACCCGCATCGAGCATTTCGGTGCCAAAGCGGGCTATGACGCCAAGGGCGCGCTGATAATCTAACAGTATTGGGTGCGAAGTAGAAGCGCGCAGACAGTTCCGGCACCTTCGCACCCCCCCAAAACCGTAAATACGTGAATGTAAGCAAGTTTCGCTTTATTTTTTCCTTGTTCCGATGTGCTTTTTGGCCGATCAAGAACTCTTTTGTACCTTTTGTGCAAATTTAACGGGTTAAAATCGTCAAATTTGCCGTCGCACCCCGCACGGTGTGCGTGGATTGAAATCTGCCGGGCGTCAGCCAGAATCATAACAAACCGATCGTCGCACCCCGCACGGTGTGCGTGGATTGAAATAACCGCGTGCCGAACCTT
>ERZ834722.3330-NODE-3330-length-11056-cov-6.667757_pt1 | contig 11056 bp, 10 predicted proteins | sample MGYA00519576_ERZ834722 | MGnify/ENA primary metagenome ERZ834722 (study PRJEB31850, sample SAMEA3708759) | human gut metagenome | biome: human gut; feature: human-associated habitat; material: faeces | place: China | collected 2014 ...
ACGTACCCAGTACGCACAGGGCGCGCTGAAAAGCATTCTGCTTTCCAAGCTTCTGGAGGGCAGCGCAAAGAGCATCGCGGAGGCAGAGACCCTGATCAAGTCCCGGAACCTTACCCTGCGCTACCCCGTCCGGGTGGCTCTGCTGGCGGACAATGATGGGAAAAACCTCACGGCGCAGCAGGCGGAGGCGGAATTCCACCGCTGGGAAAGCGCCGGAGCGCTTTCGGGGACGGAAGATCTGTGGAGTCTCATCGACGGGCGTCTCATCCTGCTTCTTTCCGACAGACCGGGCCGCAAAGCGGAAGACGTCCAGACCGCCCTTCGGCTGAACCTGAGTCTTCCGGTTCAGGCTCCATGGGAAATCCAGCGGGCCTATCAGCAGGTGCTTCTGCTGGACTCCTTCACGGACAGCGGCCGCAACCTTCTGAGCGATCCGGATACCCGGCTGCGGTACATGCTTCGCTGCACGGCGGTGGAGAATCAGGATTTCGCGGAGGAAATGCTGGCCCGGCTGGGCCGGAATTTCTCCCCCGCGGAACAGAAATCCCTGCTGTACACGGCGCAATGCTACTATGCCTGCGAAAAGAGCGTCACCCGGGCCGCTGCCCAGCTGTACGTCCACAAGAACACCCTGCTCTACCGGCTGCACAAGCTCTGGAGCACCCTCGGTGTGGACGACAGCGGCGAATTCCAGCAGGAGTTCACTGTGCGGCTGATCCTTGAATACTATCTTGGTAAACAAGGCCCTCGGGCCTTAAAATAAGGGCATTGGAAAAATGTCTAAAAGGAGGATACATTCATGCAAACCTTTTTCCTGTTCGCACTCATCATAGCGTCAGTCGGGCTGATGGTCATCGCCATTTCAAAATGGAAGATCCATCCTTTCATCGTCATGACGGTCATTGCGCTTCTGGTCGGTCTGATCTGGGGCACCGTGTATCCGGAGTCTGAGCTGACCCCCGCCAAGGTCGTAAGCAGCGTCAAGAGCGGCTTCGGCGACATTATGACGAGCATCGGCATCGTGATTCTCTGCGGTACCATCATCGGCACCATTCTGGAGAAGACCGGTGCCGCGCTGACCATGGCAAACGCCATCCTGAAACTGGTCGGCAAGAAAAATAGCGTGGTCGCCATGGGCGCCATGGGCTATGTGACCGGTATTCCCGTATTCTGTGATTCCGGCTTCGTGGTCCTGTCCCCCATCAGCCGTGCTCTGGCTGCACAGTCCAACGTCTCTCTGGCCGTTATGGGCACCGCGCTTTCCGGCGGTCTGTACGCCACCCACTGTCTGGTTCCTCCCACCCCCGGCCCCATCGCCATGGCCGGTACGCACGAGGCGCTGCTGCAGCGCTTTGCGCGCGAGCGCATCCCCATCATGATCGGCACACAGATGATCACGAAGGGTCTGAATTTTGAAAACGTCACGCTCGTCGGCGTGCTCAACGCCGACCAGAGTCTGTACGTCGGCGATTACCGCGCCAATGAGCGCACGTTTTCGCTCATCACGCAGGTCATCGGCCGCAGCGGCCGCGGCGACGCGCCCGGCCGGGCCGTCATCCAGACGTTCACGCCCGCGAACGAGACCATCCAGCAGGCGGCGCGGCAGGATTACGACGCGTTTTACCGCTCGGAGATCCGGCTGCGAAAGCTCAACGGCACGCCGCCGTTCAGCGAGGTGCTGGCCGTCACGGTCTCCGGTGCGCAGGAGAACGCCGTCGTGCGCTGCTGTGCCTATATCCGCGATTACTTCCGCCAGACGGTCGGCGAGCGCGCGGAGGTGCTCGGTCCGGCACCGCTGCCGGTCGTGCGCATGAACAACCGCTACCGCTACCGCGTCACACTTTACTGCAATCAGAGCAAGGCGGTGCGCCGCGCGGCGGCGAACATCGTCATGTACTGCAACACAGAAAAATCATTCCGCGATGTCACCGTTTTTGCCGATGACAATCCGCTGGATTAGAGGAGAGATACACTATGGCTACAAGAATGATTCTCAAAAACGGTGACCCGCAGCTGCGCAAGCACTGCCATGAGGTCAAGGATTTTAATCCCCGGCTGCACATGCTGCTCGACGATATGCGCCAGACGCTGGCGGAGTCCGGCGGTGTTGGACTCGCCGCGCCGCAGGTCGGTGTGCTGCGCCGCGCCGTCATCGTGCTCGAGACGAACGTTCCGGACGACGAAGAGGAATATATGATCGAGCTCATCAACCCTGTCATCGTGGAGACGGCCGGGGAGCAGACCGGCGCCGAGGGCTGCTTGAGCATCCCGAACGAGTTCGGTGTCGTCACGCGCCCGGACTACGTGAAGGTCCGCGCGCAGGACCGCCACGGCGAGTGGTTCGAGGTCGAGGGCCGCGGCCTGACGGCGCGCGCCTTCTGCCACGAGATCGACCACCTCGACGGTGTCCTGTTCATCGACAAGGCCATCCGGATGCTCTCTCCCGAGGAGCTCGAGCAGCAGGCAAAGGGGTGAGGCGCATGCGCATTGTGTTTATGGGCACGCCGGATTTCGCGGCCGTGTCCCTGCAGCGCCTGCTCGACGAGCGGTTTGACGTGGTCGGCGTGTTCACGCAGCCGGACAAGCCGAAAAATCGCGGCATGAAGCTCCAGCCGAGTCCGGTCAAGGAGATCGCGCTCGCGGCGGGGCTCCCGGTGTTCCAGCCGGCAAAGATGCGTGATGGCACGGCGCTGGCCGATCTTCAAAGCCTGCAGCCGGACATTCTCGTCGTTGTGGCCTATGGCCGCATCCTGCCGGACGATCTGCTCGCAGCGGCTCCCTATGGCGCGGTCAACGTCCACGGCTCGCTGCTGCCGAAGTACCGCGGCGCCGCGCCGATCCAGTGGGCGGTGCTCAACGGCGATGCCGTGACCGGCGTTTCGACCATGTACCTCGACCGCGAGATGGACACCGGTGACGTGATCTATGCCGCGCAGACGCCGGTCGGCGAGTTTGAGACGGCCGGAGAGCTCTTTGACCGTCTGGCGGTCATGGGGGCGGACCTGCTCGTGCGCACGCTGCGCGACATCGAAGCGGGTACCGCGCCGCGCACGCCGCAGGATCATCGTCAGGCGACGTATACACGCCCGCTCACGCGCGACGATTCGCCCATCGACTGGACCCAGTCCCCGCGCGCGATCATCAAGCATATCTGCGGTCTGGAGCCGTGGCCCGTCGCAACGGCGGAGCTCGGCGGCCAGACGTTCAAGATCCATGCGGCGGATTATTCCGAGCGCACGACGCACAAAGCGCCCGGCACCATCGTGGCCGCCGGGAAGGACGGCGTTACGGTCGCCTGCGCCGGCGGGCAGACGGTGCGCATCACGCAGCTGCAGGCGCCGGGGAAAAAACGCATGTCGGCAGCCGACTACCTGCTCGGGCACACGCTGCCCGTTGAGGGCTGAGCATGGCTATGACTGCACGGGAAGCGGCATGGACCGCGCTGCAGCGCTGGCGCAAAAACGGCGCATGGTCGGATGCCGCGCTCAATGCCGTCCTGCAAAGTGCGCAGCTGGAGCCGCGCGACGCTGCGCTCGCAGCGCGCATTTGCTACGGCACGCTGCAGAATCTGACCCTGCTGGATCATTGCCTTTCTGCCTACTGCACGACGCCACTGCAAAAGCTCGAGCCGAAGGTGCTCGACCTGCTGCGGCTGTCGGCCTATCAGATCGTGCTGCTGGATAAAGTCCCGCCGCGCGCTGCCGTGAATGAGGCGGTCGCGCTCTGCCGCAAGGGCGGCTGCGCGCGTGCATCCGGTCTCGTCAACGCGGTGCTGCGCCGCGTGGCGGAGCACCGGGACGCGCTGCCGGAGATCCCGGGCACGGGCACGGCGGACTATCTTGCCGTGCGCTACAGCCACCCGCGGTGGCTGGCGCAGCTGTATATCGACGCGCACGGTTATGCGTTTGCCGAGCAGGCGCTGGCGGCGAACAATGCCGATGCACCGGCCTGCCTGCAGGTGAACACGCTGAAAACGACGGCGGATGCCCTGGCCGCGTCCCTGCGCGCGGACGGCATTGAGACGGAGCCGCACCCGTGGCTTCCGGATGCGCTGCTGTGCCGCGGCGGCAATCTGGCGGCCGCGCACGCTTTTGCCGACGGATGGTTTTATGTGCAGGACGCGGCCGCGCACTGTGCGGCGCTCGTCTCCGGCGCGCAGCCGGGTATGCGCGTGCTCGATGCCTGCGCTGCCCCCGGCGGGAAAAGTTTCGCCGCAGCGGTGCAGATGCGCGATCAGGGATGTATGATTTCCTGCGATATTCACGAAAATAAATGGAAGCGTATCCGCGCCGGCGCTGAGCGGCTGGGGCTGACGTGCATTTCGACGCGCACGATGGACGCCCGCCGCCCGGACGCGGACCTGCTCGGCGCGATGGACGTGGTGCTGGCCGATGTGCCGTGCTCCGGGCTGGGCGTCATCCGCAAGAAGCCGGAGATCCGCTTTAAGGATCCCACAGAGCTCGAGCGTCTGCCGGCTATCCAGCGGGACATTCTTGCCGGCCTTGCGCCGTGCGTGAAGCCCGGCGGCGTGCTGGTGTATTCCACGTGCACGGTGCTCGCGCGGGAGAATGAGGACGTGGTGCGTGATTTCCTGCGCGCGCATCCGGAGTTTTCGCCGGAGGTATTTTCGCTGCCGCTTCCGGGCACGGACGCAGCGGACGGGATGTTCACCTTCTGGCCGCAGGAACACGGCACGGACGGATTTTTTGTTTGTAAGCTGAGGAGACACGAATGAGAGACATCAAAGCCATGCTCCCCGAGGAGATCGCGGCGGCCCTCGCCGAAATGGGGCAGCCGAAATACCGCGCCAAGCAGATTTTTCAATGGCTCGCGCGCGGTGTGACGTCGTTTGACGAGATGACGAACCTGTCCAAGGACCTGCGCGCCGCACTCTCGGAGCGCTTTTATATCTCAAAGCTCGAGATGCTGCGCAAGCAGGTGTCGGCCATTGACGGGACGATCAAATATCTCTGGCAGCTCGGCGACGGCAACGCCGTCGAGACTGTCGTCATGCACTATAAGCACGGCAACACGGTCTGCATCTCCTCGCAGGTCGGCTGCCGGCAGGGGTGCGCGTTCTGCGCGTCCACAATCGGCGGCCTGATCCGCAACCTTGAGCCGTCGGAAATGCTCGATGAGGTGCTCTATTCCGAGCGGGAGTCCGGCAGCAAGATCTCCAACATCGTCCTTATGGGCATCGGTGAGCCGCTCGATAACTTTGACAACGTTATGCGCTTTCTTGAGCTGGTCAACCACCCGGACGGGGAAAACATCGGCATGCGGCATATTTCGCTGTCCACGTGCGGCCTCATCGAGCGCTTTGACGATCTGGCGGCGCGCGACCTGCAGCTGACGCTGTCGGTCTCCCTGCACGCGCCGGACGATGCTACCCGCTCGAAGATCATGCCGGCCAACCACGGCCGCGGCGTGGCAGCGCTCATTGACGCCTGCGTCCGGTATTATGAAGCGACCGGCCGGCGCATTTCGTTTGAATATGCCATGATCGACGGCGTGAACGACACGCCGGAGCATGCCAGACTGCTGGCCAAACACGCGCGGCGCGTCTGCGCGCACGTGAACCTTATCCCGCTCAACCACGTGGAAGAGCGCGCGTTCCGGCCGTCCACGCCGGAGCATCTCAAGGCGTTCATCCGCATTCTGGAGCAGGCGGGCGTGAACGTGACCGTGCGCCGCAAACTTGGCAGTGATGTGGACGCCTCGTGCGGCCAGCTGCGCAAAAAGGTCGCCGATCATCGAGCCTGAAGGGGGAGAGCCCATGCATTGCTTTGCACAGTCGGACAGAGGGTCCGTCCGCAAGGAGAATCAGGATCGCGCCGCCTGCGCGCACATCCGGCGCAAGGGCTGCACCGTCGCCGTCGTCTGCGACGGGATGGGCGGCGCCGCCGGGGGAAAGCTCGCGAGCAATCTGGCTGCGTCCATGTTTCTGGCGGATTTTCGCCGCGAAATGCAATCGGGCAGCGCGGTCGAGCCCGCCATGCGCCATGCCTGCGACGCGGCCAACCGTGCGGTCTATGACCGTGCGTGCGCAGAGCCTGAGCTGCGCGGCATGGGCACGACGATCGTCGCCGCCTGTGTGCGGCACGGCCGGCTGACGGTGCTGCATGTCGGCGACAGCCGTGCGTATCTGGCCGGACTGCGCCGGATGCAGCAGCTGACGACGGACCACTCGCTCGTGCAGGAGTTGGTCGCGAGCGGCCAGGTATTGCCGGAGCAGGCGCACCGCCACCCGCGCCGGAACGTGATCACGCGCGCCGTCGGTGTCGGCCCCAAGGTGGAGCCGGACTGCCGCACGCTGCCGTTTCCGCTGTGGGCGCGGCTGCTGCTGTGCACGGATGGGCTGTCCAACACGCTCTCGGAGGCCCAGATGCATGATTTTTGCCGCAGCTCGCGGGATGCAAAGCAGATCTGCAGCTGCCTGATCGCGGCAGCGCTGGCACGCGGCGCGCGCGACAATGTGACCGCGCTCGTTCTTTTCCGCTGAAGCGCAACAGGGGGATCACTATGGAACAATCAATGAATCGCTATATCGGCCAGATGCTCGATGACCGCTACGAGATCCTGGAGATCATCGGCAGCGGCGGCATGTCGGTCGTTTACAAGGCCATGTGCCACAAGCTGCACCGCTATGTCGCCGTCAAGATCCTGCGCGATGAGATGGCGGCGGACGCCGAACTGAAAAACCGCTTCCAGGCGGAGGCGCACGCGGTCGCCATGCTCTCGCAGCCGAATATCGTCTCGGTTTACGATGTCGGCCACAGCGGCGAGACGGAGTATATCGTCATGGAGCTCATTGAGGGCGAAACACTCAAGCAGCGCATGGCGGAGCACGGTGTATTCGGCGCCGCGGAGGCGCTGAACTACGCCACGCAGATCTGCAAGGCGTTGCAGCACGCGCATGCCCACGGCATCGTCCACCGGGACATTAAGCCGCAGAACATCATGATCACGAACGACGACATGGTCAAGGTCGCTGATTTCGGCATCGCCGCGCTTGAGAATATCCACGAGGAGCGCAGCGGCCAGGCCATCGGCTCCGTGCACTATATCGCGCCCGAGCAGGCCAAGGGCCTCAATGCCGACGCACGCAGCGACCTGTATTCCCTCGGCGTCGTGCTCTATGAGATGCTCACGGGCCACCTGCCGTATGACGCGGACACGCCGGAGGAGATCGCGCTCATGCACATCGCCGGCAGCGCAAAGCCGCCGCGGGAGTGGAACAGCGACATCCCAGAGGAGCTCGAGCGCATCACGCTCCGCGCTATGGAGCCGGACCTGCGCAAGCGCTATCAGTCGGCGGGGGAGATGCTCAAAGCGCTCAACGCCTGCAAAAAGCACCTCAACCAGCAGCGCCCGCTTTCCGAGCGGCGCCGGGAGAGCGCGGAGAAAAAGGACTCCTTTTTCGGTGTGGGTCAGGACCTGACGGAGGAGGCATACCAGCGCCGGCGCAAGCGGGCCAAGCGCGTGAGCTATTTCACGGGCATTTTCTCGGTCGGCGTCTTTGCAATTTTGCTGTTTGTTTTCCTGTGGAATTTCTGGCTTGAGGATCTGTTCCGCACGGCCGAGCGCGTGGATGTGCCGGACTTTACCGGCAAGTCCTACGAGGCGGTCGTCAACGATAAGCAGTATGCCGACTACCACTTCACGGTCGTGTACACGGTCGATCCCGACGTGGCGGACGGTGTTATCATCGAGCAGGACCCGGTCGCGGGCAAGAGCCGCATGCGCGTCTCGGACGGTATCAACGTGCAGCTCACCGTCAGCACCGGCGTCGTCATGACCGATGTGCCGTATGTCATCAATGAGGACTACGAAGCGGCGACGGCCGCGCTCGAAAAGTCCGGCTTTACGGTCACGACGGAGTTTCAGGCTTCGAAGGACGTGACGGCGAAGTATGTCATCAGCTGCGAGCCCGCGCCCGGCGAAAAGGCGGCCGCGGGGTCGAGCGTGAAGCTGATCGTCAGCGGCGGTCCCGAACTGCGCCCGGTCACGGTGCCCGACCTGTCAGAGTTGACGGAGTCGGCCGCCATCGCGCGCATCGAGAGCAGCGGCCTGTGCTACGGCGGCACGTATAAAGAGGCCAACGATGCCAAGCAGGGCACGGTCTTCAAGCAGAGCGCACCGGCCAACACACAGCTCACGGAGTACAGTAAGGTCTATATCTGGGTCTCCGACGGGCCGGCAAAACCGTAAAGAGATAAAGGAGCAACAACGCTTATGGTGCAGGGTGTCATCATCAAGGCGCTCAGCGGCTTTTACTATGTGGCCGCCGGCGATCAGATCGTGGAGTGTAAGGCCCGCGGCCGCTTTCGGTACGATGGGTGCAGTCCGCTGGTCGGCGACCGCGTGGAGGTCAGCTTCGACGCACACGGCAAGGGCCGCATCGACACCGTCCTGCCGCGGCGCAATGCGTTCATCCGCCCGGCGGTGGCGAATATTGACCAGCTCATCATGATCGCGGCGAACGTCAATCCGGTCACGGACCCGTTTCTGATCGACCGTGTGGTCGCCATTGCGGAAAACGCGGACTGCGAGCCGGTCGTCTGCCTCAATAAGTGCGACCTTGACCAGGCGGATCATCTCTATGCTATTTACCGCTCCATCGGCTTTCGCGTCCTGCGCACGAGCGCGGCAACCGGACTCGGTCTGGACGAACTGCGCGATACGCTGCGCGGCAAAACCAGCGCCTTCACCGGCAACTCCGGCGTCGGCAAGTCGAGCCTGCTCAATGCGCTTGATGCGTCGTTCGGTATTGCGACCGGCGCCGTCAGCGAGCGGCTCGGCCGCGGCAAGCACACAACGCGCCATGTCGAGCTCTACGCACTCGGGGACGATACGTTTGTCGCTGATACACCCGGCTTTGCCTCGTTCGAGGTGGACATGGTCGATCCTATCTCGTGTGAGAATCTGCAATATGCCTTTCGGGAGTTCCGGCCGTACATCGGCCAGTGCCGCTTTCGCGACTGCGCGCACCTGAAAGAGCCCGGCTGCGCCGTTCTCGCCGCCGTGGAAGCCGGCAAGATCGCGCCGGAGCGCCATGAGAGCTATGCGCGCCTGTACGCGCTCTCGGCTCAGGTCTGCGACTGGGAAAAGAAGAAGTGACGCACCAAAGCACCGCCCTCCGCATACACTGTAGGGAGAACCTGCAAGCGGAGGGCGGTGCTTTATGTTTCGACGGCGGGGGATTTGCTTCTGGATCGGCATCGCGTGCGTGGTCGCCGGTGTGTTCATCATTCTGGCGCTGGTGCTGCCGGCCGGATTCTGGTGGTTTGCGCTCGGCGGTGCGCTCATTGCGGCAGGCGTGTGGCTGCTGCGCTGTTGACGGCGGCATAACCGGCGTGTGCCCGGCATAAGGATGTACAAAAACGACAAGGAGCACATCTTTATGGAACTACAACTGGGCAAGCAGAAACGCATGATGTACGCGCGGGTGTTTGACCGCACGGAGGAGGAGACCTGCAGCGCGGACGCCGTTGTGCCCGACGCGCTGGGGGATATCGGCGCGATCGTGGTCACGGAGGGCACATTCTGCCTCTGGAATCTGGACTTTTCGGACAAGAGCGCGCAGATCGAGGGCAGCGTCGCGGCCGATGTGGTCTACGCGGAGGAGGGCGGCGCGCTGCGCAGCTTCCCGGTGGAACTGCCGGTGAAGGTGCGCATCAGCGGCGAGACGCTCTCGCCGGACGTGCGGCCGTGGCTGCGCTGCACGCTCGCCGCGCTGGATGCGCGCGCGGTCAATTCGCGCAAGGTGCGTGTGACGGCGCGGCTGAGCCTGAGCCTGCGCGCCTACCGGGAGACGGAGCTCGCACTCACGGACCGCATCGAGGGCGACGGCGGTGCGGTGTTCACGCGCACGGAAACGCTCCGCGTGCAGGTGCCGGTGTCCGTGGAAGAAAAGACGTTCACTGTCTCGGAGACGCACCGCTTCACGGCCGGGCAGCCGGAAGCGGACCGTCTGCTCTGCCACACGGAGACGGTGCTGCTCGATGATGTCAGCGTTGTCGGCAGCCGCGTGATCCTGCAGGGACGCGTATGCGCGACGGTCTCCTACCTCCAACAGGGACAGATGTGCCCGACGGTCGAGACCTTCGAGACGCAGTTTTCGCAAATGCTTGACTGCCCGGCGGACACATCGCCGTGCCTGCTGCACACGACCGTCAACCTCACGGCGGCCTACCTGAACGTGAGCGCCGCGGCCGACGGCGCGGCGCTGGAGGCGGAGTATCATCTCGTCGCGCAGACGGTGTGCCTTGCGGATACGGAAGCTGACTGTGTGACGGATGCCTACTGCAACACGGCCGAGCTTGCACTTGAGCGCGAGACGGTGCCGGCCGGCACCGTGCAGCCGGGAGAGCCGCTGCGCCTGTCGGCGGAGGGCACGCTCGCGTGCGAGGCGGGCGCACTGACCGTCGTGTTCCGGCGCGCCGTGGTCTGCGGTCTGACGGAGGATGGCTGTGACGTGCTCGTCCGCCTGCTCGTGACGGATGCCGAGCAGCGCGTCTCCTGCATGGAGAAGCGCCTGCACCTGCCGCTCGAGCCGGAAAACGGCGCGCGGCTGGAACTGTTGAGCGTGCAGCCGGAGGAACCGGCGGTGACGGTCACGGCGGATGGGTTTCTGATCCGCGCGACGGTGACGGCGCGGACGGCCGCGCTTCAGGAGCCCGGCTTTCGGCAGGTCACCGGTGCAACGGCGCAGGAGCGCGCCTGTCCATATGCCTCCGTGCCGTCACTGACGATCGTGCGCTGGGGCGGGGAGGATCTGTGGGCGCTTGCCAAGCGCTACTGCTCGAGCGAGCAGCTCATCCGCGAGACGAACGGTCTCACGGACGAGGCCGCCATGGCCGAACCGCCGCAATATCTCCTCATTCCCAAAACACAGGCGTAGTTTTCTCGCAAATATGCGGATTTTTCTTGCCACGCGGCCCGGAGTGTGCTAAAATATTCAAAGCATTTTAGCAAGAGGAGTTGTGACTATGTCCGGACATTCCAAGTGGCATAATATACAGAAAACCAAAGGCGCGAAGGACGCCAAGCGTGC
>ERZ834722.3331-NODE-3331-length-11052-cov-3.533054_pt1 | contig 11052 bp, 8 predicted proteins | sample MGYA00519576_ERZ834722 | MGnify/ENA primary metagenome ERZ834722 (study PRJEB31850, sample SAMEA3708759) | human gut metagenome | biome: human gut; feature: human-associated habitat; material: faeces | place: China | collected 2014 ...
TTTTATGGATTTATGGAACAATGAAATACTTTCATATTCACTTTCATCACGAAAAGGTGATCGTATGACATATATTCACGGGTTAGAAGGATTAATTGAACTTAAGAAGAAAAATCCAGATCTTGAAATGGTGTTACATACTGATCAAGGATCTGTATATTCTTCAAAAAGTTTCAATGAATTATTGCCACTATATAACATAGTTCATTCAATGTCTCGAGCTGGTACTCCAACAGATAACGCTGCCATGGAAGCAATCAATGGTTGGATCAAAGCAGAGATATTTAATGATTTCCATCTTACAAGTAATGAAAATATAACATATGAGGTGGAGAAATACATCAGATTCTTCAATGAAGAACGTCCGGCATACTCTCTGAATTATCTGACTCCAAAACAGTATAGGGAGTATTATGCTCATTAAATGATGTATAAAAATATAAAGTGGTGTCTACTTTTTGTTGACTAGTACAATTTCACAACAATTCTGGACCTTTTACCTCATTCTCTTGCTTGTAAGGTCCAATCCTCCACACTTTCTCACTCAATTTGGACTTCCACATGCCTCTTCACCACTCCAGCGTCCAATCCGCCACCACAGCTCCACCGCATATTACACTCCACCTGCCAATCCACCGCACAAAAGTCTTCCGTGAGAATGAAGTCAGGCGACTATACAACTCGTTTTCAAACCGTTGCGAAGACGCCGGCACTTAGTAAGCTGGGAAAGCTGGCACACAGTGCCAGCAAATCCCAGCGAACTTAGTACCGCTGCGTCGTAGCACGAGCGCAAGCGTGTTTGAAAATGATATATACAGCAGCCTGCCTCACACATCCGTACGAAACCTACCCCTGAAATTTCTCTCTGTCAATCTCCTTCTCTTCCACTTTCCTATTCACATATGTCCGAAGCAGCGCATAACACACTGAGCTGATTGGAATAAATGTAAGCATACCCATTATACCAAACAGATTGCCACCGATTGTAACAGCAACAAGCACCCATATTCCCGGCAGTCCAACTGAACTTCCGACAACATGAGGATATATAAGATTTCCTTCAATCTGCTGTAATATAAGGAATACTCCCACGAATATAAGTGCCTTTAACGGGCTTGTCATCATTATAAGAATCACACCGACTATACAGCCAATAAATGCACCGACAATCGGAATAAGTGCACTAACCGCAATAATAATTCCTATAAGAAGTGCATAAGGCATTCTCAATATAGACAATGTAATAACAAACATCGTTCCAAGAATACATGCTTCAAGGCACTGTCCTGACAGGAAATTAGAGAATGTAGTGTTGGTAAGTCTTAACACTTCAATAATTTTATCTGCCCTGCTCTCAGGCATGCACACATACATAAGTTTCTTACACTGTGATGCAAGCTTTTCTTTCTGGAAAAGCACATAAACTGAGAATACAAACCCAATAAAGAAATTAGTAATACCTGAAAAGAATCCGCTTATAGCCCCGATTCCGCCATTAATAATTCCTTTAGTTCCTATTGAAAGGAAATTCATAACATTTGAAAGAACAGAATCCCAGTTGATTGATATGCTGCTTAACTTTTCCTCATACTCAGGATATGCAGACAGCTTGACCTGCAGCCAGTTGATTAGATTATTAACCGCTGTTGGCACCTGTCCTATAAGGTCAGCTATTGTGTTCACCAGTTCAGGCACAACAACAAAAAGTACGCCTGCAATAATAGCCAGTATCAAAATCAGTGTAAGCATATAAGCAAGCACTCTTATAAGTCTGGGATGCTTCTTCTTACAACGCTTGTCAAACAGCCTGTTAAGTCCTTTTTCAATTGCTTTCATAGGTACATTGAATACAAATGCGATGACTGCGCCAATTATAAATGGCATTACAAGTCCTGCAAGATATGATATAGAATCAAGTATTCCAGTCACATTGTTAAGGGCAAGATATATTACAATTAGCACTGCACCAATCGTAATTCCCTTAACAACCTGACTGTCTTTAAAATGTCCTTTGTTCATACAACCCCTCCACTCTTTAAAGTTACTTCTAATATACTATACAGAAGTCCGGGATTCAAACATATTATATAAATTTAAGAATTGTAAAATGTTAGTTATACTGTGCATCAACCATACTCATCATCATTCGCATATTGAATGCTCCCATGAATTTCACTGATGGAAGATATACAAAATGCTTCTTCTGGATTACACAGTCATCCTCATATTCATCATCATACACTTCAAGTCTCATAACCTCATTTACAAGCTGACCCTTACCCGGCTGTACATTGAATGCGCCTTCTATGAATGGTGCGAAGCAGTCACGCTCGCCACTCTGGTCAGGGTCATATGCAATAAATGTATGAATCATACTCTCATACTTTGTAATAAATAATCCATTATATGCACCGCTTTCCTTTAGTGCATTTCTGTAATTGTCCATCTCTTCCTCATACACTGCTGACTGCTTATTAATAATCTCTTCTAACTCACCCGCAGTCATAGGAATATTTTCTGCAAAGAAAAATGCAAGTGGCTGGATGCTTCCATATAATAAAAAGCAGCTCATGTCCGAATTAAGAGTCTGTGATACCTCAAGCTTATCAGTGTCACCCATATACATAAGAACTGCAAAATTGCCCTTCGCAGTAAACTCCTTAAGCATGTTAATAGCTGCCTTTAATTCTGTTCTCGAAAAATGTCTCATAATATCTAATTCCTTTTCATTTAAACTATCGTAGATTATATCACCTATGACTGATATTTTCACTTCCAAATTTTACTTTTCATAATTTCATACAATCTTCATTCAGATATATGGACTTCAATATGCCACCACTTCTCAAAAAGAAAGGGGCACGAAAGCTTTTCACTTTCGTGCCCCTTTGCACTTCGACACTAACTATAGTCCCAAGTGCGTGAAATTGCAACAATAAAAATATGCGTTTTTTCCTTAATTCATAAGGTGATTTTCTAAAAATTTCTTTATTCGTAAAGTGGGTACTTATCTGTAAGTCCCTTAACAAGTTCCATTGCCTTAGCCTGATTAGCATCTACATCATCAACAAGCATAGCAATTGCTTCTGCAACAACATCCATATCAGCCTCATTGAAGCCTCTTGTTGTAACGGCTGCTGTACCAAGTCTGATACCGCTTGTTACGAATGGAGAAGCCGGGTCATTAGGAATTGTATTCTTGTTACATGTAATATTAGCTGCATCAAGAAGCTTTTCAACTTCCTTACCAGTCTTGCCCTTGCTTAAGAGGTTAACAAGCATAAGATGGTTATCTGTACCACCAGATACGATATCAAAGCCTCTGTTCATAAGTCCATTAGCAAGTGCTGTTGCGTTCTTAACAACATTTTCAGCATACACCTTAAAGCTTGGGTCAAGTGCTTCCTTTAAGCACACTGCCTTACCAGCAATAACATGCATAAGAGGTCCGCCCTGAATTCCAGGGAATACAGCCTTGTTAAGCTTGAACTTCTCTGCTGCCTCTGCTGAAGCAAGAATCATACCTCCTCTTGGTCCACGGAGTGTCTTATGTGTTGTTGTTGTTGTAACATCTGCATATGGAATTGGGCTTGGGTGTGCACCACCGGCTACAAGACCTGCAATATGTGCCATATCTACCATAAGTAATGCGCCAACTTCATCACAGATTTCTCTGAACTTCTTGAAGTCGATTGTTCTTGCATAAGCAGAAGCTCCTGCAATAATCATCTTAGGCTTGCATTCCTTGGCAATTCTTAATACTTCATCATAATCAATAAATCCGTCTGCTGTAACGCCATAAGGAACGATGTTAAAGTATTTTCCAGAAATATTAACTGGTGAACCATGTGATAAATGTCCACCACAGTCAAGGCTCATACCCATAACTGTATCTCCAGGATTAACAAGTGCAAAGAATACAGCTAAGTTAGCCTGTGCTCCTGAATGTGGCTGTACATTTGCATATTCACAGCCAAAAAGCTTCTTGGCTCTTTCAATTGCAAGTGTCTCAACAACATCGACATACTCACAGCCGCCGTAATATCTCTTTCCAGGATATCCTTCTGCATACTTATTAGTAAGAGGGCTTCCCATAGCAGCCATAACTGCCTTACTTACAAGGTTCTCAGAAGCGATAAGCTCGATGTGGCTTCTCTGTCTTCCAAGTTCATCATCCATAGCCTTAGCAAGGTCTGGATCATAGTTTAATACTTCATCAAATGAATACATATAACTTCCTCCCATTATACTTTAGTGAAACAAAGCGTCCCTAATTACTTATGATATAATTAAATTACGAATTAGTCAATTTAAAGTTATGAATTCCTGCTTTTTTTAATATTTGTTTCTGTATATCGACTGCAACTCCATATCCCTGCTCCTCAAGTTCATATGTTGATTGTTCAAGTGCCATCTCAAATTTTTCAACCATACTTAAAAAATGCTGCGTTGCTATTCCTTTTCCAAGACCAAGTTTCTTTGCCTCATTCTCAAACGACTTCTGATTTATATTCCTTATATCATATTCGCCATCTATGTTAAGCGACATTTTCTCTGTGCTGCTGTCATATATAACAGTACTTAATAAATCATATGCCGGAGCTAATCTTATTCCTTTTAAATCCTCACTATATAAAAGAGCAATATTTTTAACATGATTATCTGTATTACCTATAAGATAATTAAATATACATAAATCCCATAGCCTTATCTGATCTTCAATTGGATTGCTTGAATAATTTTTTATTAGTTCAAATGCATCTGCTAAATAATCTTTCCCGTTTTTCTCGTATTTTTGTGACGCTGTAATTCCAAGTGCCTGTGCAAAATCCTCCTGATGAAGTCTTAATGGAACTTTCTTCCCCATTAATTCTTTGGATGTATCTAAAATCTTTCTGTCATATCTTTCAGTTGCAAATAAAAAATCATTTTCTTTATCATTAAGATTAATAATAAAACTATCTGATGTCCTAATTCCTAGTTTTCTTGCTGTCAGCAAACATAACTGTTCATTAGCAACAATCTTTTTTAACCTTACATGGCTCTGCTTTAATATATGTGTACTTGGTGCCAGTCCCGCTGGCTGATACCATTCATTATTATTCCTGTCATAATATAATCCAGTCTTTCCTGATGCCCCAGCCAATGATAAATGTGATTTAATAACCAGTTCCGCTGACTTAGTTGCACCTTCTCTTGCAAATTCCAGCAATTCTTCATGTGATAATAATCTGTAAGAAGATTCTGTTATATTCATATCACCTTCTACTATTCTTATTGCTCCCAGACACTCGCTTCCTAATTCTGAAAGAACTGATATATAATCATTTTCATCAACATGAAGCCAACCCGCAACACACCTTCTTGTATATCCTTCTGGTAAAAGACTTTCAAAAAAGCATCGTGTTCTTTCTGGTGAAAAGCTTCTTTCATCAAGCGGTAAACTGATTGATATTGCTCTTGAAGATTTATCTTCTATATATTCCTCTGAATATGAAAATACAGCATCGTCAGAATTATGCCCTGTAATACTGCCAACATTAATCATATTTCCATTACATTCAATATATACCTCTAAATTTCTCATTATCTCCCCCTTACATTAATATTAATATCAAGTCCCAGAATTGAAATTAACTGCATTACTTTGCCAATCTCAACAGTTGTTTTACCTCTTTCTACATCTGATATAAAACTTACACTAAGACCAGTATATTCTGACAAAAATGCCTGCGTATACTTTAATTCTTTTCTCCTGTTCCTGATTATATTTCCAAGCCCCTCAGAATCAGTTATTTTCATAATATTCACCTCAACGCAAAAAACAAGCCGTACGGCTTTATTATACATATTTTCTCACAAATAAAGCCGAGCGGCTTTGTTTTGATAAAAGCATTATAATATAAGCCGTACGGCTTAGTCAATTTTCTTTTGTTACATAATTTCATTTTCTTGTAATAAAATAATATCCTGCGATTATTAATTTATATTGTGCCTTATGGGTATAGTATATATTTATCCAATCAGAACTTTTTGCCTTCAAACAAAAAACGAACCCACCCGAAGATGAGTCCGTTTCATAGTCTTAAACCGGCAGATTCTTCATACTCTCAAGACTTATAACAAGTGTTGATGTATTATGAAGAAGTGCTGAAGTTGTAGGCTGTATGACGCCCGTTACACCAAGTGCAATAAGTGCGGAATTGAATCCGACAATCACACGGTAATTTCTGTTAATCTTCTTAATCAGACTGTCACTTAATTTCTTAAGCATAAGTATCTGGTTAAGATCATCTGCGCCGACAGTGATATCTGCAATCTCTCTTGCAATCTCAGCACCATCACTTATGGCAATACCTACATCTGCTGCTGAAAGCGCTGGTGAGTCATTAATTCCATCACCAATCATAATTACCTTTCGTCCGGCTGCCCGCTCTTTATCTACGAACTTAGCCTTGTCTTCTGGAAGAACTTCTGAATAATATTCAGTAACTCCAACCTTTCTGGCAATAGAGGCGGCTGTTCTTTCACTGTCTCCTGTCATCATGACAACCTTTGATATTCCAGCCTTCTTAAGCCCTTCAATAACCTTTGGTGCTTCTTCTCTTAATGGATCAATTATGCATATAACTGCTGCAAGCTGACCGTTAATTGCCATATAAAGATGTGAGCAGTCATCTGGAAGACTGTCAAATAACTCCTGCTTTCCTGCTGGAATTACACATGCTTCATCCTCAAATACAAAGTGATGGCTTCCTATGATAACCTTGCTTGTATTAATAAATGTTGATATTCCATGTGCAACAATATATTCAACCTTAGAATGCATCTCTTCGTGCATAAGGTTTCTTCTGCCAGCTTCATTAACAACAGCCTTAGCCATTGAATGTGGAAAATGCTCCTCTAGACACGCAGCTATTCTTAACAGCTCATCTTCCGGCATTCCGTTAAATGAATATACCCTGCTTACTGTTGGCTTAGCCTTTGTAAGTGTACCTGTCTTATCAAATACGATAGTATCCGCTTCAGCAATTGCCTCTAAGAACTTACCGCCCTTGACTGTTGCACTCGCCTGACTTGCCTGTCTTATTGCTGCAAGTACCGTAATAGGCATAGCAAGCTTCAATGCACATGAGAAATCAACCATAAGTATTGACAATGCCTTAGTAGTATTTCGTGTTAACAGATATGTAAGTGCAGTTCCGCCAAGTGAATAAGGTACAAGCTTATCTGCAAGATGCTCTGCTTTTGACTCAAGACCTGATTTTAACTTCTCAGATTCTTCAATCATCCTGACAATCTTGTCATATTTGCTTGAGCCTCCGGCACGCTTAACCCTGAATACTATCTCACCCTCTTCTACTACAGTTCCTGCAAATACAGAAGTTCCCTCACCTCTTCTTACTGGCTCAGATTCTCCTGTAAGTGAAGCCTGATTAACCATAGCCTCACCACTGATAACAGTTCCATCAAATGGGATTACATTACCCATCCGGATTATTACATTATCTCCGTCCTTAACATCTTTCACAGATACCTGTACTTCTGCATCATCTGTCTTTAACCAGACCTTATTAACGTTAAGTGACATCGTTCTTGCAAGGTCGTCAACCGACTTCTTGTGTGTCCAGTCCTCTATTATCTCACCTATACCAAGAAGAAACATTACTGAACCAGCTGTATTAAAGTCTCTTCTTAAGATAGAAACTCCTATTGCAGTTGCATCAAGAACTGGCACTTCAAGTTTTCTTGCAAGCAGTGTCCTGATTCCTTTATAAATGTACTTCATTGAAGATACCGTTGTTAATACCGCACATACCGGTGCCGGAATAAACAATTTCTTAGTCATTCTCCACAACACCTGATCTGCCAGCTTTTCAGTATAATGAGAATTGATTGCTCTTCCTGATGTTGCAAGAACATCTTCAGGAACCTCTACATTGCTGTATCTGAACTTAGCAATAGCTTCAATCACGGTCTTTCTTGAACATCTGTACTCAACAACTGCATCAGCAGTTCTCTCATACACCTTGGCATTCGTAACGCCATGCAGATTCTTAAGATAATACTGCAAGGTATCTGCCTGTATAAAAGTCATGCTGGAAGCATCCATGTGAACACGGATTCTTCCGGGCACATCATGCTTTATTGTGAATTTCATACTCTATTACGCTTCCTCATTTTCATCTACTGAATCAAGTACAACTTCTTCTGTGTTATACTTTGTCTCATTGATTGTCTTAGCATCAGCATATATATCCTCACAGTTTTCCTGAACAGTTGTAGCTGTCTTCATTATACATGATTTAGCTCTTAAAACTGCTGCTGTGCAGTTAGTATAAAGTTTCTTGGCGTCCTTGCTTGTAAGAATCTTAATTCCAGCTGTTCCAAATAATACACCTGCTGCAAAAAGTCCTGGTTTCTTTAAGTTATCAATTTTCATACTGTGCTCCTCTCTGTCCATATTGGACAATAAATGTTTCTTAAGTTTGTCGGTTATTATATTACACATCATGTAACATTTCTACATAAATCCTCTTATTGAGAAATCTTCTCAATATAGCAAAATGGAGAGATGAAACAGTTTCATCTCTCCATTGTTAGCAAATATTATTTAACTGAAACTGACTTTTTCCTGTCAACTACACTTGTTATCTTCTGATTCTTAATGTATCCGCAGGCTTCCAGCCCTGACTCAATAATTTTACTCCATTTGCTTTCTGATAAATTAATTGACGAATCATCGTTTAATCTTACAGTATAACCGCCATTATCGTTTTCATCACAAGTTATTCTGTACATATTCTTACGGTTAATTGCACCTATCTCTTCAAGTGTATTAACCATACGATATACAGTAGCAGCTCCTATTTTAGGATCCTTCTTTATTGCCTTGTAATAAATCTCTTTACAGCTTGAGCAGTCCTCTTCAAGAATTACATCAAGAAGCATAAGCCTCTGTTTAGTTATCCTGCAACCCTGCTGCTTGAGACGAGAAATAATAATGTCTTTGTCTTTATCAGGATTTCTGACCACCCGTTACCTCCTTTTAATGGCAGTGTCCTTTGCATTTTCCGCAGTCACCACCACATGTGAACGATTTACCGTTTTTCTTGTCGTGTACCATACTGCGTACAATAAGTACAACTATAATCACCAATATAACTCCTACTATAATTGTTCCCAGCATAATTACACCTCCGATAATATATCATTTAATTACTTTGTTGCATTTAAAATCTTCTTAGAATCAACCTTTAATGTCTTACTTTCCTTATATGGTCTGAATAACAGGTAAATGAAACCGACAATTATAAGAATAGCGATTACTGTGAATACGTTAAATGCTGTGTCGCCAGTAATAAGACCAGCAATCTGGTTAATTACAAGGCCTACAAGGTAAGCATATCCACACTGGTATCCGATTGCAATCCAGAACCACTTAATGTTGTTCATCTCTCTCTTGATAGCACCCATAGCTGCGAAGCAAGGAGCACAGAGAAGATTGAATGCAAGGAATGCATATCCGCTTACTACTGTAAATGTAGCTGCCATATTGGCATATACTGTTCCCTCACCTGCTGAGTAAAGGATACCCATTGTACCAACGATATTCTCCTTAGCTACAAGACCAGTAATAGAAGCAACAGTTGCCTGCCAGTTACCAAATCCTAAAGGAGCAAATATCCATGCGATTGCCTTACCAATTCTGCCAAGAATAGAGAAGTCAATCTGATCATCTGCAAGCATTGTAAATGTTCCATCAACGAATCCGAAGTATGTTGTGAACCAGATAATGATTGTTGAAAGTGTGATGATTGTTCCGGCCTTCTTGATGAATGACCATCCACGCTCCCACATGCTTCTTAATACTGTACCAACTGTTGGAAGATGGTATGCTGGAAGCTCCATAACGAATGGTGCAGGATCTCCAACGAATAACTTTGTCTTCTTTAAGATGATACCTGAGCAGATAATTGAGAATATTCCAAGGAAGTATGCTGATGGAGCAACCCATGGAGCACCATCAAAGATAGCTCCGGCAACCATTGCTATGAATGGAAGCTTAGCTCCACAAGGAATAAATGTTGTTGTCATAATTGTCATCTTACGGTCTCTGTCGTTCTCAATTGTACGTGAAGCCATGATACCAGGAACACCACAACCTGAACCGATAAGCATTGGAATGAATGACTTACCTGAAAGACCGAACTTACGGAAAATTCTATCCATAATGAATGCTATACGTGCCATATAACCGCAAGACTCAAGGAATGCAAGGAATATGAATAATACAAGCATCTGTGGAACGAAGCCAAGTACTGCACCAACACCGGCTACAATACCATCAAGGATAAGACCCTTTAACCAGTCTACACAACCGATTGCATCAAGTCCTGACTCAAGAAGCACTGGGATACCAGGAACCCATACACCATAATTAGCAGGATCTGGAGCTGCACCATCATTGTCTATACACTGTTTTATAGCTTCCTTAACACCGGCTGCATCTGTTGTCTCTGTTGTTACACTAAGATTTTCCTCATCTTCTACATCATAATCTAATGTAAGGTTAGCTGGAACTGTGTTTTCAAGTTTCTTTAATGCTGCTACTGCTACATCTGAATCATAATCATCAGCTTCTGTATCAATAGCATCTGCATACTCTTCACCTTTATCACCAAGGCTGTCGATATATGCCCCGATGATTGCATCTGAATCACCATACTCATCAGCTACTTCTTCGTAAGCTGAAGTGCCAATTCCGAAGAGATGCCAGCCATCACCGAACACACCATCGTTAGCCCAGTCTGTTGCCCATGTACCAACTGTTGTAACTGATACATAGTATACGATGAACATTACAACTGCAAATATTGGAAGTGCTAAGAATCTGTTAGTAACTATTCTATCAATCTTATCTGATGTAGAAAGCTTCTTCTCAGACTTCTTTGCAAAACATCCACTGATAATTGAAGATATATATGTATATCTTTCATTAGTGATAATACTTTCTGTATCATCATCAAATTCTTTCTCAAGAGTCTCAAT
>ERZ834722.3332-NODE-3332-length-11051-cov-2.976537_pt1 | contig 11051 bp, 6 predicted proteins | sample MGYA00519576_ERZ834722 | MGnify/ENA primary metagenome ERZ834722 (study PRJEB31850, sample SAMEA3708759) | human gut metagenome | biome: human gut; feature: human-associated habitat; material: faeces | place: China | collected 2014 ...
TGTTTTCGATATTGCTCCGGCGCAAAGTCTGATGATTCGGCGAACGCGAGACGTGCGCGCCTATCGTGTTTTGCGGATAACAGGTGAGCGTTCCTTCCTGAATTTTTACGCGGTCGTAAAAATCGGTGTTGTCGCTTGCCCAGAACTGCGGCGCGTAACAAAGCATACCCATATCGACGCGGTTACCGCCGGCGGCACACGACTCGAACAGGATCTTCGGGAAACGCTCGGTAAGCGTTTGAAGAATCCGGTACAATCCGAGCATGTACCTGTGCGAAAACTCTTTTTGTCTGTCGCCGAGAAGAGGCGAATACAATTCGGTGATATTGCGGTTGCAATCCCACTTGACGTAAGCGATATTTGCCGACGAAAAGACTTTCGTCATCGCGTCGATCACAAATTCGCATACGTCCGGATTACACAAATCGAGTACGTACTGATTGCGTTGAAGAAGGGGCGTATAATCGGGATTTCTCACCGCCCAGTCGGGATGACGCCGGTACAATTCGCTTTTCGGACTGATCATTTCGGGTTCTACCCAGATGCCGAAGTCGAGTCCGAGCGCGTTTATCTTGTCGGCGAAACCTTTAAGTCCGTCGGGCAGTATTTCGGGGCTTGCCGTCCAGTCTCCAAGACCCGTCGTATCGTCCGTTCTGCCGCCGAACCAGCCGTCGTCAAGAACAAGCATATCAATATCCAGCTGTTTTGCCTTTTCTGCAATGGCAAGCAGTTTTTCCTCGTTAAAATCAAAGTATGTGGCTTCCCAGTTGTTTACCAACACAGGACGTTCGGCATACTGATATTTACCGCGGCAAAGATTATTTCTGTAAAGAGAGTGAAAGCAGCGCGACATTTTACCGAGACCCTCGGCAGAGTAGACCATAACCGCCTCAGGTGTTTGAAAGGTACTTCCCGATTCTAAATTCCAACCGAAATCAAAGCTGTTAATGCCCGCAGTAACCCTTGCATTGCGGTAAATATCAAGCTCTGCACCTGCCTCAAAACTGCCGCTGTATACAAGGCTGAAACCGTAAACTTCGCCGTAGGTCTCGTCAGCATTTTTCTGCAAAAGTGCTATAAACGGATTATGCTGATGACCGCTTGCACCCCGCTTTGAATCTATCTTCTGTATACCCTCAATAAGCGGCGCGCGTTCAATATGGCGCTCCCTTGCCCACCAGCCGTAAAGGTGCATAAACTCCATACCGTCTGCCCCGTGAATATCTACACTTACGCTTGCCGCTTTGTTTATAAGCACATTGCTTTTGCCATTATTTATAAGGCGTACACTGCGTGCAATTGCGTCATATTTTTCAAATACGCTGTAATAAAGTTCGGTTACAAGCTTTGTATGGGCATCGCAAAGCGTGATAATAAGTGTTTCGACTTCGGTTTCATTTCCGTAGGTTGCAGGCAATCCGTTTAAAGCCGGCTTGCCGCGCATAATTTTATGTGACACATACTCAAATCGGGTAGTACGGCTGCCGTCGGCATATTTTGCCAGAAACGCCGTTTCGCGCATATCGCCTGTGCCGTATGCCGGATATTCCAACGGCAGCGAGCCGGAACAGGCAAACTGCCCCCACGGCATACCGGTATCCACCGGTGTCATAGTAGCGCTTTGGGTGCTTTTCCACTCGCCCATAGGCGGCATATTTTTAAGACTTTTACCCCAATACGCGTGAAGTGGAATACGTCCGTCAAGTAATTCTATAATATAGCTGCTGTTTTTAGTATGTAAATAAAACTGATTGTTTTTTTCATTGAATATTATTGCCATAAATCACTATATCCTTTTTAATATATTCAAGCGCAAAAATCTACTGATACAGTGATTTTAATAACGCTGTTTGCCGCCCGACCATACGGTCGGGCGTTATTTATATACCTAATATAATTTTGCGTATACCTGCTAAATCGTCACCGTCAAGCTTGTTATCGCGGTTAGTATCCGCACTCGCGACAACAGGTTGGTATATACCTTTTATGCAGTCATTAACCGTAACTAAATCTAAAATATCTATTACGCCGTTACCGTCAGCATCACCCAAGTCAAAATCTTTAACAGAAGTAGATATACTGTCGATTATAAAGTCGGCGTTTACATTACCGAAATCTTTCCATTCCAAATTTCCGTATTCATCTTCTTGCTGACGATTATACTGTACAAATAATCCTTTTATATCTTTTATATCATTAGAAACGGTATTAACATTATATACACATGACATATCAATACTAAACCAATGCTTTCCTACAGGTACCCTTAAAAGCCAACCGTCATTACAGTCCTGAATATCTTTCGAATCACCGTTCAATAATCCATCAAGCGTATCGGCATACTTCATACTGCCGGTACCTTTCAGTCGATGACGAACTCCGTTTTTGTCTGTTAAATCAAATTCCATATTGACAAATAAAGGCTTATATCCGAGTGTATTCTCTTTATCAACCTCTACATCCATATACATATACAGATACTTTTTTCCGGAAACTGGTACAGACTTATCTCCATCAAAAGCGACTATTGTATACTTACCTCCGGTTCCGCTTAGTTTAAGCGCAGGACTGTTAAGATATCCGGAATTTTTAACTATTGCAGGCGACAATGGACCGGTCCAGCTCACATCTGCACTGATTGCCTTGTCAGCATCTTCAATTCCGTCAAATGTCTGATAAACGCTTCTGCCGTTACCCGATTCCAAACGGAAATTATCGTAATAATAATCAGTAGGCGCCCAATTATAAATACTGATTGCAATGCCCCACCATTCTCCAATATTGCCGTAAGCCTCATTACCGAAGGCTTGTTCTAAATTCAATCTGTATTCATATTCCGTATCGGATAAGAACCCTCCTGTGACTGCGCCCCATTCATTTGCCGTGAATTGTTTAACTTCTTCATTTGAATCCGAAAAATCCTTTGAGCGCTCCAAAACGGCATTTTTGATTAAAGAATATCTGCCATTAGGCGTGTTAATACTGAATTTCATTTCCGCATTTCCTGACGCGCCTGCTTTCATATTAAATACCAAATACGGTGCCTGCTCGTTTACAAGGCTTACGGACTGATCCTTCATCAAAACAAAATAACTGTTATCTAAGGAGCCGCCATTGTCTTTCGATAGTGTAGTTACCTTAATTTTTTTATTGCCGTCATCTTCGTCAAGCGATACAGAAACAGTTGAATTTTCGCTGACATATTCCGGTTTTGCATAATCTTTGTTCAGATTGTCTGCTGTGGCGTCTGTGAAATCGCATATAGGTACAACGGTTTCTTTCGGCTTATACACATCATGTGCCGCATTAACAGCGGAGGGAATCACCAAAGATAAACATATCGTACCGATTGCTACTATTTTAACTGTTTTTCTTATTAAATTAGATTTAAACATTTACTTCTACCCTTTCTTAATTTATATTATACGCGTAGATCCTTAGCGGAAAATTATTTTGCCTTTAAAAGCATTTCTCTTAAAAGCGTAATATCTGAAAGGTTAATTACACGGTCGCCGTTCATATCGGCTGAGGAAGATACATAAACTCCGTTTTTATTGTCTATGTATTCTTTAAGCTTTACCAAATCCGTAATATCGGTACTGCCGTTTAAGTTTACATCGCCGTATAGAGCTTCGGCACAGTATGAAAATATACATTCAAGCCTGATACTGCCTGTCTTGTCTGAAAAATCAATATTCGGATTACCGCCGTCCGCCGAATTTGACTGCCACTTATTATATGCCAGCCAAAGCGACACTGCCTTATTAAGCTGATTTACCGTTTTACTGTCATTCAGATTAAACGCTTTGCTTAAATCAAGCCTGTACCAATTTCCACCTTTTGGCACACGTGCCTCCCAACCACTGTTGTAAAATTTCACTGTACTACCTCCGCCCGAAACCAGTTCGGAAAGACTTTTTGAACATGCAAGTGCTCCTTCGAGTTTTATAAGTCCCTCATCGCCTGACCAGCCGTCGGTCATAAGCTTTATGCCTATATTAGCAACATTGCTTACAGGAATATCAACATCCATATACCAATATAAATCGTGTGCACCGTTATCAATCAGGTTTACAGCTCCGCTATCCGACAACGCTATACTGCCTGCTTTACCGCCGCCGGCTGAAATAACCGTCTCACTGCCCTTTTTGAGTACGGTTGCATTTGTTTCACCTTGAAGTGCAAAGTTATCAAACACAAAGTGTGTTTCGGCATCTTTAGAGAAATTTGCTATCTTTAAATCGAACGACCAACATTCGCCAAGTTCTTTAAAATTATTGCCGAACGCTTCTTTAAGATTTATACGGTACTGCATTTTTCCTTTATTCCAGTCAGGGGTTTCATAAACTGACCACTTATTAGGCTCTTTAATATATATCGGCTTAGTCGGGTCTGCAAAGCATTCGGAGTATTCCAGTTTGGCATTTGCTCTTAAAGCACCTGCATTTTTAGTATTGACCTCAAAATAAAGACCTAAATATCCGCCGTGAAGGTCCGGTATATCCATATCGAATACCAAATACGGTGCTTTACCGTCGACAAGGCTGAATGATCGGTCGGCATTGAATTTAAACTGCGCGGTTTTATAGTCGTTGCCCTGCGCTACATCAAGCATAAGTGCTTTGCCGCCGTTATAATTCATCAGACTCTTTGAAACTGCATCGGGTTCCCACAAATTAACCGCACCGTCTACAGACGCGAGATTATCGTAGCTTTCCAACAGCTTTCGGTAAACGGGCAGTTCACTGCCGGAAAATACACCCGCCTGCTCGGACTCGGTATCAATAAATCCCACCTTATCAAAATCACGAGGATTATACCTTATTATATAATCAATATAGCTTTCCACAACGCGCGCAGTCAATATGTATCCCATTGGATTCAAGTGACCGCCTAAATAAAAATTATTATGAAAAGCTTCATCATGCATAGGCATATATTCAAGTAAATCTATAACATAGGTATATCCGCCGAAATACTCCGCCATACCTTTAAGCAGATTACGGTGATCATTCTTTATTTCCCATTTGCCGTCATACATATCATGCGGCATGGTCATAAGAAAAATTCGCGCGTCCGGCTGTATTTTTCTTATTTTTTTAATTATAGCACCATAATAGTAAGCAAAATTATTTTCCTGTTTCTGAGGGTCGGCAAGATCAACGTCCGATGGCTGACCCACCTTAAAATTCTGATTAAGCAAATCATTTACACCAAGCGCTATTATATACGCCTGACAACGCTTGCCCTCTTCCCATGCACCGTAACCGCTCTGATCCTCCAAAAAAGATTTAGCGGTTAATCCGCCCTTTGAAAAATTGAAAACCTTTGCACCCGTATCACGCGCCATAACCTGACCCCAAGAATAATCGTACATATCATTAAAGGTAACGTTATTGTTTTCGTCCTTGCCCTCAAACTCGCCTGATGAAAGACTGTCGCCTATAACGCCTATTTTATGGAAAATACTGCTTAAACCTCCACCTGTGACAATTCTATCTAACGGTTTTTCGCCTATTGACTCATCGGCAAAGGCAATAATTCCCGAATTTGCGGATACAATAAGTAAAACGGCTGTTAAAGCTATGCTTAAAAGTGAAATTATTTTATGTTTTATATTCATAATCCGCCTCTTTTCGCCACAGCTCAGTGTTTGATATTACTGCCCACAAAGCCTACCTTTGCAAAATCGGCAGAATTATGGCGTATTATATAATCGATATAGCTTTCAACCATACGCGCCGTCTGCACATAACCGGCAGGATTCATATGATTTCCCAGATAGTATTGATTTTTAAACTCTCTGTCGTAAACAGGCGCATAAGTATTAAAATCAAGTACATAGGTATATTGACCGAATAACTTCTTCATATCAAGAAGCAAGTTTTTGTGTTCTTCCTTCAATTTCCTGACGGTTTCACTATCATCTCCGTCCTGCGGCATTGTCATAAGAAAAATCCGCGCGTCCGGCTGTATTGCTTTAAGCTTTGAAATTATTGCGCCGTACCATCCCGCAAAGGTTTTGTCGTTTTGTTCCGGATTATTAATATGGATATCCGCGGTGGTTCCGACAGGCACATTTTTTACCAATAAATCGTTAACGCCAAGTGCTATAATATATGCCTGACACTTTTTATCATCGTCAAATGCACCGAAGCCAAGCTTACTGGGATTTGAAGCCATATCCGAAGTCCAGGTGAGAAATCCCTCCGCTGTCAGACCGCCTTTTGAAAAGTTATAAACCTTACTTCCTGTATCGCGCGCCATAACCTGACCCCACGAATAATCATACATATCCGTCCAGGTAGTATTTCCGTTTTCGTCAGTACCCTCGAATTCGCCGGAAGACAGGCTGTCGCCTATAACTCCTACGGTACGGAAAATACCGCAATATCCTCCATCGCTTACAAGAGTTTCGAGCGGAAGCTCGCTTTTATTAACGTTTATATAGTCACTTATACTTGTTCTTGGTTCTGCTTCTCGCGGTTTGTCATATCTAAGTACAGCTGCCGCAACCGTACCGCTTAACAATACAGCCGCCATACAAAATGTAATAATCTTTAAGCTTTTTTTAGTATTAAAACTCATGTTATCACTCCCGCTGTAATATGTAAATGTCATTTTGCCCTGCCGCCAAAGCGGCAGAGCTTTATTCGGTTTATTTACCGTAAAATTCGTCAACAGCCGTGCGTATGCTGTCCTCAAGCTTTGCTATTGCCTGTGCAGGGTCATAACCCTTATTAGTTGCTGAGCCTACTATAATCTCGCTTTCAATATCCCAAAGGCGTTTATCGCTGGTGCCTACCGCCATAAATATATCATAATACATATTCTGGTAAATAAGCTCTAACATTTCATAGGATTCGTCATCTCTGAAATAGGTATCAGCCAACCATTGTGCAAACAAAGGCTCATAATCGTAATAGCTGTGATACGCAATAGCGTCAAGTATTGTTCCTGTTTTATCAAGATCTTTATTAGAAATCGGAACGATCATTGTAGCCATATTATTGTCTACCAGACAGTTATATTCTTTTCCGCCGAGATTCGGAAGCGGTAATATACCCCAGTCGTCTTTCATATTACGTAAGAAATCGCTCATTTCAAGGAATATTGTGCGCGTCATTGTGCAGAAGAACAGCGCCTGACCGTTGGCAAAATATTTTTGCTGTGTGGTATAATCGTCGGTATCAAGCGTGGGGGTAAGATTTTCGCCGTTGATACCTACATCTTTAAGCTTATTTATTACGTTTATTGCCTGCTCATTTACGGGTGAGGTTTTAGTCGGCTTAAAGTTAAACACAACCTTTTTAAGGTCGTTATCGTATTTAAGCACGGGTATGCCCGAGCCGTGGAATAGGTACGAGGTGCCCCAGCCTGTGCCGGCTATGCCGTAGCGATCCTTATTGCCGAAGCCTGCAACGCCGTCCAAATCCTTTTTGGCGGCTTTTGCGTACTCAATATACTTATCAATAGTCCACTCGCCCTTTTTAACAAGCTCGTAAGGACTTTCAAGACCCAATTCCTTAATAATATTCTTATTAAAGTTAATATTAAGCGTACCCAGCCAGTGCGGATAAATATCGCAGTTAAGCATATACGATTTACCGTTTACGGCGGTCATGTCAACAAGCGCGTGATTCCAGTATTCATTATTTAGATTAAGATTCGGTATTTTGTTTACATCTACTGCAAGACCGGCATTTATGAACGCACCTACCTCGTACATAGTGGGGGTTAAAACATCAGCCACCTTTTTGCCTGACATTATAGAGGTCTGATAGGTTGAAAAATATTTGCTGTACGGCGAATACTTATAGGTAATGGTACAGTTAAGCTCATCTTCAATCTTTTTCAGCATTTCAACACGTGCATTGTCCGCCTTTGAACCGTTTGAGGTACGCGTCCACGGCGACTCGTTAAAGTCCATTATTACAAACTCATACCCGTCAAGGTCGATTCCCTTTTTCAGCGGGTCCTTGCTCTCATCAGGCTTGCGCTCGTCAAACAGTCCCGCCTTTTTGGCATGCACACCGCCGCCTGATGAATTCGTGTCGGTTTTTCCGCCTTTGGAGCCGTCGTTTTTTGTGCCGCACCCGCAAACCGACGCCGCTATTATAAGCGACATCGCAAGCGCGCCGATGCGATAAAGTTTTTTCATATTGTTTTCTTCCTTTCTTTCTTTCCTGCGCCGATATAAATCCGGCAGCAGTATTAGTATTATATTTATCCAACAATACCGCTGGATTCAATACCCTGAACAAATTTTTTCTGTGCAAACAGGAAAACTATAAGCAGCGGCAGTATTACAAGTATTGCCGCGGTATTAAGCAGAATACCCGAAAACTTGGTTCCCACCGTAACGGGTGTACCGCCGAACGATATACTGCCCGCCTGCGATATTACCTTATTTAAAAGATTGGTATTAAGGAAAAACAGCGGAGTATAGTAATCGTCAGTCCACTGCCACGCAAACGAGAACAGAAAAACCGTTGTCATCATAGGCTTTGCCTGCGGCAGTATTACACGGAAAAAGGTTGTCATTACACCGGCTCCGTCAACCTCAGCCGCCTCGCTCAATGCCTGCGGCACACCCGCAAAAAACTGCCGCATAAGGAAAATATACAGTCCGTTTTTAAAGCCAAGCCCCGTTAAGGACAGCAATATATGCGGTACGGCGGAATCTGTAAGCTCTGCGGTTCTGCCTGTCAGCAGCTTAAACAGCCCCGCTATATCAAATTCCAAAAATTCCATATAATACGAAACACTCAATGCCTGCGGCGGTATCAGCAATGTAAATATCACCAGTGCGAATACAAGATTTTTACCGCGGAAATTGAAATGCGCGAAGCCGTAGCCGATATACGTACAAATCCCCGTTTGAAGCACCGCTGTCATAAGGGACAGAAGCGCAGTATTTCTGAGTGCCTCCCAATATTGGGTTTTTTCAATCACATTTTTGATATTTTCAAGGGTTGGATTGCGTGAAAGATAAAACACCGTATCGTCCGCAAGATCCTCCTGACTCATAAAAATTGAGGTGAACTTTATAATAAACGGGTAAATGATGATAAAGCAAAGACCCGCCAAAAGAATATATCTGACAAGTGAAAACAGCTTTTCAAGCGTTTTTTGCTTATATAAAGCGCCGTGCATCTTTTTAAATCCAGTATCTTTCAAAGCTGTCACCGCCCTTCGCTGCGCCGCTGTTTATAAGTAAACAAACCTATAAATGTAATCAATACCACAACAAGCACTGCAATAATTGCCGTATACGACCACGCCATTGCAGTGGCTATGCCGAAACGCCCCTGCTTGATGCCCGTATTGTAAATAAGGGTTATCAGTCCGTTCTGCGGGTTTGTAAACGAATCTATCAGGGAATAAAACAAATTAAGCAATATAAGCGGTTTCACCATCGGAAATGTGATTTTCCAGAAAGACTCCCAGCCGGTAGCGCCCTCAATTTTTGCCGATTCGTAAATAGAGGGTGAAATGGATTGAAGCCCTGCAAGAAATATCAGTATCTGCACACCCGACAAATTTTTTATTATAAAAAATTTTATTTAAATTTAAAATATTATAAATATTATTTGAGGCTGATACAACATAGCTTGTAATTTCGGTGCCGATCTTTATTTGTGAAACAAGCGCCTGTATATCCATCGCGCTTATGATACTGCCGCCCGCAGCACCCGTAGCCGCGCCGGAAATATCCATCATCGTATTTACCATACGGTTGGATTGTTCCGCCTGGGCGATAATACCCGTTGACAGAATAACCGGTATAAAGAATATCGCCCTGAAGATTGCGCGGCCGTGCATTTTCTGGTTAAGCAGAACCGCCACAAAAAGGCTTAAAATCAGTATAACCGGCACGTTAAATACCGAAAGACTGACCGAGCTTAACAGCGTTTTATTAAAATCGGCATTTTCAAGAAAAATGTTTTTGTAATTGCTCCACCCAACAAAGGTGTTTACCATACCGCTCTCGTCCGAAGAAAATGACTGAAAGCTGAAAATAATCGACTGCACAAAAACCTTTGAATAAATAAGCAAAAAACCCACCACAAAGGGAGCTATGAAAACCCATCCCCAAAGACCTTTTTTACGCTGCAAATCCATACGCCGTAAATTCATATTTCAACTCCCTTTCTTAAATCAGTATAAAATCGCGTGCCGGCACAACGGTATCGCCGTATTGATAACTGTTCTGACTGAAATTAACAAGCACCGCTCTGCCGCCGCTGTAATCCACTTTATAAATATCACGGGCGATCAGGGTACAATCCTCCATACCGCATCCGCGCACCGCGCCCAAAACCTTATTCAGGCGGTCGTAGGTCTGCTTGGCTTTGTCCTTCCAAACAGTATAATCTGTACTGTAATACTCATCGTAGCCGGCCTGTGACAGATATTCGGAATTATCATAATGTAGCAGGAAATATGCGCCTGTACCGTTTAACGCCGCTTCTAACACGGCGGTTTCGTAATCGCCCGAAAGGTTTAACGGCTCGCCCGCGTAATCGATAGATCCGTTTAAAACCATTGCGATGAACGGAACATCATACCCGTATTCGGAATATCCGCTTGAATGGGTAGGTATATTCAGAATATCGGATGCATACGGGAATACATAGGCATTTCCGCCGCGTATTAACGTGCCGCCCGCTGAACTGAATTTTTTGATTATTTCGGTAACATCGCTTTGTGTTTTACAGCGGTCGATATATTTTGACTGTGAGCTTGCGCTTAACCATTCGCCGACATCGCTTAAAGCAAAGTGATCAAGCCCTAATTTATTTACCGATTTTAAGGTTTTATTGCTCCTTGAAAGCGCAATATCCGAACGCAAAACATACTTTGAAGCTTTTTCATTCTCCGCCCCGGTAGCTAAAAGCGGCTTTGTGTAAACGCCTATTTTTTTATCCAACCGCAAAATGCTGTCCTTTTTCGGTGAAAATCCGTCAAACCATTTATCTTTTACCACAGTAACGGTTTCAAGCTGGGGATAAAATGCTATTCCGTTTTTATCCGTATAATCGGAAAGC
>ERZ834722.3333-NODE-3333-length-11049-cov-2.817537_pt1 | contig 11049 bp, 7 predicted proteins | sample MGYA00519576_ERZ834722 | MGnify/ENA primary metagenome ERZ834722 (study PRJEB31850, sample SAMEA3708759) | human gut metagenome | biome: human gut; feature: human-associated habitat; material: faeces | place: China | collected 2014 ...
AAACGTTCCAAATCCGAGAAGGAGCCCATTCGTTCCGGCAGGAGCGTCCGTGAAACTGCTGATCGCTCTTGCGGTGATCCCGTCACGCTCAAGCGCGGCCTGCAATGCGGTATCAGGGATAGTGGGATCAAGAAGGAGCGCGAGGTGAGGGCCGGCTTCAGTTTCTGACACCCGGCCAAGAGGTCCGAGTGACGAGCGAAGAGCATCCCGGAGGAGCGCGAAGCGCTTCCGGTAGTCCCGCGCCATCTTCCGGATGTGATGAGCGGAGCCGGGGCTCTCGAGATATTCGGCGAGAGCTGCCTGGAGCGATTCCGACGTAAAGCGATCCGTGAGAAGCTTTGCGCCGGCGAGTGCCTCTGCCTGCGGTTCCGGGAGCACGGCGTAGGCGAGCCTCAGCCCCGGGAACACCTGCAGCGTAAAGCTCTCCATATAGATCACGGCTTCATCCGCGCGTGGGAGCGACCGGATGGGAAAGCGGGGTTTGGCGCCCAGCGTCACAACCCCATCCGTATCCTCTTCGAGAATCCAGGCTCCCGTATCAAGCGTCAAGCGTAGGATCGCGGCTCGCCGCGCGTCCGCCATCGGGACCGACATCGGCATCTGGCTCGCCGGGGTGACGAGGATTCCCTTCGGTTTCAGGACGCCTTCCGGCGCCGTAAACACCATGCCTTCCCGATCGACCGGCACCGGGATCCGGCGGAGCCCCGCGAAATCGAGCACCTTCGCGTCAAGCGGGAGCATCGGGGCTTCAGTGAGAATGGCGTCGCCCGGCGTGAAAAGCGTGCCGGCGATAAGCGAGAGACTCTGCACGCTTCCCGTCGTAATGACGATGTTCTCCTCTCCGCACACGATTCCTCGCGTTTCCCGGAGCTTCGCCGCGATCACTTTCCGTAAGGGAGCGTAGCCGGCAGGAGGGCTGTAAAAGGTGTGCCGCCAAGGGCTTCGGGCGGTAGACGCGGCGATCTTCACCCAGTCCCGTTCGACCGTCTTCTCCATCGCAGACCCATAGATCTTGAACGGGCGGTTCTCAAAGTTTCCGGTACCCGCGGCCGCCGCGGCGCTCCGGGCCGCTTCCGCTTTCCGCGTCAAGGGGCGGGCGTGAACCGGCGGGTGTACGGGGCGAGGGGGTTCCGGGATCGGTTTTGTTTCCGCGACGAAGTAGCCGGAGGCGGGTTTTGAGACGGCGAACCCCGTCGCGGAGAGTTCCGCGTAGGCGCCGGCAACGGTGTTCGGGGCGACGCCGAGGTCAGACGCGAGACTCCGGATCCCAGGGAGCCTGTCCCCGGGTTTCAGCGCCCCGCGGCTCCGAAGCCGGATCAGTTCCCGCGTGATCTGCTTCCCGACCGGGAGTTTCCCGTTTTTCCGGATATGAATGGGGACTGACACCACCGGTTTTTTCTTTGCTTCCACGGGAACTTCCTTTATTGCTATCTGTATCAGTGAGATAGTACCAAACTGTATCAGTCGCACGCAAAGTCCCTAGGTAGAATGTCTGTCATCAGAGTCGTTCCCGGACTCACCCCACCCTATGAGGATTCCATCATGAATTTCGTTTGCACCTGCTGCGGAAAGAAGGTTTCGACCGATACGAAGGCGCCGGCGTGTGACTGCGGCGGACTGTTTGAGCTCGACTTCGTGCCTCCGGCCTGGGACGACTCGAAGATTGACCGCGATACCTGGAGCCTCTTCCGGTACCGGGCGTTCATGGCGCTCGAAGGAGACGCGTGGAAAGAGGTCACGATGGGAGAAGGAATGTCGCCTGTGATCCCCTTCTCGGACGACGTCCTCGTAAAAATGGATTACTGCATGCCGACCTTGTCCTTCAAGGACCGCGGAGCGGCAGCGCTCGTCGCTCACATGAAGTCGATCGGGGTTAAGAAGTGCGTGCAGGACTCGTCCGGCAACGCCGGGATCGCGGTCGCGGCCTATGGGGCGCGCGCCGGGATCGAGTGCGAGATCTACGTGCCTGAAGGCACCAGCCCGAAAAAGATCGCGATGATCGAGGCGTTCGGGGCGAAGGCGGTGGTGGTGCCGGGTGACCGTGACCACTGCGCCGATGTCTGCCGCGCGAAGGTTCGGGATGAAGGCGCGTACTACGCGAACCACGTTTTCAACCCCTTCTTCTATGAAGGAACGAAGACCTACATTTACGAGGTCTTTGAGCAGCTGCACCGGATGCCCGAAAACATCTTTATCGAGCTTGGGAACGGGACACTCTTTATCGGTGCCGTGAAGGCGCTTGAGCACCTCTACGCCTCGGGCGCGATCGATCACTTCCCGCAGGTGATCGCGGTCCAGGGCGCGAACTGCGCGCCGTTCGCCGAAACGATCGCGGAGGGCGCCGAACATATCGTCTCTATTACCCCGAAGCCCACGATGGCGGAAGGGCTCGCGATCGGGAAGCCCGCGAGGGCGGACGAAATCCTCGCGATGATCCGGAAGCATAAGATCCGCATCGTCTGCGCCGCGGAAGAGGATATCCTCCCCGCCCGGGCGGAACTCGCGCACCGCGGGATCTACGCGGAGCACACGACCGCCGCGTCGCTCGCCGCTTACTACACGTACTGCCGGCAGTATGGCCCGACGCATGACGCGCTGCTTTCGATGTGCAGCGCCGGGATCAAGAGCGATCACTGAGAACCGAAAAAAAATGGCGCGGACGCCTTAGAAAGCGCCGCGCCGAGTCTGAATAACAAAAAGAGCGCCTCAATGAAGAGGCGTCATAAAAACATATCCTTTGAGGGGCTTAAAGAAAAAACCCGCGGCGCGCCTGGGTGAGGCGTATCGCGGGTTCTTTTTGTCTTCCAGTTTTTACGGTGGAGGACCGCCGCTCAGATTAGCGCTCCGATCAATCGATCGAAATCATCTGCTTCGCGGCCTTTTCTTCCTTCGTGATCTTCGGGATCGAGACCGTCAGGATGCCGTTTTCGTAAGAGGCCTTGCAATCCGCCTGCTTCACGCCTTCACCCACATAGAACGTACGGGCGCAGGAGCCGGAAGAGCGTTCCTGACGGATCAGGTGACCTTCCTTCTTCTCTTCTTCCTTGTGGCTCTTGGAGGCGGAAACCGTAAGATAGCCGTCCTTCAGTTCAGCGGAGATTTCTTCCTTCTTGAAGCCCGGGAGGTCGATCGCGAGCTCATAGCCCTTGTCGGTCTCGCGGATATCAGTCTTCATCAGGCGGTCAGCGTTCTTGCCAAAAACCGTAGTGGAAGGATCCGGGAATTTGAAACCAGAGAACACATCAAACGGATCAAAAATGTTCAGAGGGGATTCATCAAAAATAGTAGGAACATTTGCCATAATTATCACTCCATTATGGCCGTCGTCTGAACGGTCAACACTTGATTAACAGGGACTTAACCCTGATTTGTATAGGGGGATGAGCGGATGTTTGTACTTCTTTTCATCCCCCTGCAATAAATATTATGGGGGCGGTTTTTATTTTTTCAAGGGGTCAGAAAATTTTTTTATAAGACACGGAAAATTTCTTTCCTGAATCACGGTAAAAGAGAAAAAGGTAACGAAGAAACGACAGAGGCAAAAAAAGCGCGCCGGGGAAAACCGACGCGCTTTATGTTTCCGACGCGCCCTGTCGGGAGCAGGGCACTGCGGATTTTTATTGCCGATTACTTGCCGACGTAAGAGGCGGCGCTGTTACCGGAAATACGGCCGAAGGTGACGATGTCAGCCACAGCGTTGCCGCCGATGCGGTTTCCGCCGTGCACGCCGCCCGTCACTTCGCCAGCCGCGAAGAGACCCGGGATCGGCTTCTTCTGCTTATTCAGCACTTCAGCCTTCGGGTCGATCTTCACGCCGCCCATCGTGTGATGGATGCCGGGGGTGACTTCAGCGACATAGAACGGAGCCTTATCAAGGCGGATCACCATTTCGGGACGGCCAAAGAGATCGTCCTTCTTGTTGTCGTAGGCCTTCCAGTACTGATCAAAGCTCGCCTGGACGACCTTCGGATCAGCGCCGATCATCTTCGCGACGTCAGCCACCGTGTCGCACTTCTTCATGAGACCTTCGGAGACGTAGCTGCGGAGCATCTTGTTCTTCTTGTAGATCGAGTCATCGACCACGAGGTACGCGATGCCGCCCGGCTGCTTAAGCTCATTCGCGGAGACCACGTCGCGGGTCAGCAGTTCGTTTGTGAAGCGCTTGCCGTTCTTATTCAGCAGGAACCCGCCGCGGGCACGCATCGATTCGGAGATCAGAGCGCCGTTCCTCTTGATGACGGTCGGGTGAATCTGAATCTGCTCGATATCGGTGAGCGACGCGCCGACCTGCTGCGCGAGGACGATACCGTCACCGGTCGCGCCCGGGTGGTTGGTCGTGGAGAAGCCCTTCAGTTCAGGACGATACTTTTCCACCATCTTGTGGTTCGCGCCGAAACCGCCGGTGGCAAGCACCACGGCCTTCGCGTTGATCACTTCCTTGCCCTTCGGGGTCTGAACTTCGACGCCGGCGACCTTGCCGTTCTTCATGATGATCTTCGTCACGCGGTTATTGAGACGCATATCGATATGGTCTTTATCCGCGCGTTCACCGAGGACCCGCATCAGTTCAATACCGACCGGAGACCCATCGCACGGTCCATGACCACGGGCCTTCGTCTGACCGCCGCCGCGACCCATGCGGTGGCAGAACTTGGCGCCGAGCGACAGAAGCCACTCTTCAGCGCCCGCGGCGTTCTCGGTCAGCGTCTTCAGAAGCGCCGGGTTATTGAGGTTGTGGCCGCCTTTCATCGTGTCGGCGTAGAAAATGGCAGGCGAATCGTCCGTCACGCCGTCCGCGATCTGCTGCTTCGTGCCGGCCGCGTTCATGCCGCCTTCGGAGCGGTTGGAGTTGCCGCCGAAGTAGGCCATCTTCTCGAGGACGATCACCTTCGCGCCGCGCTCAGTCGCCGTAATGGCGGACGAGAGCCCCGCGCCGCCCGAACCCACGACCACAATATCAGCGGATTCAGCAGCAAAAGCCGGGCTCGCGACCATCATGGAAAGAGCAGCCGCAATCAGAGTTTTTTTCATCTTCTCTCCTGTGTATGTATAGGAACACAACAATGACTATCTTACTTTAGTCATACCGGTTTTTGAAATAATTTTTAACAGTCATTGACGTAAAATCAACAATCAAACGGGATTTGCGTTTCCTGGAACAGAAAATCGCTTTTGGTGGATGAGATTAACCCGAGTAAGAAGGCTTATTTCATCGGGCAAAAGTGTTTTATCGGTTCCGTTTTATTGAGACGTTCCTGTGTACACGGTTATTCCGCGCGCAGTTTCCGAAAATGTACCGGTATCTGTTACGTCCGTATGAATTACTTCAGCCGTTCTTTAAACCCGTACATAACCCGGTTCCGGAGCTCCCTTTGTTTCAGCCTGTAAAAGAGCGGGTTTATCCGTAACCCGCGGACATAAGATTGATGATCTGTGAAACGGGGAAAGACGTATGGAGTTCCGGCTTTCCCCTCAGATACCCCGACGAAAAAAAGGAAAAAAAATGCAGAAGACTCTCTCGCGCCGGAGCGCGATCGCCCTTTCCGCCGCCGCTGCCGCCGCTATCGCGGCCCGCCCCGCGGCTGCCCGTCCGGCTGTTGTCCCCGTGATCTGGGACGGAAAGAAAATGTATGAGACGTTCAAGGCTCAGGGCGCCGGATTCTCCTACCCCGGTCCCGCGGACCGTCCGGTCGCCTATGTGGCGATCGATCCCCAGTGCCCGGACTGCATGAAGTTCACGGAAAACGTGAAGCCGTTGCTCTCAAAGGTCAACGTGATCTTTTTCCCGATCGCGTTCCTGAACATCAACTCCGAACCCCAGGGCAGCACGATCCTCGCGTCGAAGGAACCGTGGAAGAAGTATGACGAGCAGCATGAGCATTTCCGCGACCCCGAGTTCCGCGGTATCCGCTATGACCTCGCGAAGCTCCCGGATGACCTGCGGAACAAGGTCTGGACGAACACGAAGCTGCACCGCCGGGCCGGCTGCCGCGCGGTGCCCTACGGCGTCTTCAAGAATTCGAAGGGCGAATATAAGCCGTTTGACGAGAACCTCTCGACCGAGGAACTCGCCGCGCTCTTTGAAGTGAAGCTCTGATTAATAATCTGAAGCTGAAATAAATGACGGGAGAACTCCTGACCTGAGTTCTCCCGTTTTGTTTTGGGTTCAATCGTCTCAGAGGCCGGTCTTTCCCACATACGCCGCGGACTTCGCGCCGGCGATGAGGCCGAACGTGACAGCGTCTGTCAGCCCATTCCCCGGCATCATGTTGCCGCCCTGAACTCCGGCTGTCACTTCCCCCGCGGCGTAGAGTCCCGGAATCGGGGTGTCACCGGATCCGAGAACCTCAGCCCGGTCATTGATTTTGATTCCCCCAAGTGTCGCGAGAACGCCGGGTTTCACCGCCGCGACGTACCAGGGACCCTGATCAAGCCGAACCCGCATTTCGTAGCGCGCGAAATCCTGATCGAACTTCCGGTCGTACGCCCGGTAGTAACGATTGAGGGTTGACTTCACAGCGGCGGAGTTCGCGCCGATCGCTTTGGCGACCGCGGCGACCGTCCCGCAGCGCTTCATGAGCCCCTGGTCCACGTAGGTTTGAAGGGCTTTATCGGCGTCAAAAATTTCGCTGTCGATCACGAGGTACGCCGAGTGCCCGGACTGCTTCAGGATGTCCTGCGACACGATATCCCGGATCCCGGTTTCGTCCGTAAAGCGCTTCCCTGATTTATTAAGGAGGATTCCGCCCCGCGCCCGCAGGGCTTCCTCGATCGGGACATTCCCCTTCACGCTCACGGTCGGTCGGATCTCGAGCTGATCGAGGTCGAGGAGCAAAGCGCCCGCCGCCCGAGCGATCACGAGCCCGTCCCCTGTCGCGCCCCGGAAACCGACCGGAGCGATCCCTTTAAGAGACGGGTGAACCTGGTTCACGAGCGCCGAGTACGCGGCAAAGCCTCCGGTCGCGAGGACCACGGCTTTCGCTTTGATCTGATAGCGGCCTTTCGGGGTCTGGACCTCGATTCCTGATACTTTTTGGTCCGCGAGGATGAGTTTTGTCGCGCGGGCCTGGGTTCTGAGGTCGACCTGGCTCTGAAGGGCCTTCGCTTTCAGAACCTGGATGAGGCGGGGACCGACCGCGGTTCCGTCGCAGGGCGCCATGAGGCGCGGCCGCTCTTCGCTCCCCACGGGGGTGATCCGGAGGCAGAGTTTGGCGCCAAGGGTTTCGAGCCACGCGAGCGCCGGGGCGGAAGTCACCGTCATCGCGCGGACGAGGGCCGCGTCGTTAATCTGGTGCCCGTACCGGATCGTGTCCGCGGCGAAAAGCGTCGGGGAGTCCCCCGTGATCCGGGCGGCTGCCAGATCAGGAGTCGCGGCAGCATTGAGCCCGAGTTTCGCGAACGCGGTGTTCCCGCCCGCGTCAGTCGTTTTCTCAAGCAGAATCACTTTCGCGCCGCGCGCTGCCGCGCCGATCGAGGCGGAGAGGCCTGCCGCGCCCGCGCCCACCACGACCACATCCGCGGTTTCAGCGGCGAAGGCAGAGGGGGAGCCAAGGGAAAGCGCCAGGGCGGCCGCGAGAACAGTCTCTTTCATGAGCCAATTCCTCAGGACGAAGTGAAAGTTCTTTAAATAATAGCGCCTGAGGGGTGGGGGAAAATTGGGCAAAAAAAACCGCAGCGATCTGAGGAGAGAGAAAGATCGCGTGCGGGTCTAGCAAAACACTACAAAGCACTACTGGAGAAAATTGAGCACCGCATGAAGCGGTTCACGCGGTGCTCACTTCGGAGACCTCCGGGATGGACCTTTGGAGAGAGAGTTGGTCCTCCCGGATTGTTTGAAGCTTTTACTTCGCTATTACTTACCGATGTACTTCAGAGCGGAGTTAGCGGAGATGCGGCCGAAGGTGATGATGTCAGCCACAGCGTTGCCGCCGATACGGTTGCCGCCGTGCACACCGCCCGTCACTTCACCCGCGGCGAAGAGGCCAGGGATCGGCTTCTTCTCGGGGGTCAGGACTTCAGCCTGCGGGTCGATCTTCACGCCGCCCATCGTGTGATGGATGCCGGGGGTGACTTCAGCGACGAAGTACGGAGCCTGGTCCATACGGATCAGCATTTCGGGGCGCCCGAAGAGATCATCCTTCTTGTTATCGAAGGCCTTGTGGTACTGATCGAAGCTCGCCTGGACAACCTTCTCATCCACACCGATCAGCTTCGCGACGTCAGCGATCGTGTCGCACTTCGTCATCAGCTTCTCAGCCGTGTAGTTCTGAGCCATCTTGTTCTTCGAGTAGATGGAGTTGTCGATCACGAGGTAAGCGATTCCGCCCGGCTGCTTCAGTTCGTTAGCGGACACCACGTCGCGCGTCAGGAGCTCATTCGTGAAGCGCTTGCCGTTCTTGTTCAGCAGGAAGCCGCCGCGGGCACGCATCGATTCAGAGATCAGAGCGCCGTTCTTCTTGATAACGGTCGGGTGAATCTGGATCTGCTCGATGTCGGTGAGGCCAGCGCCAACCTGCTGGGCGAGGATGATGCCGTCACCGGTAGCGCCCGGGTGGTTCGTCGTGGAGAAGCCCTTCAGTTCAGGACGATACTTCTCAACCATCTTGTGGTTCGCGCCAAAACCGCCGGTCGCGAGAATCACAGCCTTCGCGTTGATGGTTTCCATTCCCTTCGGAGTCTTCACCTGGACGCCGGACACCTTGCCGTTCTTCATCAGGATCTTCGTCACGCGGTTATTGAGACGCATGTCGATATGATCCTTATCCGCGCGTTCGCCAAGCACACGCATAATTTCGATACCGACCGGCGAACCATCGCAAGGACCATGACCGCGGGCACGGGTCTGGCCGCCGCCGCGACCCATACGATGGCAGAAGTGAGCGCCGAGGTCGAGGAGCCATTCTTCAGCGGAGGCAGCGTTTTCCGTCAGAGCCTTGACGAGCGCCGGGTCATTCAGACCGTGGCCGCCGCGGATCGTATCAGCGGCGAAGCGTTCCGGCGTGTCGTCCGTGATGCCGTGAGCCTTCTGCTGCTTCGTGCCGGCGGCGTTCATTTCACCTTCGGAGCGGTTGGAGTTGCCGCCGAAGTAGGCCATCTTCTCAAGCACGATAACCTTGGCGCCCTTTTCGGTCGCGGTGATGGCGGAGGACAGGCCAGCGCCGCCCGAACCGATAATGACGATGTCGGTGGATTCAGCGGCGAACGCGGGGGTCGCCATCATGACGGCAAGCATGCTTGCCAGAATGGTCTTTTTCATTTTCTCTCCCAGAGATTTGAGTTCATAGACGGTTAAAAAAGTTCGTATGGATTAGTTCGTCCGTCTATGTAGAACGGATTATTCCGGAAAAAATAGGGTATTTCTGTGATAAAAGTCACGGTAATTTTTCGTGTACGGGACATAACGGACAAAACCGAGCCGGAAACTGCCTGAAAACATGGGGTCACGGGACGGGTTATCAAGGAAAACCCGAACAGGTGTTTTTTATTGGCAAATGGGGGAAAACCGCGTGACGGGTTCCCTTGAGGCAGAGAGCGGGGGGATCGAAAGGGGTTCGCTTACCCCATTCGGAATCCGCCGTAAAGCCCCGTGCGTCAGGGGTTTCCAAGAAAAATCAAAGCGGAAAAGAACGTTTCATAAATCATTTAGTTACTTTCGCTATATCCGATAGATAACACGGTTATTTCTGTAGACCGGACGCGAATCCGGGCGTTAATATCGACGTATCTGAAATAAGAACCGCGGGGTCTCTTCCGAGGAGCCGCGGTCTCTGAAGGACTGAGTGATGATCGAGATATCGCGCAGAAAACTATTGGCGGCCGGGGCCGCGGGTGCCGCGGCGGCGGGCGCAGCGGAAGCGCTTCCGACCCGGCCCTGGATCCGCTATCAGGCGGAACGGGCCACCGCGAACGCGAGGGCCCGGTGGCGTGCGGATATGATCCGCGAAACCTATCGGATGGTGTGGGTCGCGCCGGATTGGAACGCGAAGGAGATGTTCGAGGCGTTTATCGGGCCGGATGGAATCCCGACTCACGGCGCGGCCTGCGTGACGTACCCGGGAGACCCGGGGAGACGGATGGCGTTTGTCGCGATCGATACGCAGGACCCGAACTCGATCACCATGCTGCGGACCTTCAAAAAGCTTTCGCACCTCATCGACTTTCATATCTTTCCGCTCGCTTTCCTCGGCCCCGTGTCCGAGTTTCAGGGGGCGACAATCCTCGGAGCGCCGAACCGGGCGCTCGCGATGGACGATCAGATCACGCTCTTCAGCCAGAAAGGCTCGAACGGCATTGAGTACGACGTGAGCCGGATCTCGGAAGATTCCGAACGGAAAATCTGGGCGAACACGAACCTCTTCCGGGCGACCCGCGGCGTTGATGTGCCCTTTGGGGTCTATCTCGGGATGGATGGGGGATACCGCCCCTTCAATAACCAGCCGGACTGGGATCACTATCTCGCGCTCTTCGATCTCGTGAAGGCGAAGTAGGAGGGGACGGAAGATGATGGAAGAAAAGAAACAGGAAGAGCGAGGTGTTTCCCGCCGGATGGCGGCCGGGACGGTCCTCGCCGCGGCGGCGGGCCTCGTGATTGCGAAAGACGCGGCCGCGAGCCAGCTCGCGACCGGGTCGTCTGTGGTGCCTTACGCCGAACTGATTGACGGGGCGCTGGAATCCGCCTCCTGGGCAGAGGCGCATACCCGGGCGGATCCCCACTACGCGATCCTGAAGAAAGTGATGATCCCGTTTGGCTGGAACGGGAAAAAGATGATCGACGCGTTTTCGGGCCAGGTCCCGATGCTGCAGCAGGGGTCGCGGGGGTTCTCGTACCCGGGACCCGAAGGGCGGCCCGTGGCGTACTTCGTCTTTGACACGCAGGGCGAGAACTCTATTCGGATGATCGAGCGGCTGAAGCCGCTGCTTCACGACATCGATATCCACTTCTACCCGGTCGCGTACCTCAACTGGCGCTCCGGCCCTCAGGGGGCGCAGATACTCGGGGCGGCGGAACCGTGGCGGGCGCTCGATCACCACATCGTTCGCTTCAGTGAT
>ERZ834722.3337-NODE-3337-length-11037-cov-10.146512_pt1 | contig 11037 bp, 8 predicted proteins | sample MGYA00519576_ERZ834722 | MGnify/ENA primary metagenome ERZ834722 (study PRJEB31850, sample SAMEA3708759) | human gut metagenome | biome: human gut; feature: human-associated habitat; material: faeces | place: China | collected 2014 ...
CTTTGTCGGTATTAGCACCTTGTTGTTACAGGTTGCTGTGGAGTCTTTGAGCCGATTCTCTCGTCCACTCTTGATAATATGTTTTTGTTTATTATAGTCATTTAATTTTTATTTGTCAATACATTTTCTTTGGTTTTATATTTGATTTTCTTTTCATTTATTTTTTTCAAACTTTTTTCTTATAAAAAACGAGTTTTATTTTCGGCAATATTGTATAAATCGTTTAAAATGCCTTTTTTTGCCCGATTTTTGTAATTTTCTCTTGAAATTTGTGATTTTTGTGAGATAATATTATGGTATGAACGAGTGCCTTGTGACAGGACTGTCTGCATCTTTGTTGTTTTGTCACAGATAAAAGGAGAAAAAATGAAGAATTGTGCCGTTATCCTCGCAGGCGGCGAGGGCAAAAGAATGAAATCCGACAAACCGAAAACATTGTCGGAGGTGCTCGGCAGACCGATGCTCTGCTGGGTTATGTCGGCTTTAAGGAAAGCCGGTATTGACGACATCTGTGTTGTCAAGGGCTTTAAAAAAGAGTGTGTCGAAGAGTATCTTTCAACCCTCGATTTTTCCGTTGAAAGCGTGTTTCAGGCTGAAAGACTCGGAACAGGTCATGCTGTGATGATGGCAAAGGATTTCCTTAAAAAGCACAGCGGCAATGTTGTTATTCTCAACGGCGACGCTCCGTTTATGGACAGCAAGACTATTGAGGATTCTTTAAAGGCTCACATCGAAAACGATTGTGCCGCAACGGTTATTTCCGCAAAGGTTGACGATCCGACAGGTTACGGCAGAATTGTCCGTGACGAAAACGGAAATCTGCGTGCAATTGTTGAGCAGAAAGACGCTGATGAGGAAACTCTCAAAATAAATGAAGTAAACTCGGGCGGTTTCTGGTTTGATTGTCAGCTTCTTCTTTCGGTTCTCGACAGAATCAAGTCGGATAACAGCGCAAAGGAATATTATCTTCCCGACGCAATCAAGCTTTTGCTTGAGGACGGAAGAAAGGTCGGAGCATTCACGGCTCAGTGCAGTGATACAGTTCTGGGTGCAAATGATCCGGCTCAGCTTGAACAGCTTAACGAAATTGCAAGGGCAAAGGGTTACAGCTGTTAATTGCTCGGTTAATCATTGGTAAACATATACTACACACATTAAAATTCAAAGGAGTTATTGCAATGAATTTTCACGGTAAGGACATTAAAATTTTCACCGGCAGTTCAAATGTTGATGTAGCTCAGGGAATTGCAGGCTGTCTTGGTCTGCCGCTTGGTAAGAGTGACTGTACACAGTTCTCAGACGGCGAAATCTCTGTTTCTCTTCACGAATCTGTTCGTGGCAGCGACTGCTTTATTGTTCAGTCAACCTGTGCTCCCGTCAACGACAATCTTATGGAAATGCTCATAATGATTGATGCCATGAAGCGTGCATCTGCTGCAAGAATCACAGTTGTTATGCCATACTTCGGCTATGCAAGACAGGACAGAAAAGCTAAGGCAAGAGATCCGATCTCGGCTAAGCTTTGTGCAGACATCATCACCTGTGCAGGTGCTGACCGTGTGCTTACAATGGATCTTCACGCAAATCAGATTCAGGGCTTCTTCAACATTCCTGTTGACCACCTTCAGGGTGCATCACTTCTCGCAAACCATATGAGAGAGAAAATCGGCGGCAAAAATGATGATTATATTGTTGTTTCTCCTGACCTCGGTTCTGTAACCCGTTCAAGAAACTTTGCATCAAAAATCGGCACAGGTCTTGCTATTATCGACAAGAGAAGACCGAAGGCTAATGTTTGTGAAGTTATGAACATCATCGGTGACGCAAAGGGTAAGAAGGTTATCCTTGTTGACGATATGATTGACACAGCAGGTACTCTCTGCAATGCCGCTAACGCTATTGTTGAAAAGGGCGGTGCAACAGAGGTTTACGCTTGCGCTACTCATGCAGTTCTTTCAGGTCCTGCAATCGAGAGAATTCAGAACAGTGCCATCAAGGAAGTTGTTCTTCTTGACACAATTCCTGTTCCGAAGGAAAAGATGATTGACAAGTTCACAATTCTTCCTGTTGCTCCTACATTTGCAGAGGCTATCGCAAGAATCTACAACGACAAACCGTTCACAGCCGCTTTCGGTTGATAAGCGAACAATTTAATTATGTGAATAAACAGGCGGGTTTTAACTAACCCGCCATTTCGCTGTTTTACTGCAAATTTTTCATAAGTGAAAATGTATAATGTAATAATGAATTCTATATTAGTATAAGGATATAAGGAAAACGGATATGTTCGGAAAAAACAAATCAACGGGTTCAATCGAGTACATTGTAGTGGGACTCGGCAACCCCGACAGAAAATACGAAAACACTCGTCACAACGCAGGCTGGCTTGCAATTGACCACATTGCCGACAAGCTCGGTTGTGATGTGAACAAAATAAAATACAAAAGCTTTATCGGCACTTGCACTGTAAACGGCGCAAAAGTTATGCTGATGAAACCCACAACATATATGAACAACAGCGGTCAGGCAGTTGTTGAGGCGATGAACTTCTACAAAATCCCACCCGAAAATGTCATTGTAATTTTTGACGATATCTCGCTTGATGTCGGAAAAATGCGTATCCGTTCAAAGGGCAGTGACGGCGGTCAGAGGGGAATGCGCAGTATCATCTATCTCAGCGGAAGCGATAAATTCCCACGCATCAAGGTTGGCATAGGCGCAAAGCCAAATCCCGACTGGGACCTTGCCGACTGGGTGCTTTCAAAGTTCACTTCCGATGAAATGAAAAAGCTTGATGAAATTTTTGACAATGCCGAAAAAGCAATCGAGCTGATTATTGACGGCAAAACCGACCGTGCTATGAATTTGTTCAACTGAAAAGGGACAAAGAAATGAATAATCTCAACTTTCTTGTTGATGTCCTCAAAGAGTCACCCGTTTTCAAAACGCTTGAAAAGAATGTCAAGCCGGGCAGAACGGTCTGTGCTTCGGGACTTTCAACAATTAACAAATCAAATATTATCTATGCGCTGTGCCGCCTCAAGGGCGTCATGGCATTTTGTCTTGCCTCCGATGAAAAAGAGGCGCAGACTTTGTGCAACGATCTTTCGTGCATGGGACTTCGTGCCTATGTTTATCCCGTGCGTGACTTCAACTTTCTTGACTTTCAGAGCCGTTCGCACGAGTACGAGCACGCAAGACTTAAAGTTTTGCTCAAACTTCTCAACCACGAATGTGATGTTGCAATTGCGTGTGTTGATGCGGCGGCACAGCTTACCGTTCCGAGAAATGTGCTTGAACAGTCGGTTATTGAATTTGAAGAGGGCAAGGAGCTATCGCTTGAAAAGGCGACAAAGGCGCTTACTCTGCTCGGCTACGAACGCTTTGATGCGGTAGAGGGCAGCGGTCAGTTTTCGCTGAGAGGCGGTATTCTCGACTTCTTTATGCCCGACAGCGACTATCCCGTGAGATGTGAATTTTGGGGCGATGAAATTACCGACCTCAGCTATTTTGACATTGAAACACAGAGAAGATTTAAAAAGGCTGACAAAATTACGCTTTCGCCCTCAACCGAAATCGTAATTGAGGACAGAGCCGCCCTTGCCGATAAAATTGAACACAAGGCAAAGCTCCTCCGTTCCAAGAACAGCGCCAAAGCCAAGGAAAAACTTTTTTCAGAGGCAGAGCTTATCCGCAGCGGTGCAATGATTGCCAATGCGGACAAATTTATCAATCAGATTTACGATAAGCCCGAGTCGCTTTTTGATTATCTCGACAGGAATACCCTCGTTTTTGCGTCCGAATTTACTGCAATTCAGGAACGGGGAAAGTCAATGGACTTTATCAGCAATGAAACCCTTATGCAAGGCTTTGAGGACGGAACTCTTTGCAGAGGTTTTGACCGCTTTGCGCTCACATTCAACGAATGTACCGAGTTTTTGCAAAGTCACGGAACAATCGTGCTTGAAAACTTTGTTCACGGAAGTATGCCTATCAAGCTGTCGGAAATCATCAGCTTTTCAACAAAACAGCTCTCGGCATGGGGCGGTTCGTATAAACAGCTAAAAGAAGATGTTGACGGACTTTTTACCCCCGAAAGCAAGGGCGTTATATTTGCAGGAACAGAAAGAGCCGCCAAAAATCTTTGTGACACCTTTAACGCAGACGGCATAAACGCTGTTTACAGCGAGGGTGCGGATAAGATTTCAAAGGGCGAACTGCTTGTTATGCAGGGCGCATTGAGTGCGGGCTTTGAGTATCCGTCACAAAAGTTTTTTGCAATAACCTACAGTCAGGTTTCGTACCGTCCCGAAAAGTCCAAAAAGAAGAAAAAAAAGACGGGACAGGAAATTTACAGCCTTTCCGAGCTTGCCCCCGGTGATTATGTTGTACACAATGTTCACGGTATCGGTGTGTTCGGCGGTATAAGAAAAATTGATACTCACGGAGTTATAAAGGACTATATCAAGATTGACTACGCAAAGGGCGATGTGCTTTATGTGCCTGTCACACAGCTTGATATGGTTGCAAAATATATAGGTCCGAAAGAGGATTCAAGGGTTAAGCTTAACCGACTCGGTTCGGGCGACTGGCAAAAGGCAAAGGCAAGGGTTAAAACCTCTGTCAAGGACATTGCCAAGGAGCTTATCGAGCTTTACTCACAGCGTATGAAAGCCAAGGGCTATGCCTTTTCGGCAGATAACGAGTGGCAGAGAGATTTTGAACTCAGCTTTGAATATGACGAAACTCCCGACCAGCTGCGTTGTTGTGAGGAAATCAAGCATGACATGATGCGTTCGTCGCCGATGGACAGACTTCTCTGCGGTGATGTCGGATTCGGCAAAACAGAGGTTGCACTCCGTGCCGCCTTTAAGTGTATTGCAGATTCAAAGCAATGCGCATTGCTCTGCCCCACAACAATCCTCGCATGGCAGCATTATCAGACGGTAATCAAGCGTTTTGAGGGCTATCCCGTTCGTGTGGAACTGCTTTCAAGATTCCGTACAGCAAAACAGCAGAAAGAAATTCTCCAAAAGCTAAAGCGAGGAGAAATTGATATGATTGTCGGAACTCACAGACTTGTGCAGAAGGATGTTGAATTTCGTGACCTCGGACTTGCAATCATAGATGAGGAACAGCGTTTCGGTGTTGCCCAAAAGGAGAGGTTCAAGGAACTGTGCAAAAATGTCGATGTGCTTACGCTTTCGGCTACTCCTATTCCGAGAACCCTCAATATGGCAATGAGCGGTCTGCGTGATATGAGCGTTATCGAAGAAGCTCCGACAAACCGTCAGCCTGTTCAGACCTATGTGCTTGAACACGATGATGCGGTTATCAACGAGGCAATCCGCCGTGAACTCCGCCGTGGCGGTCAGGTGTTCTATCTTCACAACAATGTTGAAACAATTTCTTCATGTGCCGCAAAAATTCAGGAGGCTGTTCCCGAGGCAAAAATCGCAATCGGTCACGGCAAAATGAAAGAGGGCGAACTCAGCGAAGTTTGGCGACAGATGCTTGAACAGGAGATTGATGTGCTTGTCTGCACGACAATTATCGAAACGGGTGTCGATTTGCCGAATGCCAACACCCTTATTATAGAAAATGCCGACTGTATGGGACTTTCGCAGTTGCATCAGCTCAGAGGCCGTGTGGGCAGAAGTTCACGAAGGGCATATGCCTACTTTACCTTCAGACGGAACAAGGTTCTCACGGAGATTCAGCAGAAAAGGCTTGCCGCAATCAGGGAATTTACAGAATTCGGCAGCGGCTTCCGCATTGCAATGCGTGACCTTGAACTGCGAGGTGCGGGCAATATTATGGGCGCACAGCAGCACGGGCATATGGAATCGGTCGGTTACGATATGTACCTCAAGCTTCTTGATGAGGCAGTAAGCGAGGAAAAGGGCGAGCAGAATGTCACAAAAGACCTCGACTGTCTTATTGATATTTCGGTTGACGCTCATATTCCCGAAAGCTATGTTGAAAGTCTTACACTTCGTCTTGATGTTTACCGCAGAATTGCCGATATCCGCAGTAACGAGGACGCAGACGATGTTATTGACGAGCTGCAGGACAGATTCGGCAAGATTCCGAACTCGGTTCTCGGACTTATCGACATTGCCCTTGTGCGTAACAAGGCTTACTCAATGGGCATTTACGAAATCAGACAGAACGGCACAACACTCATGCTCTTTGTAAACGAACTCAAATCCCCTCAGGTTGCCGACTTGCTCATTGCTTTGGGCGGAAAGGCAAAGCTTGTTGCCGGAGCAAAACCGTGCGTTGCGGTTGAGTGCAAAAACAGCTCCGCTCCGCTTGAAATCCTCACCAAAATTTTCGGTGTGCAGTAATTTTACGGCATTAAACCGTGATTTGTTAAGAAAAAACCTCCCGAAAGTACAAAAAAGCTGTTTTTCGGTGGAAATTCTCAACAAAATTTTATAAAAATGTAGACAATGACGATTTTTTTGTGTATAATCGTAAGGTACATTATCCTGTGAAAGTGTGTTTGCAGGACACTTTGCATTTAATTTTTCAGAAGGACGGTAAAAAACTATGAAGCCTAATATCAAGGTTGGTTCATTTTTACTTGCAATTGTTATGATGTTTTCGGTTTTTGCAATTGCAGGTTGTACACCCACAACTCTTAACAAAGAATGGTCGTATAAGACAAGCGACAACGAGCTTGCCATCGGCGTTTATATCTACTCACTCAATGCAGCTTACAGTCAGGCTGAGTCATTTGCTAAAAAGCTTGACGATTATGATTCGACATCTGACAAGTGGCTTGATGAAAAAATCAAGGACGATGACGGCAACGAGCAGGTTGCAAGAGAGTGGATTAAAGATCAGGCTAAGAAAATGTGCCTCAGCTACCTCGTAGTTGACGAACAGCTTAAAAAGGAAAATGTAAACATCGGTCAGGCAACTCTTGACTCCGCAACAAGTCAGGCTGAAACATACTGGAATGTTGGTCCGTATGCGTCACAGGGTTATGTAATGCCGATGAAGAATCAGTATGAAAAGTACGGCGTTTCACTCGACAGCTTTGCATACTGCACAACTCTCTACAACACAAAGTATGAGGCTCTCTTCAAAGCAGTTTACGGCAAGGGCGGTTCAAAGGAAGTTTCCGACGCCGACCTTACAAAGTATTTCAAGGAAAACTATACGGACTACTCATATCTTCCCGTGAACCTTTATACATCAACAAAAGATGAGGCAGGTTCATCAAAGAATGTTGCAATGAGCGACAAGGAAATCAAGAAGGTTGAGGATCAGCTTAACGGCTACAAGAATGACCTTAACAAGGGCGGTTCTTTTGATGATGTTATTGCATCATACAAGAAGTCAAGCGGTTCGGGAACAGATTCTTCTGTTTCAAATGTAGAAGTTCTCGACAAGAGCTCAATCGGTGACGAGCTTAAAAAGGCTATCGGCAAGCTTGAAACAGGCAAGGCTGAAACTCTCAAGGTTGGCAGCGGCGACAGCGCAATCTACTATCTCGTTTATAAGAAAGACGTCAACAAGGATGTTGACAGCTATATCGGCAACGAATCAAACAGAGCCGGTGTACTTGCGTCAATGAAGTCAGACGAATTTTCAAAGTACATTGACAGTCTTGCAGAGAAACTCAAGTATGAAGAAAACACTTCGGTTATTGACAAGTATAAGCCCGAACTCTTCTTCGTTGCGGTTGAGCCTACAACATCGGCGTCAACAACATCGGCATCCGATAAAAGCTCAAAATAATTGATATCGGACATACAACAGACGCATTTTCAGATTATTCTGAAGAAAGGGGCTTTTATGAAAAAACATTCAAAGCTTTGCGCAATTTTTCTGACGGCACTTTTGAGCATTTCTGCTGTGAGCTTTTCCGTATCGGCAGTCAGTGAGGAGGTTGATCCCGGCGGAGATTCAAGCGTTATTGTTGATCCCGTAGAGCCGGAGCCCGAGCCCGAACCGGAACCGGAACCATCACCGGAGCCTGAGCCGCAGCCGCAGCCCGATCCTGTGTATCCGGACTCGTCGGACAGTTCATCATATGTAGATCCCGGCTATTCGTCAAGTGATTCGTCATATGACAACAACTATAACTATGACAGTAGCTATGACTACAACAATAACAGTTATGACAATAATTACAGCAGCAGTCAGACTTACTACTACTCTGAGCCGTCATATGTAGGCGGCGGTCAGTCCTATGTTGCTCCGTCAAATACTGCTCCGTCAGCGTCCCTCATCAAGTCTGACGATAACATTGACGAAAAAACTCTTTCAAGCAACGACTGGTCGGATATCGCAAAAAATCTTAAAAATACCGACACATCGGGTTCTGACGGTGATGACTTTAACTTCATCAAGAACAATAACAGCAAGGGTGACAACGGTCATTGGATGTTCTATGTTTCACTTGTTTTACTCTCACTCGGTGTTGCAGGCATTGCGTACTTTGTAATTTCAACTGTTCTCAACAGAAAGAAGAGAGTTACGGTTGGCGGCAGGAGTAACGCTCCAAAGAGCAAATCTGCACAGCCACAGCGTTACAGCAGTAACGATGATTATGCCGATGATTACTCATCTTCAGGCAGAAAGTCCGAAAGACGCAGTAAGTACGATACTGCCGAAATTCAGCTTCCAAAGAACAACCAAAAGGGCGGAAGAAGATACAAGTAATTAGATAACTTTATAGAACAAAAGCAGTTCCAAAATCGGAACTGCTTTTTTGTTTGACTGTGTAATTAAATTTTCGCATGACTTCTGTCTGAATGTCAAAATCAGTTCTTGTCATACGGCTTTTTGTATGCCTCTTTGAACGGTTTTACAGTGCCGTCCTTTTCCTCAACGCTTACATTGTCAAGTGTTGCGTTGAACTGTGTGCGGATTTCACCGAGATAAATTTTGTACAGCTCTTTCTGTTCTTTTTGCTCAGCCTCGGTAAGCCCCTGTTCCTTCTTCTTTTTTGCAAGCTCGTTAATTCTGTCAAGCATCTTTTTATCCATAAGTCAATCCTCCCGACCATTATTTTGTTTTTGAGAGCAATCTGCTCCAAAGCTATGATATCACACAATCAGCCAAAGTGCAAATTTTCGATTTGTCAGTTGAAAACAAAAATTTTTTGTGCTATCATTCAATTAAAGCCGTTACACGGCAAATTTTTTCGGCGGTGAATTATGGAAAATTTCAGCTTATTGCACCCGACAAATTCAAATGCATCCTACAGAACTCTCAACAAAGAGGCGCTGAATGATTTGTCGGTTGATTATATATGTGACGCTCTCACAAAAGAGCAGTATGAACGCAACAGCATAAAGCAGCTGCTGATAAATATTACGGATGACGAGGAAGTTATAAAATATCGTTGCGATGTTTTTGAGGATTTTCTCCGTTTTCCGAAACTTCGTGATGATCTATCCGCACTTCTTGTAAAGCTGAACGATTTGCGTGAAATTGAGCGCTTTCAAAAGGATACCGAGGCATCTTCCTTGTGGCAGCTCGTAAACCGACTTCGTGAAATGGACGGCTATGTCGATTGCATTACAAGAATAAAAAACACGCTTGAAACAATTGAAGTAAAGTCGCAGGGCCTGCTTGAGCTCAAGAAAAATGTTCAGTCAATTTACAATGACAGCGGTTTTCCCGAACTAAAAAAGGATATAATAGATACGCTTGCAAAGGCTCAAAAGCTCAAGAGCATTACACTCGGTGTGAATCTTGACGATTTGCTCCGCCCAAAGAGTGTGGGTGTAATCTCACTCAATGACAAAGAATTTACCGACAGCGGTATTCTCAAAAGATTTATGAAGTTTACAAACCGTGACAGCGAACTGCACCACGGCAACGATGTTTCGGGATTTTTAAGCTTTCATCCGTCCAATCCGTCAACCTCGCAGTTCGGGTTGGGACAGTTTGTTGTGGGCGCTCAGCAGGATGTAAACCACACTATGAACAGCTCGCTGACCGGCGCAGATCCTATGTCTGACGCACTCAAAAATGTTGTGACCGATATCCTCCGCAGAACCGTAAATGACATAAAATCAATGCTCAACAGATATGTCAATGTAAACGGCTACTCGTTCGTTTCGCTTATGCCCGAAATCATTTTCTATATTCGTTTTGCAGAGCTTTGTGATAAGATGAAAAAGAAAAATCTTCCGCTGTGCAAGGCAGAAGTTTTGCCGAAAGAGGACAGAAACTGCTGTCTTAGAGATGTTTACAACCTCAAACTCGGCATAAAATCGGCAAACGGTGAGAATTTGAATATTGTCACAAACGATATTGATTTTAACGATGACAGGCGAATTTACATTCTGACAGGTCCGAACCGTGGCGGTAAAACCACGATTACTCAGGCGGTCGGACTTGCGTTTCTGCTTGCTCAGAACGGAATATATGTTCCTGCAACGCAGATGAAATTCAGCCCATGCGACAGCATTTTTACGCATTTTCCTGCCGATGAAAACGATACCGTTGACCTCGGCAGACTCGGTGAAGAAAGCAAAAGACTTGCCGAAATTTTCTCCTCGGCAAGCCGTTACAGCCTGCTTTTGCTCAACGAAAGCCTTGCAACAACCAATGTTGCCGAGGGCTTGTACATTGCCCGTGATGTTGTCAAATCAATGCGATATCTCGGCACAAGGGCGATTTTTAATACCCATATGCACGATTTGGCTCGCAATCTTGACGAGGTGAACACAACCGTAAAGGGCGACAGCAAGGTTGAAAGTCTGGTAACAGGTGTCGAAAACGGACAGCGTTCGTTCAAGGTTTTCATCGCTCCGCCTCAAGGTGTAAGCTATGCCAAAGACATTGCCGAAAAATACGGTGTAACCTTTGACAAAATCAAAAAACAGATTGATCGGCAGCGTGCCGCTGCACCCGGTTCGGGAAGATAGTATGTAATAATAAAAACATATTATGCCCGAGCGGGAGTTTTTTAAAATTGAAAATGGAAAATTGAAAATTACGGTCGGGCAGACAGTTTGCAAAATGCAAATCATTGTCGCCCGACTGTTTTTGTATATATAGAAGTTG